>Ga0181570_10000094_pt1 | contig 79112 bp, 62 predicted proteins | sample 101ome_18_FD_148667 | JGI IMG/M metagenome (GOLD analysis project Ga0181570, IMG submission 148667) | Coastal salt marsh microbial communities from the Groves Creek Marsh, Skidaway Island, Georgia - 101406AT metaG (spades assembly) | ecosystem: Environmental > Aquatic > Marine > Intertidal zone...
CGCACACGCGCGCGCACGCCTCGGCGTCCGCCCCGGTTCGCGCCGAGCGCGTGATCGTCCTCGCCGTCGTCGTCGGCACCGGGCGGTTCGGCGGCGGGCGCGGCGGCGGCGGCGGCGGCGTGCGCGCGAGCGTCATCTCGCGCGCGTCGCGAGTCGTCAGCTGACGCGAGTAGCGTTGCGTTGCGTTGCGTGGACGATGTAGTCTCGCTCCGGTGCGAGTCCTGTCACCACACCGCCTCTCTTAGTCTATTATACAGGTACTAGTACCGGTAGTGTTAATCAAGTGAGCGTTTGCAGATTCGGTGAAGTACTGAAATAGTTCATAGTGTGCTGATTAAAAAGGAGTTCTTCGTTCGCCGATCAACTACGCCTCAAAAGGCGCGAATATCACACAAGAGTTGTGACCGCCGAAACCGAAGGAGTTACTGATCGCAGCGGTGACCTTGTGAGTCTTCTTTTCGTTCGCACAAGTGTCAATGCCATCAACAACGGGTTCAAGCTCATTCTGGTTAAGAGTCGGATGTAACATCCCTGTCTTGATCGCCATGATGCATGCGATCGCTTCCATTCCTCCGGCTGCACCGAGACAGTGACCGATCATTGACTTCGTTGCGTTCATTTTGACGTTGGTAACATCTTTAAACACCTTGCGAATTGCGTTCACTTCCGCTACATCGCCAACGAGTGTGGAGGTGGCGTGTGCATTGATATAGTTGATATCAGAAACGCTGATTCCAGCGTCTTTAATAGACAGCTCTATGCATGTAGACACTCCAAGGCCGTCAGCTCTCGGATCTGTCATGTGATGTGCATCACATGTGATGGCTCCGCCCAAATACTCTGCGTGAATACGAGCTCCACGTCTTTGGGCACTTTCCAGAGTCTCCATGACAAGCACGCCAGCGCCTTCTCCCATCACAAATCCATCTCTAGACTTGTCCCACGGACGCGAGGCCCCCTCGGGATCGCCATTATTTTGACTGAGAGCTCTGCAAGCCACGAAACCACCAAGACCAACAGGGATGATCGGAGCTTCTGAACCTCCAGCAATCATAATTTCAGCATCGCCGTTTCTGATGTGGTTCGCAGCGGCATGGAAAGCATAGTTTGCAGTAGCACACGCAGTGGAAATGGAGTAATTCGGACCCATAAACCCCTTTTCAATGGCAAGCATAGCACCACCCATGTTTGTAATAGCATACGGGATGAAGAAGGGAGTAATCTTCTTAGGGCCCTTCTCAACAAGTGCCTTGACACCATCTTGAAACACAGTTAAGCCGCCCATGCCACTACCAATCAGTACACCAATGCGTTGCTTGTCCATATTTTTTATGGCAGTAGCGTCCAAGCCAGCATCCTCAAGCGCTTTGTTTCCAGAGACAAGAGCATACCGAAGACAGTCGTCAAGCCGCCTGTCGTTCTTCTTGTCAATATATCCCTCGCTATCAAAGTTACGGATTTGGGCAGCAAACTTGGTCGGGAACTCAGTCGTATCAAATCTATCGATCGGCGCAACACCACTTTGACCGGACAACAGCTTGTCGTAGTAAGCATTGTAATCATTTCCAAAGACGGAACATAAACCCATCCCAGTGACCACAACTCGTTTTTTCGGGTCCGTTTCTCGCGCCATGGCGATTATGGCGCAACGCGGGCGAGACGTACGTCGTGACACCTTGGATCTTGCGCTCCAGACGCCCTGCACGTGTTTGCTACTTAACGAAAGCGCCATCTTAGATATTCTCTTTGTGAGATCAGTGTAGATCTGTTCAAGTGACAGGGAACCTGGGACCTTTTCCTGTAGGAACAACGTATTTCAGTCGTCGGCCACGCGCGAAAAAGAAAAACAACGAATCAACCATGCCTAGACTTCTTATCATACATCGAACGTGCTCCCGGTGGTTTTAATTCAGAGCCTGAGAGTAGACCGTTCAAGATAACGATGAAGATATAGTTTTTGAGGGCAACGAGGGTTAAAACGCGTGCGAGCCAAATATCTCGGGCGTCAACCGAATCTACTTACCGAGGCGGAGGGGTGAAAACGTGGGATAAAACGTGCAAGTTTCCCGCCGTGAAGTACGCGGACTGCTGGGCGTGGAACAATGTGACAATTAGCGTACACGCCGGGAAGGCCGTGGACACGTTGTGGTTTCACAACGGGAATCCACGTGTGCAGGTCTTTACTCGTTCGCCGCACTTTATCCACTATACAGGTATACAGCTACCTATTTGAAATCACCGAAATCACTTACCCAGTCTTCTCGCTAGCAAGACAAGCTAGCAAGAACACCCGGCAGTAGATGTGATACGGTGATGTGATGGCACTAAAAGATACATAATACACATTTCTCAATGGTTCATGACTCGTCAGTCATGTGCGGACTCTCTGAAGCGGCGACATATTTTTTCCGATCCCCTCTCTCCTATCATACTGGCCAGTATCCCAGTACGAAATGCGACCACAATAAAGGATAGACATGAATGATATTGATATCATTAATCATCAGATTGTGTGAGACTGTCTTGATAGTAATGCTGCATATGAATCACGCAGTACAACACCTAAGTAGGTATTTATAGGTATAAATTGGACTAAAACATTCAAACATTCCACGCATAAATGTGAGTGATTTTTTGGAATCTTCGGCGAAAAAAACGTCCTACGACTCTGTCACGAACACAACCGTTCACGCGCGCACACTATCGAAAGTTCTGACTGCGAGCGACGTATTTCGTTGTCTACACAATATTGGGTCAACGCTCGTGGACTTATAATCTCGATGTTACGCCAACTTGCGCCACAACTTCGACAGACTTTGGAACAGATGCCCCTTGCTGCTGGTTTACTGCCCACAACGCTACGTTGCCTCGTACCTGCGACGCTATCACCGGTAAGTCCTTGCCAGATCCACAGAACTATTCTGTCATTCTATATTAGGTTCACACATTCGCATTGTCACACTGGCCGAGGGAACGAGAGTGGTTCAGCTGCACACCACAGAAACAGTGGGCAAATACCCTGAAAGGCTGGACTAGTGGAGTCATATCAACCAGCTCTCACTACGATGGGAGGAACATATCAATGGCCGACATAGCTCATGGTCAATCAAAACCATATGTAGAGTTCGTATCTTTAGGGAATGAAACGGTAGGCGATAAGGGTAATAAACATTCGTCTGTCTTGCCAGGTGTACGGAACAGCAACCAGAAAAGTTATGCAGATAATTTTTCTGTTGCTCGACGTGGGATACCCATATGGCATTCTCCCTGATTTACTACATCTGATGTTCGTGTTCAAGTATTAGGCTAGGTCAACTTTGCAGGTTTTCGTGAACGCCATTTTGACCGCTGTTGTAATGTCAGAAGTAGGTGAAATGAAGACAGGCCCCCTACCACTCAGCGTCGTTATTTGCTGAATATTCGCCCAATCATCTCTCGTAAGACCGTATGACTTCATGAATGACGTAACATGCGAAATCCCACGCAATCCTTGACCACCTTTGGTTTCGTTAAACAAAGGTCTCGTCAAATATTGTTTCATCAGGTGAGCATGGTCCATACGAAAGCTGCTTTTAGTGGCCATACAGTGGCCGCTCTCACGCACATGCACATACATTTCGGTTAGGAGGCGCGAATTTTTACCTTTTGTCGCCAACTTCCCGAGTATACCCGGAAATCGATGAAAATTACGTTCACCCTGCTGCATGGGTTCTCGCAGTCCACTCATTGCTGTTGCTGGAAGTACACAGGATAAAATGGAGCACATGGGAAGTAAACTCCAATTCTGTGATGAATTTAAGCTTTGATTGAAAACATCGCCTTCAGAAAGTCGAGCGGCTGAAACCGCGATGACGTTTAAACGTTCAACTTCTCCCGGACACGCTGATGGACGCATGTTCAGGTAATTTTCCTGCACAAAAAATGGCAAAAGATCCCCATGTTGAAAAGACATGTTCAGTTTTGACTCCAATGCTGTTCGTGGATTGGCTCGCAACATAGCATCTGCAGCTTGAAACACCGATAATGCAACGTCCTTTTTCGATGCGTTTGTACTAGGATGTTGTTCATCGATCAGGCTTTGCATCTGTAACTGATTCAGGCAAGATCTCACATCGTTGTTGTTCGATTCCACCAGTGCTTCAACGACTTCTTGGCTGATGTCTAATCCTTCGCTAGCTGCGATGCTTTCTAAGTATTTCCGAACTTGAACTTTATTTGGCCGCTGATATGGTAAATCTAAACAATGGCTGGATAGAGCTTTTAATTTCGGGGAATACCTATCATTTGCTATGCAAATAATAGGTATTTTTGTTATCTTGATTAGCTCGATAAGTTCACTCACACCCCCACGATCACCTGCAGACATGCCATCAACCTCATCCATGATCAGGACACTCTTCTTCGATGTACTTTGAAAGCTTAAGTTTTTGTTCGTCACGTATTCTCGTATCCTACTGGAGAGGCTTCCAGCTACGCCATCACATATGGAGCCTGATTTTCCACGAGAGTCACTAGCGTTGACACTCAAAATTCTGAAGCCTAAGTCTCTACATACTAGAGCAGTTGACGTTGTCTTTCCAATCCCCGGCGGTCCACTCACTAGGGCTGCTCTACGTGACGAATTTTGTGAGCTTCCTTTTGAGCCTGTGCTACCCCGGCCCCAAGTCCTGAGCCACTGTGTCAGTGCAGAAATACTAGTGCTATTTCCGACGACTTCTGTCTGATTCTTTGGTGCGAATTTGTCCGCCCATAAAGTAAGAGGCGCCGTCGCATCTCTCACCGCGAAGCTACTACGTATTCTCGCCTTTTTGTTTGACAGTGAACGCGTTTCGTCTGCTGCAGTAAGTTGTGTTGAGTGGAGTCTTCTCTTTTCCATGGCAACTTGCCTCGTGTCAGCACTCTGTATGAGAGCGACTAAATGTGGTGAATGTGTACTGTGCAAAGTAAAATTTGTGCGTTCGCCACTCACAGCGCTCGACAGTGAGCTGTGCACCAATCTTGCCCCAGGTAGTCGTGCACAGATGTCACAGTCTCTTCGACGGTTTGAAACGTTCGAGCTGTAGCATGTCGTGACGTGGTGAGCACAGCCCAACTCAATGCCTGGATAATTGAAGCGTGGAGGTTGCATAGGGGAGTCGTAGAGATATTACGAAGATGACATTCCGCTATCCTAAGGATATTAAGATATCCGTTTCACTGACTAAAACGAAGCTCATTATGTAGATGGACATACGGCGAATTTATCAGATATCTGCCCACGGGCGGCGTGAGCGGACCCTATTAAAACAACCCCTTTGTGTTCAGCGTCGCAACGTCGCAACGCGTCGAATATTCTGAGCGCACAAAGCGCCACGCATACTACAGTATTTTCTAGTTTTTCGCCGCCCATGTTCTCGATCCAAAGTTCGATCTACTCGGCGTCAGCATGCAGGGCTTCGAGTCAAAAGGCTCACCGCCCGAACTTTTCTTTCCGCTCTTCGCTCGCAGCGACAAAAATGGATGTTTGCGCAGCTCCAGCTAAGCTAGTTGAGAAGAAAGATTTGGTTGTGTTTGCTGGCAAGGCGAAAACTCGCAAGGCCGCGGCGAAACGATACAAAGTCACCGCAAGTGGCAAGGTGAGTGACGTGTTCGAAGCCACCCGAGTGACGGCACCCCGGTTGAAGCTAGAAGTGTAGTATCGGCGCGGATGGAGAAAACGAGTCCGACTGACTGTTTAATGTACATTTAATTCATGCGCAGGTCCTACACAGGCGCCCCGGGAAGGCTCACTTGAACGGGCCGAAGCCTTCCTCCAGGAAGGCAAGACTGAGCCTCGAGAGACAGGTCGGAACTTCTCAGCTTTCACTTGTTGCGAGCACGCTTCCTTATGCCAAAGTGAAGCGCGCCTGACCGCGTATCCACAGAATCATCACGAAATTAGCGCCTTCTATGTCATGTTAGATACTGAGATACCTCAAGCATGTCCCCTTTCTAGCATTATCGAAGAGCCATGAAAACTTGGGTGACTATCACAGCTCGCATTGGCAGGTTGAAACATCTAAGCGACTACAAACACCTAGCAAGAATGAGCATATTTTCAGGCGTCAGTTTCAAATCTACATACATATCCAAGTGAGCATCAAAGCCCTTTTCCCGGAGCCAAACAACACGAGCGGTGTTAAGGATGAACTTTATTTTTCTCCCAATGACAACCTTTTCATGGCGCTGTAGTTTTGTGTCAGGCAACAAACTAGAGTAAGTGTTGTCACTTCTACTCGATTTGCAACCGTGAGAATCACTTAAAGTTGCCCAACTCGACATACGTGCTAGGCATGGAAACATAACTTCATTGATTCCCAAACGCTCCAGAAAGGGTGTGTTGATGAAAGTGAGCCAGCGACAGGAGTGGTGGCAACAAGGAGCAAGTCCTAAACCATACAGACTTCGTAATTTGGGCGTATCGGGCCCTGTACTATTGCATTTCGATTCCACAGCACATCGCAATGCATAATCTGTCGCCTCACCACACAAGTGCTTGCCGACGACTAAGACCTTCGATTTTGCAAGCACTTGGGAGCGATACAAATCGAGATCTTTCAAATCAACTGTCCATCTATGCGTTTCATACTGGCGTTTCAGAAATCGATCTGCTTTGAATCTGAAAGGGCGACGGTCAACAAGAACTAGGCGTGGCAGTGGAAGCTGGCGCAATATCTCTGAAGAAAGATACCCACGTCCTGCACAGAGCTCCACGAGCGTCGTGTCAGTTTGACAAAAACGTATGCCTGGTAAAAAAGTTATGAGCTTCTCTGCGATCGATCGACACTGCTCAGAATCTACATTGAAAGCCGCGACCTGCTGTTCAGAAGTAGCACCCACCCCAGACTGAACAATATGTGCAACTTTCGACTCGAGCTCTGCGCAGCACACAACGAAGGCTTCTTCTACACGATTTATGAGTTCAAGGATTTCTTTAGAATCGAGCGGCTTGGCTCTGGGTACGTTCTTCACTTTGGCTGGCACGTTCGTGTTCATGCGAAAGAAACTCTCGGTGCGAGTTCGAATTTTTCGCAAGTGTGCAGGGCACTTTTCACTGTGCTTCCGTACCCTGTGGCTCGGTATGATAGTTCTGCAAAATCTGCAGGTACAGCAGTCGTAAGGTACACGGCCATTATGATGAACACAGTACTCAGAATCCGTTGTTGCTAACTGTTTACAGCATCTGCGTTTGGCAGCTAGGTAGTACGAACAGGTCCTGAAGACGGGTACCAAGGGCTCACTTGATCGATGGATCATGTAGAAGTTCTAGTTCGAGACACACACAATATTGGCACCGACTTTCGGCTCAGACACTATTCGCAGCCTATGAGTCTCGTGCGTTGACTGGCCTTAAAGAGCAAAAGGTCAGCGCCGACTCCTTTGAAAGGAGTCAAGGAGTCGTTTCTATTTCCACTTAGTTGGTGGCGGTCTCACTTTCGTCGCCGTGCGGCGCCGTGTGACGCGTTTCGCGCGTTCGAGTGTGAACCGTTTCGAGACCCCCTCGTTATTTTAAGGTTCATGAATCGCCATTTAAAATTTTTGGTCAGGCTTTTCGGTTAGCTTAACCTGACACTGTGCCAGGTTAGCCGCACCCTGGTAAAAGCTTTCGTGAAATGATCTGTGCATCAATTACCTAGTAGGTACTAAGTACTAGTACTCGTACTTGTACTCAGTACTCGTACAGTACTAAACTAAACCTAAATACTGTTCACTCTCTACGTATCGATATTGTTAAACATCAGATGTTTTCGTTAGGTGAAGACTTGGCGTAACCAATCGTATTCAAAGGCTCCTGCAACGAGTATATGAACAAGGTGTTCATACCAGTTGGGTTCAAGAGTGACACTTGAAATTTGTGAAGTTCGTCAAGTAAGCGGATTGGACAAACCACGTCGTTTCAGCGGGCGCGGTTGTCTCTCACAGTTACAGTGTATCATGCAAAGTTCATCATGTCTATAGATAAACACAAGTAGAGCGAAATACTTACATTCACACTGGTAAAGCCCCACGTTTCGTCGTTCAGACGAGATGGCAAAAGTCAGAATTTTTCCTGCCCTGTTCTTACCCAGCGAAGAGCCTATTTCAAGCCTGAAACTTTCCCACGACGGCACGCGGTATGTGTTATCTCACTCTCACAAAAAATAATAGCTAATGAAATTTATCAGACTATTTGTAGGGACGGTTGCTGGCGTCTGCTACGTATGGGACGTAGTGTCTGAACGAACACTTGGGTCACTCAAAGGCCATAAACAAGCTGTGAGTGAGTGTACTTGGTCAAAAACTGGAACGCTGATTGTGACGGCTTCAGATGACTCTATGCTTCTCGCATGGAGAGTGATCGATGACCTTCACGTGCAGCAAATTTATCGAGGTCACCGTGCCGCTGTGCTAACGTGTTGCCTAAGTGCTACTGACAGTATTTTGGCAAGTGGATCCACTGACGAGACTATCAGATTATGGGATGTAACAACTGGGGAGTGTTTATCCGTCATACCGGCCCATTCAGATCCCATCACAAGCGTATGTTTTCTGAAGAATGATTCGCTTTTACTATCGGCAAGTTGTGATCGTAACTTACGAATTTGGGACACAAGCTCTTTCAAGTGTCTCGTGACGCTGGAAGTTCCTTTTCAACTTCTGAGCCTAAAACATTCAAGTTCAAGTGTCGCTGCTAGCGTTGACTATTCGCATGTATCTCATAGTTTCTTTTTACGTTCGCTCAAGGAGTTTGAGAAACTCTTCGTCATTGCACGACTGACTTGCGGCAAAATGAGAAACTTAAAAGTGCTTGTGCAACAAAAAAGTAAGCTAAGCCTGCTGGAGTTCTCTTGGAATGAGGATACAGGAAGTATCGAACAACGAAGATTAGACGAGATTTTCGGCGATCAGGTGTTTTCAAATCATCTACCGATATGCTTCGATCAAACTGCCTCGGGAAAGGTAGCTTATGTGAGTAATAGCAGTCGGGAGCTGTCTATGGTACAGTTGAACGACACAGAGTTGTGTATAGAACGAGTCGAGCTCGTGAATGTGAAGTAGCTGGTAGGACATGTTCGTTTTGCGAATAGTCCTTTCACGTTTTAGACCATTTCTGCCTTCGTCGCTTCCATGTTTTGTTTTATAATTGTACTTACATAGACACTACAGTTGTAGTCGATACGATAGCAAGTTATGCAAAAAGTCAAAATTGAACATTATTCTTCGAGTTTTCGTTTCTTTTCTTTCTTTTCTTTCTTTTCTTTCTTTTCTTTCTTTTCTTTCTTGCCCTCCAATGGCGATACTGGTGCCGAATCGTTGGCAGTTGCCCCTCCAGGTCCTTTCTTGCGTGCCAGTGCGTTAGGTCCAAGTCCCCAACGCCGAGGGTAAGTATCACGCTCCATGACTACTCGTTTGACTTTAGCTACACTTCCATGATCGCATGTCGCCATTACAGCAGCAGTCATCTCAGCCACACCGACAGCGATGGCCTCACCCTTAGTTGTCATCAATACACACTCGTCTCCGACTTCTATGCCGTCCTCAAATCTCAGCAAACCTGGTATCATGAGTTTCGCTCCATAGCAGAGTGCGTTAACAGCAGAATCTTTTACGACGATCCGCTTATAACCTGTCAACAATATTTCCAGAGGCATCACAACTCTTCGAAGATATGTTTCATCCTTGAGATTATCACAAACCCACATGGCGTCAAGGACGTCGTGCATGGTGGCAAGATTCTTTGACTCTGCGCAGATACCAGAACGCACTCTTCGAAGCTCTTGCATATGACCACCTACGCCGAGTAGCAAACCTAAGTGGACACATAACGTTCTTATGTACGTTCCAGCCTCGCATGAAACCCAGAATACAACAAGGTTTCTGGCCTCGTCGTACTCATACATTTTGCTCTTATATATTGTGCGAATTCGTAGCTGACGCTTCACAGCCGAGATGAGCGGGGGACGCTGGAATAGAGCACCAGTCAGTGTATCGATGCCCCGTTCCACACTCTTTTTTCCACCATGCGGCACACCGTGAAGGCGACAGACACACACATACTCCTTACCTGCACCCTGTTGAGCTTTAACAAGGCGCGTAGCTCTGTCAATGCACACTATGAGGGAGCCTGTCACTTTAGGGTCGAGTGTGCCGCTATGACCAGTCTTTTCAACTCTTAATATACGCTTCAGCCACGCAACTACCTCATGAGACGAAGGATTTGCTGGCTTATCGAGGTTGATGACTCCGTATCGAAGGTGTTCAGCCAAGCTCCGAGTTGTCGGGGAGCTACTGCAGGCAATTGGAGTGTAGTGACCAGTTCGTATCTTCACGTTGTCGACGGTCAGAACTTGAATCCAACAATAAAAAAGATACATACCATCATTTTATCATAATTTTTCAAGAGAAGTGGCCATTTACTCGTGTCAATCGGGCATGGTGCTGTGCTAGGTTCAATGTGGAGCTCGCCCTTTCTGGCGTCAGTCGAAGAAAGAAAAGAGAACAGTTTACATACCTTCATCGTGTGACGTGCGCAATGATCCAGTAACTATATGGTCGTCAGGTGTAAGTCCAGTGGATTGTGTTATGTCCGTCGAACTACTTTGCGTCAGCGGGGAGCGCTCTGGCGGCCAAACCTGTCGCGGCGGCGGCAAGTTTTTTGCGACCCAACGCCGCAGCGATGGCCGTGGTACATGAGGCAAAAATGAAGTGAGTATTCCATATGAATACTCAAAAAAAAACTTTTAGTATCGTACTGTACTAAGTAGTAGCCGACTAACAAATGATGAGCCCTATGCGTGCGACGCCCGCATACTCAAACGTCATTTTGCGAGTTAACCGTCTGTAACCAACAAAAATGCTCTAACTCACCCTCTAAAATTAAATTTAACTCGTCGATTTTCGAATTGCAAGTATCGGGATTGTCGCATGAAGTGCCATTGTTATTCTCTTTTTTATGCTATAGTATGTGCCAAAAAGCGTTTTCGAGTCAAACCCCTTAACCACTCGGGCACGTCCGCTTGCGCACACAGATCACGTTCGCGGACGGCAGGATTCGAACCTGCGCAGGCAGTGCCTATTTGATAGCTTTCCAGCGCGACGGGTGCGCTGGTGCAAAATGTGGGTGCGAATAGGAATATAACATTCTGATTAACACGACCGCCGCGGGTTAGACGCGTCAGACGACGTCAAGCTCGAGGACGTTCAGCGGGATGGAGGTAGACGTCGGTGAAAACGACGTTTTCGGTTGTGAACAACGTGATGATATGGTAGTTCGACTTTACGTTGGAGGATTAGGTTCCACTGTAAAGCCTGAGGAGTTGCAAAGACGTTTTGAGCAGTTCGGACGAGTGGAATGTGTTGAAGTCGTCAAGAAGAAGTTTCACGAAGACGTAACAGTGGGAGACTGCAGGGGTTTTGCTTACATTAACTTAAAAGTATTTCGGGATGCTGATATTGAACGTTGCATTTCAACACTCAATTACTGCAGGTGGAAGGGCAGGGAGCTTCGAGTGGCCCGTGCTAAACCACACTTCTCATCTTGGGCTGTACACGAAAGCAAAGTTTAAGCGGCGTGAATAGTCTGATTCGCCTTATTTATACATATTGTATTCGTTCGCTGTATTTCGGCGGCAAGTTAACAACATTTGGTCTTTGCTTGACCTGTGGCGGCTGTACTTGAGATTTGAATAGTGCGTGGCTCCACTGAAGAATCGGTGTTTGGTATGGACTATATAAAAGATGCTTCAAAACAGTTTTTTCCAAGGGGTGAATTCTTACCTTTGATACAACCTCGTAAACTTTTTTTAGTGACTCACTGAAAGCATGCTCCACGTTCGTTGCATCTAAGGCGGAGGTCTCCGTAAAAAGAAGGCCTGTGTTGTAGCGTATTTCAGAGGTGGGCTATGAGTACTGTGGGCATGCCAAACCTTCTTCACCAGCGAAATGGAGCGCATCAGATTTGTGTACCGCTCTCAAGTGATCAAGATCACACTTATTACCAACTAGCATAATAACGATATTCATATCGGCATGATCTCGTAACTCGCTCAGCCACTTCTGGATATTGTCGTAGCTGTCTAAGTTGAAATGTTTTAGACGAAGCGCTTACAGACAAAAAGATTTGTACCTTGTGATGTGACGTCATAAACTAGTAGAGCGCCAACTGCTCCCCGGTAGTAAGCACTAGTTATTGCTCTGTATCGTTCCTGTCCAGCTGTGTCCCAAATTTGCGCTTTCACAACTCTCCCGTCAACCTGTTAGTATAACTCAGTTGTTTCTTGAAAGGAAGGTTACTTTCCTTTACCTCCAACGTTCTGGTTGCGAATTCGACACCTATGGTAGACTTTGATTCGAGACAAAACTCGTTGCGAGTGAATCTGGAAAGTAAGTTTGACTTTCCGACCCCAGAGTCTCCCACGAGGACAATTTTGAAAAGGTAATCATAACTTCAGTTTGTCGTTTTAGTCGAAAAACAATTTTGTTGTAACTACGTACTCGTCTGCTTCCATGATAAGCGTTTCTCAGAATCGATCCAATGAACGATATGAGATCAAAAATCTCGCGAAAGAGGGATCTGCAAGATGTAGTTCCAGTATAATCGCGCGCACGGCAGCGTCGGTGCACGCAGACTTTTGTTACGTTACGAGAGGCCCTTCGCAGCGTCGTTTCTCGACGTGCGCTCAAGTCGATTAACAGTGAAATCCATTACTTTCCCCATAACTCGCATTCGACGAGCCACACTACTGTTAGTCGTTGACTGATAACTTGCATGATAACTTTTTATGGTAACTTTTTATTGCCCGACGGCCAACAGTTGATTTCCGATAACTTTCCGACCAACTTGCCCTCTAAAAATTAACTCGTCGATTTTCGAGTCGCAAGTTGTCGGGAATTTTACGGAAATTCCATAACTTTCACGATAAATTGCACCTGTTAGTCGTGAATTTCCCATAACTTGCAGAATTTTACAGAGCAAAAAAAGGAAAGCCTGTCGACCGTCGACGTCTGGACTCTCATCTTACTCTCACATTGCAGAAAGAGTTCGCCGAAGACGCCACGAGGGAGGCGCTTCCAAGGTCGTGTCCGCGACTCAAGAACTCGTTAGGTCTCCGCAATGTACACCCAGAAGGATGTTGACGATCTCACTATGCAGATCAAGGTAGTTTGCCACCCTCCCTCTGGTCACAACCTGACTTGACCTCAGGATCCGGGCAGAGTTCGCGGCTCAGGTTTCATACAGTTCCCACCGCAGCGACCTTTCGCAGGTCCAGTAGTTGTACAGCCGCCGACTGTTTGCGTGAGTATAGACGCTTGATTACGATACAACCATGATCTTACCCCTAAGAAACAGACTTGGCAACAAACAGAGAGAGTGACTGCTGGTCCCCAACCACAGGACTTGAAAGAAAGCAGCACTCCTCGTCGGAAGTTGAGTCTAACAAATGTTTCGACATCACAAATCAATGGATTGAACCAACCAGAGGTTTCTCACAAGAAGGTACATCAGTCTATTCTCTTTAGAAAGACAAAACTAATACAGTCTACAAAGCCCAACTCACTTAGCCACACTGTCACGGAAACTGTAGGTGAACATATTAGCGACAAAAAATTGTCAAAATCGCAAGCAAAGCGCTTGCGCAAGAAGAAGCGAGACGCTTAGGCCATGGCGAAGGTAGACTCTCAAAGTTTTAAGACAGTCGAGTGTGCTGAGTCTCACATGCCAAGGTCTAAATTATATTTTTAATATAAAAAGCATCTAATTTGTCACGCAGTGACCTCAGCGTCCGCAGTTGTTGGTTTAGCAACTGAACATAGTTGCTGAAGCTACCCGTTTCGTCGACAGAGCTCTTTTTGGTGAAATTTAGTATGAATCACGTTTACGGAGAAGTTGCGGCACGCACCTGTGAATCAGCAAAAGTGCTATGAATATTCTGAATTTGTCCACATGTATCCTTAATGTGAACACTGACATTCTCTGCGAAAGAAAGCAAACCATCCCCGTCTATCTGCCTCATTGAGCTGGATGAGTACCTTTCTCGCCGTCAAGAAGAGAAGAGAAAAAAAGCAAGATGGAATTGTACCGTGCTAGGTCCGATGCGTCACCTTCCAAAATCTGCAGGTACTTGTCAATGTCGGCTTGATGATTTTCAAGCATTTCAATTTGGACTTTCAAGCGGCATTGTAGTGCTGAGAGTCCGCACAACTCATTCTGGTTGATTTTGAGTTTTCGAACATACTTTTCAAGAGTAAGTCACCTGGATGACTCCAACATCAGCGCGCTGCTGCAACAGTGTTGTGTCCACGTCTTTCAAGTGCCTAGAGTGCATGGCAAACGTCTCCTGAGGAGCTATTACGCTTGACGGAGAAAGTAGTAGGTATCGTACCGCTGTTTCAACCAGAGCGCCGTGCCAGTTATCGACGAGTTTTCCGGCGCGTTCACCCCTGAACAGAGTCGTCGCCATATTGACAACACGTCAAATCAATTGCTTTAGGTCAGTTCGACAAGCAAGCCAGCTACTACCGAGCCAGCCCCGCGCGCACCACAGGACGGTTTGGCGACTGTCTACAAAAACTGGAGTCAAGCTCTATAAAATACATACTATCATATGATACGTGTACATGTACTTAGTGCTGCACATGTCTATGTATTTTTACTGTCGTATTGCCTTAACTATAAGTTACATCATGTTATGACATGATTATATACGTAGTCGCAAAGACACCTGTCTAGACCTTGAGCGGGTTAGCGAATCCTACCAGATTTTCACTCGTACTCGACAAGTTCTCACAGCAGGATCGGTGCAGAGCGTACCGACGGCACTGACTGGCGCCTGCGTACCATCGTTCACCCTCGTCGATTACAATGATTTCTCTCGCTTCTTCTACTTCTCTTACGCTTTCAACCCCGCGTGTTCACACCCGACGATCGCACAAGCACGGTACGATCGCACCAGCGTTATCTTGCGTGATCGCGGAATCCTGGAGTAGTAACTCATCTTCGAACGAGTAGTATGAATACTCCTCTCGAGCGTTTTTCATCGAATGAAATAATTGAAGTGAAAAAGCAGCTCGTTTTCCAACTCGAGTCTAACAGTTAGCGACGTTTATTTCTCGCTGTGTTAGGCAAAGTTGTCGCTGCCACTGCGAAGGCCGAAGACACCCAAGAAGCTGTTGTCGAGGACAGGTGAGTTAATGATGAAATTTTCGTCTACAACGCGACTTATACATTTTCAGATTTGTGAAGAGTAAGTTGACGATGTCTTCTGTGGCCACGACGGCCCTAGTGTCGTCGCTGAGCTCCCCTTTGGTTGCTGAGGCTGCCATTACCCCGTCTCTTAAGAACACACTGTTGTCGGTCGTTGCTGGTGGCGTCGTGCTCGGTGCAATTGCCGCTGCGGTCATAGGCGTGTCTTCTTTCGACAAGGTTTCTCGCAAGTAATACGCTCGCGAGGACGCGACAGACGGGAGCTAGGAGCCCCATACTTTGAGACAAGCAGTCCGGGGGCCGGTAGCAAGCGCGTATCTATCTTCTTCCAATGCAGTACTGATATTTATATCTAACTGAGACTTCAAACTCTAATAAATTCTACTCCCCTCGTGCTTCGTCCCTGCGTCGCAAGGCGAGATAGCAAGCGTCACTGAACACGACCCCTGTTCTCTACAACTTAGGAAAAGATGGAGGCACAGTGAGACTCATTTTGCTTCTCCGAGGGATTTCAGTTTTGAGTTACTCGATTGCTCGTATAAATCGAGGATTCTATTTCCAATCAGTTCGGAGACCTCTTTATCAACCTGAACTGCCTCCCACCATTGCGCACGAAGTTCAAACTTAGTACTCAAGAATTTGGTAGCTGCTTGTGGTATTCAACACAGTTGGAAATCGCAACAGGACGAACTCACCTAGATAAACGACTGCCTCCGCTATCAGTTTCGAATTGTATTCTAAGCACAGTGGCGTTCTAAGGCTAGCACCGCAGGTCATATGCTTGTTGACAATTGACTTATACAACTCTACCTGTCGTTGGCAAAATTCCAAGATACCTGCGCCAGGGTTCTCGTGGACTCTTCTTCTATAAGCGCTGCCTGACTCATCCGCTTTATAACTGATAGTAAGTGCTTGTACGGATGCTCCACGTTGAAATCGAAACAAAGTCGGTGCAATAGTATACGTTCGGCCCGGAGTATTGTCTCGCGCAACTCGGACTGTATCCCCTACTCACCTTCTTTACGCAGCAAAATGAAAGTGCGCGTTCGAACTTACCTGCGATAAACTCTGTAGATTCGATTTATTGATTTTGTGTGGCGGAGATAATTGCAGCGTTCGAACTAGTTCGCTGAGCGGTTTTGGTGTTTCTTCCACCTTTCCAGCCAAAAAAAGACAGGCCGTAGCCATGACCTACAGTGGGTATTATATTACACCAATGTTTCTTCGGCGCAGAACAAGTAGCCCACCAGTGAATCGAATTCATCTGCTGACGTTGCGGACTGGGCATGAAAAAATCGGTGACAAAAGACGGTTGCCGTGGCTATCGTCAGCTGCGGCCTGTGGTTGACAAGTTAAAGCTGTCCAGAGTGTGGCTGTGTCACCGTACACTTTTAGTTTCATACCGGCCTCTTTCAGAAAATCACAATAAAGCCAACGGCGCCGTACGACTGCATCTGCATCTGCATCTGACCTCAATTCATCCATACCGATAGCCTTCACCGCGACTCAGAAGGCACAGTGAACGTCAGCCGAACTGTGCGGTTTGTCACACACTCCAGTTTGTCAGATAAAATAGGTAGATAAATTATTAAGCATCATAGTACGAGTACAACAATGCAGATATGCTCATGGACATTGAAAGCTACAACCACTACAGCACGTAAAACAGCGAAAGCGTGTAACTACAACACTCGCGCTCGCGCTCGCGCTCACGCAACAAAGAGGCGTGTAACTACAACACTCGCGAATTTAACGCGACGTCTAAGATGGAAGATGCAGTTGTTATACGGGTAAAGAGAGAGAAAGATGCGACCGACACGCTAGCCCTTGCTGAGACTGCCGCAAGCACGACACTCCAGGCCGCGTCGCTCGCTTCGGGCACGGTAGGCGACAACTCAGTCAGTCGAGCAGAAGAGACACACTCAAATGAATCGGAAGTCTGGTTAGTTGGGGATAATGGACGCCTCGTGAAGCTGGTAGACATCAATACGCGCCTCAATTTCACGGAACACAACAGGTAAGTGTGATGCCAGTGAATACAAGCGTGTTTTTCACCAAGTCACAGGTTTCTGAACCGAACCGTATGCGAACTGAGCGAAACGAAGAGCTCAAACATTGAGGTAAGGCGCCTACACCATTCTATTTCTCATTTTTTACAATCGCACGCCTAGTATGAGGCCCTACAGCTCGCTTCAAGTAGCGGAAGTAAAGGGGTTATCCAAACTGAATACGTCGCAGAACTTGTATAACCCTGCGCGAAGTTTTAACTTGACACGCTTAGACCAGATACCGAATAGCCGTTTACATTATCCTAGTTCCTTTCATGTTTTAGTATACGCTTGTTTTCTCAAAAGAACGGCCTCTAAGGAACCTCACAAAATGTTTGACTTTTCCATACCCGTATTTGAACGGGGAACTGCTAAGATGAACTGTGAGTAGTAGGCCCTTACGTTCGCTTTGTGCTTGAATCCGCTATTGTGTTGCTTCCGCACAGACCCAGAATCGTGAGTCAAGTAGGCGTCACAATAGTCTATTTGGAACGCGTTAAGGTTTCTACACACGGCTGTAGTTTAAAAGACAACATACCACAATAGTAACGAACCATCGACACGAATCTATATCGTACAAGTGGTCGCAAGAATGTGCGTCCGCGAGATTGGTAACGTATCCTGCCAACGCCAAGCGTTCTTGGCGACGAGCGAGTGAGTTGTGCAGTGTGCCAGGTACCCTCCCTTCGGGTGCTTGGAGTTCGTAACTCCATCTATACTAACTCCATCTATACTAAGTAGTATCAAGTAACTTGAGTACATAATTTAGATATCTGCTGTCGATGCAAATCTAATACTTAAGTCATGGTAAGCTCCATCAATGATCCATTAGATGGCGCTGGAATCTGCTTTTACTTTAGCCGTGGTTAGGCCGACTAAGGCCCACCAACAGTGAATCCATATGTTTACCAAGTTATCATGAAAATTGCGACCAGAAAAAAGGATAGAAAATTCACGACTAAGAAGGCCGATGGAGAGATAGCACGAAATACACTTTTGCGGGTGAATACTTCGAAATTGGCGATGGAGAGATGAAATTCACCCCGAAATTGTGTTTTTGCACGCAAAAAACAATAAAACTATTTCCGGGTTATGGCTCATGACTCGTCGCCGATTTGATACTATCGATAGTACTACCGGTAGTACTAAAAAATAGTCTTTTTCATCTCTCTGTTTTGAAGGGTCGATGGGACTCCGAAATATGTGAACAAACCTTTTTCAGCTATATCATATTGATGCATATTTACACTTAATTTTTTAGATAAGAGTCACGTTTTACGCTCCAGATAACTTTTTGCATGTACTAAAGGAGCCAGGAGGCAAACTCCGATGAAAGTTGCAGTGAGCAGAGCCGCAAAGAAGGCATCCCAGCCATACTGTTGGACGAGGAGAGATAAAGGTACACCTGCGTTGGCCGCGCCAAGGTAAGCGATCCAACCGAGAAAACCTTCACTAGCTCCTACCGACCGTCTGCCAACAATCTCAGCACCACAGAGACCAATTAGCATCTGTGGGCCATACAGGAAGAAGCCTATCATGAAAACGATTGCGGCCTGCGAGACCGGCCAACCTGATGGGACTAACTTGAAGGCAACCAAAGAAAGCGCGACGCCAAAAAGATACCCAATCACAACTCGAATACGGCTCCCAACGGCGCCGGTGTTTGTCTGTGAGATAAGCCTATCGCTGATACGCCCGGCAAGTAAACTACCAACCAGGCCACCGAGCTCAAGCCCAGAGACACGAACTGCTGCTGCACCAGCATCAATGACGCCTTTTTCTTTTATCAAATAGAAGACTGACCAAGAGGTTATCCCTTGTCTGACAACATAGACACAGAAGTACGTAAACGCAAGTCCCCAGATGAAAGGATTTGACAAAACATTATCGCATAGATTCTGTATCAAACTTGAAGAGGTTGCCGAGTCCTTCACTTGTGCTACACCTTCAGTGACAGGTTGTGTCGCTGGCTCGACTGCTTCAAAACCTCTTTCCTCTGGGGAGTCTCTAAGCGACGATATAATTAGAAGACCAACGAAGATTGCAATAATGCCTGGGGCCCAGAGGCCCCAGCTCCAGCCAAAAGTTCTCGCTGCCGTTCCTGCAAGTATTGGTGCCATAAAACCCCCAAGATTGTGTGCAATATTCCACATACCCCAATATGTGCCTCGTTCGCTAGCTGCAAACCACGATGTCAAAATTTTTGCACAACTTGGAGCTCCAAAACCTTGTAAAATGCCATTTGTAGCCCACAAAATACAAAATAATGGCAGGGTATGGCTAGCGCCAAATGCAACATTTACTAGTCCAGTTGCGATCAGACCGCCTCCAAGCATTAAACTCGGGGATAGAATGTCTCCGACGACCCCACTGACAAACTTGCTACACCCATAGCACAACGGGAAGATCGAAGTGATAACACCAATAGATGTAATATCCAAGTTCAGTGCCGGAGAAGCAACCATGGCAGGAGCAGTGAAAGTTAAACTATTCCTAGTTAGGTAGTAGCAAGAGTAACCGAATAAAATGCTCAAAAATACACTGAGTCGGGCACGGAGAAAATCCTGGCTGTATTCAACGCTGAGGACCGATGGTTTGTTCGCTGCACACACACCTACTAACACCCCTCGCAGTTGTGCAGTAGAAAAAGTTTTATTTGTTCGGACTATCACGTAGCGCCCCGAAGAGCGAGCTGGCTTGTTGATGCGGTGATGAGCACGTTGCGAATCATGCTTCATTTTTCCTCGAACACCAGCGCTGATTAGAGGTAACGCGCGTTGCGCCGACAATGTTTGCAACATGCTTCTGATCAATCCTGAAAGGGCTGCTTAGAGCGGAATTTGAAACTTCTTTTCTCGGCGTGGATTTTGCGCCTCTTCCTGTGCGAAAATGGATTAAGCGAACGTGCAGATCTCTCACTTGCACGATGACAAACTGTAACCTCGGGTACAGGTTCTTAGCCAGAGTCGTGCGAATCTTGCGTTCCGGCCCGGAACTCCCGGGCGGTCAGGAGCGTTGAGAAGAGCACATGGATGTCATAGTATTTTTTGTTGTCTCCGGATAGATTAATAAGGTGTGTAGTACTACTAAGTAGTACTTTCTCCCACTATTGACGGAAAGTAAGTGCTGACGGTGTTCACGGATCTACTGCATATTGTGGATTTTCAAACCGAATGACACGTTGCTAGCTTATAGCTTAATAGTAACCGGATTCGTGTAAAAAATTCTCAAGCACTCGCAGTCCGGTTCAGTTGGTGGCAGTCTAGACGTCTTTCAGTCTAGCGACACTGCGTCACTCAAGCCAGAGAAAAACCGCGCGCAGCCGCAGCTATGGGATCGTTCGGTTTCGACTTCCGAAATACGTTGGGGACGACATATACACGGCCAACGAAGACCGGTACAACAATTTGCGGGCTGGTATTCGAAGGTGGAGTTGTACTTGGAGCGGACACTAGATCAACGAACGGGGAAACTGTAGCAGATAAAAATTGTGAGAAGATACATCGTATAGATGATAATATATTCTGTTGTGGCGCAGGGACCGCAGCTGACACAGAATCACTGACTGGTAATGTATCTAAGGCACAATTCAACCTTTTCTCTAAGTTGTTCTGATAGGACTGATTTCTTCAAGCCTCAACTTACATAGGATGCAAAGCGGCCGAAAATCTCGGGTAAAGACTGCATTGACATTATTAAAGAGTAAGCTATTCCAGTATCAAGGACATATTGGTGCAGCTCTTGTATTAGGCGGCGTCGATCGTGATGGTCCGCACTTATTCACTGTGTACCCACATGGCTCATCCGATGCACTACCTTACGCCGCCATGGGAAGTGGTTCACTCGCTGCAATAGCTGTACTAGAGACTGGTTACAATGAATGTCTAAGTGAAGACAAAGCAAAATTACTTGTTACTCGAGCTATCATGGCAGGTATCCTTAACGACCTTGGCTCGGGATCCACTGTGGATCTATGTGTTCTTTCAAACGGTGGTGCCACGTACCTCCGAAACTTTCAGTGTGGTGCGGAGCGTGAGATGCGAAGTGATACGTTGGAACTTGATGTTGGAAAAGCATGTGCGGATCGTACAAATATCAGCACAGCAACACGAATCGTGTGACGAGTTGTAATTATTAAACAAGGACTCCGAAACGCATAGACTTCTCAGATGAGACCGCTCTCAGATAGTGCCATCACGCAAGCTGATTAAGGTCTCGATTACGCTAGGGTCAGCCAAGGTAGAGACGTCACCTAATGCGTCTTCTTCTCTCGATGCAATTTTACGCAAGATTCGCCTCATGATTTTACCGCTCCGAGTCTTAGGCAAAGCTGGCGCCAGCTGAACACAGTCAGGCGCAGCAAAAGGCCCTATGATAGTCCTGACGCAAGTTATTAGTGATTTTTTAAGCTCCACTGACATTTGACAATCTTCTTGCAGTGTGACGAATGCGTAGATAGATTGACCTTTGATTGCGTGATCGATTCCAACGACTGCCGCTTCAACGCAGCTGTCATGTGTCACAAGCGCTGATTCCACCTCTGCTGTGCCTATCCTGTGTCCTGAAACATTGATGACGTCGTCAACACGACCAGTGATCCAAAAGTAACCATCTTCATCACGTCGAGCACCATCTCCAGAAAAGTAGTATCCCTTGAACATCGAAAAATAAGACTCCTCGTACCGTTTATGGTCACCAAACAGGGTTCGAAACATAGATGGCCACGAACTCTTGAAGCATAAGTAACCTTCTGCCGCGCCATTAAGTTCTTTACCACTTTCATCCAGTAGCACTGGTTGTACACCAAAAAAAGGAAGAGTGGCAGAACCTGGTTTCAATTTCGTTGCATAAGGGAGCGGGGTTATCATATGACCACCAGTCTCTGTCTGCCACCAAGTGTCTACTACTGGGCAGCCACCGCCACCCACGACGTTTGAGTACCATGACCAGGCATCTGGATTGATCGGTTCTCCGACTGTACCTAGTATTTTCAGGGTTGAACGATCATGTTTCAAAACGACATCATCACCAAATCTCTGCAAAGAGCGGATCGCAGTTGGAGCGGTGTAAAAACACTTTACACAATGTTTGGCGACTATCTGCCAGAAACGTCCTGCATCAGGATGTGTTGGTACACCCTCGAAAACAAGAGAGCATGCCCCATTTAGTAGGGGACCATATGTTAGATAGGTGTGACCAGTGATCCAGCCGCAGTCTGCAGTACACCAGTACACGTCACGTGCACGCAAGTTGAACACTGCCGCACAAGTTGCCCCAGCGTACACCATATATCCTCCAGTTGTATGCAGGACACCCTTTGGCGAACCTGTAGAGCCAGACGTGTATAGCATGAAGAGAGGATCTTCAGCGTCCATCCAGACCGTTTCGCAATCTGTAGATTGCTTCAACATCTCACTTTGCCATTCCTTATCACGTGAATGTGTGAGAAGACTAGTTGGTGTGGAGACTCGTGTGTTCACGTAGCACAAACAGTGTTCAACGCGATGACCGAGGTTAATACTCAATTCACATGCATCGTCGACTACAGACTTAAGATTGATCTGTTTCGATGCTCTCATGACACTAGAGCATGTCAGGACAACCTTAGCTTTTGAGCCGAATATGCGTTGCGCTAAAGCTTCACTTGAAAACCCAGCAAAAACAACTGAGTGTACAGCGCCTATTCGAGCGCATGCGAGCATCGCAGTTGGGAGTTCGAGGATCATCGGCAAGTATAACACGACAGCATCACCTTTTCCAATGCCTACAGACTTGAGCCAGTTCGAAAGTTGGTTCACATCTTTCTGAAGTTGCCCATACGTCTTGCTGGCCGTTTCCCCAACATCGTTCCCTTCCCACAAGAACGCGTTCGCATCCTCCAATCCGAGACTGATATTGCGCTCAATACAGTTCCAAGCAATATTCGTCTTACCACCAGCGAACCAAGAAACACTGATAGGACCGTCGTCAACTTGAAAGTTGAAATCGCTAACAGGTGAGGACCATTTTCGCTCCCAGTGAAATTCGTCTGCCACAGACGACCAAAAGCGGTCCGGATTCTCTAAAGATTCCGCGTACAATGAGTTGTACTGCTCTATGCTCGTACAACTCCGGAGTCGCTCCATTACTTATCACTAAGCTCGCCTGAATTCAACGTCGTCCGCTCGGGAAGTGTACTGCCTTTACGAGCGAACTATCGAAGTTAGCTGCCCGGGGCAGGCCATGCTTGGAGCCCCTCGACCCAAGCGACGGCTCGCAATCAAAAACTATTTAGCATAATATTATATACATTATGAATATCGACTCAATTCAAGAACTTAGTTTGACTTCTAAGTTTTGGATCGACCCGGATGACGAGTCCTGACCATTAAAATCATCCATCCCATCGCGCGGAGAATGGGTTATTAAACCCTGGAGATTGAGTTTGTTTACGCCCGGCATTTTTCTTTTTGCTAGCCCAAGCCGGTCTGACCGCAGAAGAGGGCGAATAGGGATTATAGCCCCTTAGTACATAGTTTCCTACGAAATGCCGAAGAACTTGTACTATCCTCCATTTCATAGAAAACTTGATGGTCTGTGACTCGTCATTTTTCTCTTCGTGTTTTTCATTGCAAATTAGATGATTTTATATTGTCCTGTGGAGCATCACAGTATTGTAAAAATCGAAAAAACGCGCATGTGAGACTTTTTTATTTTTTTATCGTGGCAGTGAGTGGGACAGAGAGCAAGGGAGCACTCCTCGGGCCGAGTTAGGAGGATTTTCACGTCATTTTCATAACTTTTATGAAGAAAAAAGCTTGCTATTTCCCCCATGTTTTTTATAACTTGGACCTAAAAGTTATAAAAATGGCTTGCTGTTAGTCGCCCTGAATATCCAAAGTCGCGAAACTTTACCAGACTTCCCGCCGCCGCCAGCGGCCGCGGGTGTACTGGTTAGAAACATGGTAGAGTTCAGACTACGAGGAGTAGTGAACACAAATTTCTTAGCGGAAACGGCGATCGCTCGCGCTAATCATTTGTATGTAGCATCGAATAACCTCGTTTGCATCGTTGACGTGTCAACAAGTGCAAAAAGGTATTTGCAAACTGGTGGTTCGTCCCAAGTCGTCTCAATCGATCTATGCGAGGAGAAGGAACTATTAGCCGCCTTAAACGAGCAGGGCGAACTTATGTTGTTCAACACTGTAACAGGTACCAGACTTCATCGCACTAGACTGCGAGGGAACCCGAGAGCTGTAGCGATCCTCGAGAGCGGGCGTGATGAAGTCAGAGTAGCTTCATTAGAAGGATACTCCGTGCAAATTTGGCAAGCGATGATCAATCATACTGTTAGTGGATTGACACAAATCATGAAACATAGATTTTCGGATGGTGCGCCAACTATACTGATCCCATCAAACGCGCACGGTAGCGAAGGTTTTATCCTTGTCAACGATAGCAATATATGTCGTTTTTATTGGCGAGATACTTCGGGGTTGTACGCTAATCGGATATTCCGTCCAAAGGATACTTCTACTGTAGCCGCATCTTTTGATAGGAGCAACGACAGCCAGTTTATGACTTTATCATCATTTGGTAACATCAGTAAGTGGAGCTTCAACAGTGTCAATCAAGAAGTTCAACTTGTGAAGTACACTCAACTACCATTTATTCAACAAGAAAGCATCAAATACGGTTGTTTTTGTCCATGTGCGTCAAACATTGCAGTCATCACGTCGTCTGGATCCGTAAATGTATTTTCAATTGTCGAAGAGCCAGTATTGGTATCTGTCTACTCGGCACACCAGGACTCAGTGCGATGCTACTTTGCAGATGATCACTCGTATCTCTCAATATTTAGCGAAAATCGGATCTCCATGTGGGAAATAGAATCCAATCGCTGTATTTTAGATGATCAGAATGGTTCTTCTTCAGCCGTCAGTTCTTCGGCGATAAGTTCAGATGGCGTGCAGTTAATTGTCGGCACGGAGAGCGGCATGTTGAGTGTATGGGATATCCATTCTCTCAGTTGTACTTCCACGTTTTTCTATCATAAAAAACCGATTACTGATGTAGCATTCTTAAACTCTGGCAATGCTTTCGTTTCTTCGAGTTTAGATGGTACCATCAGAGCTTTTGATACACAGAGATTGAGGAACTTTCGAGTATTTACGACTTCACGCAGTTCTAGCTTTAATTTCGTCGCAATAAATGAGACTGAAGATCTGATATGTGCCAGTACCATTGACGATTATCAGATCTTCGTATGGAATTTTCAAACTGCTAAGCTTTTGGAAGTTCTTCCTGGGCACAGTGCTAGAATTTCATCATTGTATTTCTGTGCGAATGCAACAGTTGTATCAAGTTCTTGGGATAATGATATCAGATTGTGGAATGTAAATGGTCGGGCTGAGGATTGCCAGATAATGACAAATAGTCAAAATATCACTGCCCTCGCCGTATCGCACGATCAAAAGCGACTCGCCGCGGCGACGGTCGGACAAAACATACTATTCTGGAATATCGAGAACGCACAACTGGTGGGTACACTCAGTTGTGCGCTTGATGTAAGGTATGCACAACAAGAGCGAGATCCCTCTGAACATTTTGTATGTTTAGTATATAATCGTGACAGTTCATTACTATTTGGCTACACATCAAACGCATCGACATGCATTTATGATGTACATGGTTTGGTGCTTCTGCGCAGATATCCACATTATTCTGACTGGGGCAGGGTAACGAATCCCAGAACACTAACTATGTGCAAGTACAAAGATATATGGGCCATCGCTGGTAAACGCGCGGTATACGTTTACGAACGTGAGAGCACTAATATTGGAGATGTTTCGCGGAATCTAGATGAAGAGGTCAGTTTACACGGGATTTTGAAGGCCGTGCAACATAGGAACTTGAAGTTGGCTTTGCAACTTGCAGTTCGGATCGGAAACGATCCCCGAGCGATTCCTGCTGTACTATATAAGACTTCTCCTCGATCACATCATCATATTTTGTGTGATTTTCCTGATACCAGTGTACGAGATCTCATGAGAGCATGCGTGGAACTTGTAGAGGATTCGCCACACTGTGAGTTACTTCTCACAGTGATAGTTCGTTTAATCAGTATCAAGTTTGGTAACAGGCAGAAGGACGTCAATTTCATGATGGAAAACCTCCAGCATATAGGCAGACGGCAAGGCCTGTTAAACAAGATTACCATGGGTAACTTGGACACTCTTGCTTTCTTGTGTTGTACAAGTTAGTGCGTCGCAATTGAAACACTAACTCAGTGGACGAGAAAAGTTGTGTGTTTTGATATCATCTATTGGATCTTTCGCATATCTCCCACGTTTCTTAGCATCTAGAAGTAATGAAGACCAAAAGTCAAACTTTGCGACTGCATCGCACTTGCAAATGATCCACATTGAACAGCGAGCTCTTGTCAGTGCGACATTTAGACGGCGTACATCAGCGAGGAAACCTATGTCTTCAGAAGACGTCCGCACACACGATAGAATGATTATATCGCTTTCTTGACCTTGAAACGCATCGACTGTACTCACTCTAGTTCGAAGTGGGATCTCACTCTGCTGCAACAGATCTTCTATTACCAAACATTGCTCTCGATAGCCACTCAATATAACAATATTCGCAGTTTCATTGCGATTAGAATCGCAATAATGCGAGTACTTTTGTAGTAAACGTATGATTAATCTTGCTTCGGTGACGTTGTAGCATGACAAGTTGGAGGCCCGTTCTTCGCGCCCATTATACGCATCAAATATCATATATGGTTTGAATGGCCAATGTGAATGCGATGGAAGCTCTCTCGAGTGAATGAGCCCCTCAGCATCGATGAGAGCACTTCTATAGAATTTAAAAGAAGGAAACATCGCGATTTCAGGGTGCATACGAAACTGGATGCTCAACAAGTCAGAGGTCAATCCTGCATCCATTAGCCGCTCGAAGAGCGATCGGTTAAACTTTGCTGCTTGTGCTGCACGTGATTTCACAGTTGCTGGGAGTTGTTTCGGGTCTCCAACTAAGACACAATGTGACTGTGAGGTAGATAGTGGTATGAGCGTCGTTATTTCATTTGCTTGACATGCTTCATCAACAATAATTGCCTTAAAAGGGCGTGATGCAGTCTGCACGTACCGTTTACATACTGATGACAATGTGGAGCACACGATCTCTGCTTCATCTACAAAGGAAGCACATAACTCATCAGATAAATCACTGCAAGCTAGATGTACTTTCCGAGATCTTGTTTCGAGATGATACGACCGTAGTCTTTCCAGACGAGCGAGATCACCCAGTGCTCGGTCACGAGTCTCATAAATGTGCATGACTTCAGAAACCCATGCACAATCGTCCTCTACTGATGCGTTAGATGTAAGAAGAGTCTTGAGCTGAGCTTCAGCAGATGTAACAGTATGATATTGTCTAGAGTACCATGCATTCCATTCATTTAAAGACATGGCAAGCAAGGATTGTACTCGTCGCTCAACAGATACAGACTCTGCGCTGTGTGACACTCCAGCGTCCGTCCCGACGAGACGGACAATATCGGGCATATAACGGCTCCCATCTTTTTGTAAGAAGCCAGTGCTTATAATCCTTTCCAATAAGTTGTCCACGGCAGCGTTACTTGGTGCACATATCAAGAATCTTGGCTTAAAAACGTGCGTATTTGTTACAGCCATTCTCTCCCTCTTTCGTTTTTTCACTTTCACATCTCTCATGTTTAGTTTGTCGCACTCAATTGTATCTTTCAGTAATTCAAAGTATTCTTGAAATTGAATGAAGTGCAGAATGTTCACCAAGCTCACCTGTACTGAGTCAGCATGACGATATTTGGAAACACGCTAGGACTTACTATCACCTTTGTTTTGCCAGTTCCCGGTGGGCCATGGATGAGTGAAAAAGGTGAACGAGAGATGGGATTCTCATCAATCGGATGCAAAACACGTGCAATACAGTTCGATATTGCTGTGAGTTGTGGGACATTCAAGTTGTCCTTGAAACATTCAAGCAACTGCAGTCCACTTGAGTGTGCTTCACTGACTTTCATTTTGCTCAGCTCTACAGGCGCAATCAACGTTGGTTGGATCAAAAACTGGTGGAATTCCTAGAACTCGAGTTAGTTAATCAGATGGAAGATGTGCACTATCTTACATTTTGCGTGGAGTGAATTGCCAACAATGCATCACGACAGCGTAAGTGACTTGATATTTTGCAAGTCGGTACAGCCCACAAATAGGCGCTTTCAATGGCGCCGCCCAGCGCGCAAGAGACACCATAGGGGGTTTCATCACTGGGTATTATCACTTTCGCTATGAGTTTTATCGAATCGTCCTGCCAGTAAGTCACTGTAGAAGCAAAGTGCGGCCAGACTCTCATGTCTCTGCCTGGTTTTTCTGGGCTAAGCAGGACCACTGTACCCTGGGTAATTTTCATCGGACTTTTGGGTAACAGAAGCTCCAAAAATATTTCCGAATGTTCGCTCCATCGACGATTTAGCTTGAATCGAAAGATGGAGTTCTGACCTGCGCAAGTGATGTTGAGGCAGGGACATTTCAACACTATTGCACGACATACAGAGAGAGCTTTTGAAAGCTTGCAACAGATCTTCTTTCGCCTCTTCTATCAAAGGCCGGAGAAGACACGAAATGTATTCCCTTAAACTCTCGAATACTGTTGGTATTATAGGTAAAGGTCGCCTCGTTTCATCGGTCGCAGATGTGTAAAATAAATCACTTTCGAAAGTCTCAAGGGACATGGCTAGCCAAAGCCAAGCTTATGACGACTGATTCAGATGTTTCACTCCGTATTATACATCAGCGCCTACTCTTTAAACTAACCAATCCTGAGTTCGTAAGAGAAAGGCGTCGAAAAGTGTAGTGGTGCTACGGGGGCTTTTGATTTTGATAACACACGCCACTTCTTCTCACTCAATCCATACAGACTGAATCCAGTAAGTGCGAAGAAGGATGAGGTATGAAAATTATTCACGCACTATTTAAGATAGTTTAAAACGCTAGTTCTCGTTTTCCTATAACGACTCGAACATTTGCTACAACTCCGTTGTTTTTTCGAGCTCATGAGCAAGTCACTCTCTACTAGTAGACCACCAGGGAAGTATTGGAGACAACGCTATGATCTGATTGCCAATTGGGAAGATGGTGTCTTATTTGATAATGAAGCTTGGTTTTCAGTCACCCCGCAGGTCATTGCCGAGTGTCAAGCACGTACGTGTATTAAGGCTTATGCAAAGGAAGATCGACCCCTCACTGTCTTAGACGCTTTTTGTGGGGCAGGGGGAAATACACTAGCATTTGCGAAAATAGGGTGTCATGTAATCGCTTGTGATGTGGATAGCGATAAACTCAAAATGGTGAGGAATCCCAATTGAATGTTACGGAGCGTAGACTTGAACGCGATTAGGCACGGCACAATGTGCAACTAGCCGGGCTTGACAAGTTCGTTGACTTTGTTTGTGGTGACTACACGGAAGTAGCTTGCATGCTACGAGCAGATTGTATTTTCTTATCACCACCATGGGGTGGACCAAAATATTCACAGAATGAAACATTTCAGCTCGAGCGCGGTCTAGCAGGGGCCTTGTGCACCACTGAGATAGTGAACCGTGCACTTTTAGCCACACCTTGTACTGTGTGCTTCCTACCGCACAATGCAAATGTGGACGTATTACTGTCGCAGTCTATAGCGAAGAATGTCACGGTGAGTCACTACACTTCTTGATTGAAAGACTCTGACAGAGCGGAAGTTGGAGGAAAATTATTGTAAGAGCAGTAAAAAAGCAGTAACGCTCTACTTCGGCAGCCAGTCGATGCTTCCGCAACAGAAATTCTAGGTCGGTCATATTAAAAAGTCAACTTGGTAGATGGAGTTGAGCTCTATTTGGAGACGTTCTTTAAGCGAACTTCCGTCTCTAGTATTGATCCACTCGCCACCTCTGGCCATGCGGTAGTGTGATGGCCCGCTGAGTGGAGAAGACAACCATATTTCTTGGTTGGGCGTCTGTTTATTGATCACAAAAGTACCCGCTCTCAAACTATCGATAGTCAATACCCCTGCGTCAAACGACACATCTAGATCTAGATTGTGCTGATCTCCCTTCGAATCGATTTCACACAACAAGTACTGCAGCATTTCTTCTGACTGCTCCTGAAAACCAGTGCAAGCACCAGCAAAGTTGTTCGCTTGTAGTTTCCAACCTAAACCACGTTGGCTATGCGTCGCTGTCGAAGTGCTCGCACCAAAACGGGCATGAAGTGAACTGGCTAAGGATGAAGCGTTTAGCTGATGTTGAACGTACGACACCAAACGACGTCCCTGCGAAAAGGCTCTCACAATAGACATGTATTCTCCTCAGTTGTTCACGTATTCGCGAAGTTCGTTTTACAACGCTTGTAGTCTTTACGTGGAAAGGTCTCCGTACCAATTTTCTGACTCGGGCTACGTTGCCACCGCCACGTTACGACTCGCTCTGCATAGACGACTCCTTATCAAAAGAGGATAGATAGACTGGCGATTCGTTTGCCTCGCGCTGTCAGCTACACCGCCGTTCACGACTCACTGGTTTACCCCTGTCGGCGACAGGCTGTCGCGGACCAGCAAAGTCCCCATTTTAGTCGCTTTTTACTCTTTTCGTGGCGTATTGGTGGCTTTACGTAATGTCTCGATTCTCCTGGTCGGAAAAATATATTGCACCGCTTCAGAGAGTCCCTACATGACTGAAAAATTTATAACGCGGAAAAATTTTTACCGCGGGTTGGGAGAGTCCCAACACACACGACGAGTCACGAACCGTCGATAAGTACATACTTTACATACTTTAAAATCATATACCGTCAGTTCCCCAATAACGTGCCATAAAATGTAACGATAATTGCCCTCATATTTAAGGAAAATTAATTAGGGAACCGACTGTAATTTGCAATAAAAAGCACGAGGAGAAAAGTGACGAGTCACAGATCATTACCTTACTTTTGAACCGGAGGAAAGTACAAGCACAACTCCAGTTCAGTGGAGAACGTTGCCGTTTTGCGATTCGAATAGAATATTTCGAGAGAAACCGAACGTCATACGCGGTTTTTCGAACACCCCACTCTCTAGTTGAGTTCAAAACGCAGATGTTCCGTAATCAATATGATCAAGTACGTTACGTCGCGGCTACCAACACTTAAAAATAGCTCTGTCTCCTGGGTGTCACTTCTACTAACCAAAAAAATCTTCTTTGGGTTTTAGGATGCGCTCACTTGGAGTCCTCAAGGAAGGCTACACCAGGTAGAATGTGCGTAATTTTGTCCTTGCCATGCAATCATCCTAATTTGAGACCGTTATAGACGCGATGGAGGCTGTAAAGCAGGGTAGTACAGTTGTGGCCTGTGGGGTACGCTTTGCTCTCAGCCAAATGTGTGGGCTCTCACTTTAGTTGACATAGAATGAGCGGGCTACTGCAGTCGCTGCCTTGAAACGCAAGCAGTCAGAGCTATCTTCTGTTCAAGACAAGATCTTCAAAATAAACTCGAGCACTGGCGCTGCCATCTCGGGACTTGCAACTGACGGAGCAAACTTGATCAGGGCACTGAGGGAAGAAAGTGTTCGCAATGAGCTGATTTTCGAGCGCATACCAGAGGTTGGGAGGCTCGCGAATCTGATGGGAAAAACAAGTCATGTGAGCTATCATGAGTGATTTCACGATTCATATTAAGCATTGGTTCAGATATCTTCTGGAGCTACTAGTAGTAGACCATCTGGTGTTGGTCTCCTCATATTCGGTGAGGGTGACCAAGGTTGCCAGATTTTCCAACTCTGTCCTAGCGGTGTCATAGAGCAAGTGTCATGCTGTGCCATAGGTATCACTCGTATCAAAAGCTTTAGTAATTCGATCAGACTGAATCAACCACTTAGGTGCCCGTGCGCAGTCAGCTCGCACGTATTTCGAGAAGAATATTGCCTCTGTGCAAATCGCCAATGTCGATCAGGTAAGCATGAAAATAAGCATGAAAAGGAATTTAGACGCTTATTCTTACAAATCTAGCTCATAAAATTGGCAATCGCGGCATTGAGTGAGTGTGTTGCTGATCCTTCTGTACTGAGTCCATCGACGTGTGAAGTCGCAGTTATATGCCAACGTCAGTTCCAATTAAAAACCGCGGATGAGATGAGTGGGTATCTGCTATAGTGCTTGAGTACATACTAAGTAAAATTCCATGAAAACGACTGATGCTCCAACTCAGAAAGTAATTGATGGATGTTTCTGCTGTTTAGCTGCCTGCTTTCTCATCTTCAGCCTAGAAAAATTTGAGTAAAATGTTTTGGCATATTGCTTGCATGACACCCGCCTTCCTGTATCTGTGCAAATAACATTTTAGCGGCTCGATATAGTCCTCAAATCCGAGCGTGCTCATTGCCCACAGGAGATCATCTCCATTGATTGTTTTCCGCTTGCTACGTTGACAACGATCAGACGCTCTAGTCAAAGTGCAGTTAGTATTCATACAGGTAGTGACATTATTGCCTTACTCGCTTGTAATAAAACTAATAAACTCAGATACACATTCTTGTACTGTTTCCTTTGCGTCTTTTGCTATCTTCGCATTTGCTGGAAGTGCTTTTTTCATTATCCTACTAATATTTGCCACAGGCAAGAAGCGCTCTTGTTCGCGAAAATTTGTTTCAGGGCTGGACATTTCTCGCGTCTCGGCGAAACCTGCGTGCGCAAACAACTCGTCAGTCATATTTTGTTAGATGTCTGTCCGGCCTGGAATAGAGCACTCGTAGATCCCAAGGATTAAGGTGCATAACGTACTTTTTTTTGTCTCCGTTCACGTCAGCACGGTCTACGTTTAGGCGACGCCCGCCCGCACAAGGTGCTCTGCCAACTGTCACTGGGAGGGTTGACCGTATGAGGTATCAGGCATTCCATCCAGGTCTCTGACGTCATAGTACGCTACATTTCAACGCATTTATTCCAAGGGTTGAAATATAACGTCAGTGGAAAAGATAATTGGAATTGGAATACATAATATGTAAGTTATAAGGCGGACTAAGAGCACCGTAGATCACTAAAGTTATCAAAAAGTTATTGAAATCAGACACGCACGGCCCGATAACTCGAGTATTTGCCCAACTGTCCGTTCAATTCAATCACGCAAAAACTGAAACGACGGTTCACAATTCGCGAGCACGGCGAAGTTATGGTCAAAGATATGAAAATAAGCTCTTAGTCGTTTACGCATAACTCGTGGTATCTGCGGTGCTCTTAGTCCAATTGACGATAGCTTAACCATGGGTCGAAAGTTATGAAAAGGTTATGCGGTGTTCGAGCATATGCCTACACTAGTAGTCTATTGATTTCAATAAATATTTTATGTGGATCAAAATACCAATAGTGATATGTACAGAGAAGTGCTGTACCCGAGCGGACGACTTGGTCGAGTTTGGCCGTAGGAAAACGCAGGCAGTAAAAGAACAAGACTTGGCGAGAGCGTTTTATACTTACGCACTGCGAGGAGGGGCACCATATGTCTCGAGCTACACGAACGGGCGATGAAACCGCGTCATCGTGCGATGACTCTTACGATGACTCTGTCGAGGACTGTGAACAGCCCTGGATATCTTGGTTCTGCGGGTTGAAAGGGAACGAAATGTTCTGTGAAATAGAGGAAGATTACATCCAAGATGACTTCAACTTGAGCGGACTCAGTTCTTCTGTCCCGTATTATGATTACGCTCTTGACATTATTCTCGACGTGGATCGGGGACAATCTGTCTTGAGCGAACAACAGCAAGAGCTAGTCGAATCAGCAGCCGAGATGCTATATGGGCTAATACATGCCAGATATATATTGACACAACGAGGCATGACCGCCATGCTCGAGAAGTATAAACAACACCACTTTGGTAGGTGCCCACGTTTTCTTTGTGGCAACACTGCTTGTCTGCCCGTAGGAACTTCCGACGTATTTAGAACATCAACTGTGAAAATATTTTGCCCAAATTGCAAGGTAAGTGAACTTTGTTTTGTCACAAGCGAAGGCTGAGCAAAGAGGTATTTTTTATTGATTATCACAGGATATCTATTTCCCAAGGAGTAAGTACCAGGGCAATACCGATGGAGCATATTTTGGAACGACGTTTCCGCACCTTTTTCTAATGAGTTACAAACACCTGCAACTCCCCAGACTGATGAATAAGTATGAACCAAGGATATTTGGTTTTAGAGTACATAAGTCGCACGAATAAAGGAGTTAGAAAGAATGGAATAGTAACGACGCTGGCGGATACTTTCGTACTCTCGTCTTTGACATTACAATATTTGGCGTACAGTACATCTTTATTCATTATTAGTGGGTGTTTACACCGCATCTCAAGACCAAAACATAGGATGGACCCGTACATACGTGATCTGCTCGACTTGAAACGTTCTTGCAAGCAACATCGGTGATGAAAGTTAGTATCGAGCCCTGCCTCGACCGCGGGAGGAAACGCCTCTACCACCTCTTCCACCACCACGGCCTCTTCCAGTCCTGCCTCCCCGGCCGCCGGAACCTCTACCAGCTCCACGAGCACTGCACGACGTCAGAACATATAATACTTTAACCTTAACAACAGAAACTACCAACCTTTTCACTGGATTCGTGAATCTTTCAATCGGGAGAAGCTTATCAGTACTGATGTAAAACTTGGCACCTGGTAACACGAAGTAAAGCAGCTGAAGCCTGGTGGTTGCGGTGCGATACCTTTCTTGTACGAATCCGCCATGATTCCATCGAGTAGCTTCACCGTAAACATCTGCTGAATAATTCAAATCGTGCAAACGCTATGAGCGATAGTAGCCTTACGGTTTCATTGACCGCACCAAAAATTTCTTCGATCTTGCCAACCTACACTTCGTCACGAAACAGAAGTCAAAAGCAGAACAGAGAAACACACCTGTGTCTTGTTCTCTAGATAGACAGCACCATTGAAATATGGAACCTAAAAACTATGAGCTATCATCGAAGGGTGTAAAAACAGAAAATCGTACTTTTTTGTTCGTCGAACGGCATACAACTTCACCCTCACAAGCATGTAAAAAAGTACCAAGCTCTGCCCACCGCTCAGCACGCAGACTGGGAAGTAGAGAATCGCTTACCTTCGATGGATGTCGGGGGACCCTCGTCACGAAAGTTTCCGGAGCGCCCGCGCCCCGATCCTCGTCCCCGGCCACTGCCTCGTCCCCGGCCATTGCTTGCGAACCCACGGCCGCCACTTGGTGGTCTCATGTTTGAGGAGTGTTGCTGCGCTAACGGAGAAACAGTGCGCGCACGTGTACCCTGGAACGAAAAACTCTATCTAGTAGGGATTCACTTTGCACGTCCGGCGCGCGTGGTATATCCTCTCGCCCAGTGTACACACAAGCAGCGTTAACCTACAAAAATTCCACAGTGCGTTTGACGCGGTCGGTGTCGCGGGCTCGTGCAAGGTTCTATCTACTAGTATTCAAACGTGTCTCACCTGCTGAGCTGAGGAGACATGCGTACAGGAGTTATACCTCGAGCAGCTGACTAGGGAATAGCCCACGGTGAAAGGCTGGAAAGGAGTTACACTACGGGACGAAAAAGTCAAGAGCGAAATATCGTTTCGTACGAACTATCTTAGTTGTAAATTGGGAAAAACGGAGATAAACGTTCCGGAAGTTTTCGAAAAAATGTAGTGTTTTTACTCGTACAATAAACACTCGTAACATAATGTAGCTAAACCCTGAGCCCGTTTGGCAACCGTCTGTTGCAAACAGGCGGTTGCAGCAACAAGTGCACGCAGACTAGCTGGCGTGTATCGAGCGCTTATCGCCCGCGCGAGTATTATGGTACCGCATTAGTGTGTGAATTGTATAAATGTTGTCACAGCCAACGAATTTGCCAACTGGTGTGGAACCTCTTCACGTTGACCACTCACACTGGTACACTCCTGCAGCAGAGCTCACACCGTTGCCCGAAGAGGTCACTCCCTTCACCGATATAGTGGCTGCTATCTGTGATGAAGACTGGACTCAGACGTGCTCCGCACTATTATCAGTTCGACGTATCGTTCGGCATGACCCTGATGCATTTAAGGCGCACAGTTGCTGTGCGTTGGGTAAGTGCATTGTGCAGACACGTAATCTTCGTAGTGTTGTGTGCAAAACAGCACTTTTGTGCTGTACTGAAATCCTTGAAACTTACGAAGAGGAACTCCTTTTCAGTGACGAAGATTTCAATATCGAGGTCTTATCGAAGTTGATAGAGGTCAGCTCTTCTGGTAAACGGTTTCTTGCACAGCAGTCACACCAAGCTCTTCAAGCTTTTTTGAACTGTGTTTCACCTAAGAAATTCATCTCTTTCGCACTGAGTGTGGTAGAACACCCTAATCCAATGTTTCGCAGCATTGTTGTAGATTTGATCAGAGAACTCTTGTGGAGTGAGCGAAGCTCGATGCTACAGGTACTTCAATTAAAGTACTCTCATTCAAGAATATATATGTTCAATAGGATGCAGCTCTCCTAGCACCGTGGAAATCAAAATTGGCAATGTTGGTAAGTTATTGATGGTAGTTATTTGACAAATTCAAGTATGTTGTTAGACTCGAGACAAACTACCCCAGACTCGTGAGCGTGCTCGCTCTGCACTCGAGGCATGCGATGCATTGGCTCAAGCTCAAGTATCACCGGGAAAGTTTTAGTTGGATGTGTGTTTGGGTAAATGTGTTTGGGTAAAAGCTTGAGCATTTCAGAAAGGATTGTAGAGGCCTACTTGTCACTTGAGAATTCTGCGTCTATCACATCATCAGAAGGAGAATCAGATGAAGCAGCGCCTTGTGCGCCATCTGCACCTTGGTACATGGCTTGGCCCATTGCCATCACCTGCTGTTGCAGTTCTTCTTGCAATGTTTTCATCTTCGATACATCGTCACTGGCGATTGCCTCCTTGAGCTCGCCAACTTTTTCGAGAATCTTGGTTTTCATGTCCTGAGGAACTTTATCGCCGAGTTCGTTGAGTTGTTTCTCGGTTTGATACACCATCGAGTCTGAGCTATTGCGCACCTCAACACTTTCGCGGCGAACCGCATCTTCACTGGCGAACTTCTCTGCATCAGCCACCATTCTTTCAACTTCATCAGATGAGAGAGTTGATGCACCAGTAATTTTGATATCTTGCTTCTTTCCCGTACCTTTGTCGCATGCTTCAACGGAAAGAATACCGTTTGCGTCAATATCAAATTTCACTTCAATCTGCGGCACACCCCGTGGTGCAGATGGTATGCCATCTAATCTGAAGTTTCCAAGACTTTTGTTATCCTTCACAAATTCACGCTCGCCTTGTAAGACGTTGATTTCTACGCTCGTTTGTCCGTCAGCAGCAGTTGAAAAAACCTCAGATTTGGAAGTAGGTAGCGTTGTGTTGCGTGGGATCAACTTCGTCATCACACCTCCAAGTGTCTCAAGCCCAAGAGAGAGAGGTGTGACGTCAAGAAGGACTATATCAGACACCTCTCCCGCGAGAACACCGGCTTGTACAGCTGCACCTAAGGCGACGACTTCGTCAGGGTTGACGCTCATATTAGGCTCCTTAGAGGTAAGTGACTTGACAAGTGAGCGGATTGCTGGGATGCGGGTTGAGCCACCAACAAGGATCACCTCGTCCACTTCAGCGAAACTGAGTTTAGCATCCTTGAGCGCCTGTTCCACTGGGACCCGACAACGAGTGATGAGATCGTCACAGAGCTGTTCGAATTTGGTGCGGGTAAGTTGAGTATCAATGTGCTTTGGCCCATCTGCAGTCGCAGTGATGAAGGGGAGAGAAATGGAAGTGGAGGTGGTGGTTGACAGTTCCATCTTGGCTTTTTCAGCTGCTTCGGTTAAACGTTGCAGTGCTTGTTTATCTTTCATCAAATCAATTCCTTCGCTTCTCTCAAAGTCTTCAGCGAGCCATTCAACAATCCGTTTGTCAAAGTCATCACCACCTAGGTGAGTGTCACCTGAAGTTGAAAGAACTTCAAATACGCCATCACCGACCTCAAGAACGGAAACATCAAAAGTGCCCCCACCAAGATCGAAGATCAATATTGTCTCGTTCGATTTACGGTCGAATCCATACGCAAGTGATGCAGCAGTGGGCTCATTGATAATCCGAAGTACTTCTATTCCTGCAATTTGCCCAGCGTCTTTTGTGGCTTGACGCTGGCTGTCGTTGAAGTACGCGGGCACAGTTACCACTGCCTTCGTGACAGTATCACCCAGGAAACTAGCAGCATCATCACAGAGCTTTCGAAGAACTTGAGCTGATATTTCCTCAGCAGCAAACTGTTTTCCCAAGGCAGGGCAGTCCAGCTTGACCTTGCCACCACTGTTGACAACCGAGTAGGGGATTTCCTTCGCTTCGTTCGTGACTTCGTCTATTTTGCGACCAATAAAACGCTTTACGGAGAAAAAAGTATTTTCTGGGTTAACAACCCCTTGCCGCTTTGCGATTTGCCCGACTAGACGATCCCCAGCCTTGTTGTAGGCAACAACCGAAGGGGTCGTTCTGCCTCCTTCAGCGTTCGTCACGATCGTTGGCGAGCCGCCTTCCATAGCAGCGACCTGTAGGTACAAATGTCAGTAAACATATGGTTGTCATTGATAGGAAAGGGTCGCCTGAACAGAGGCAGGTACGGGCTCGAGCGAGTTTTACCGGTTGATGACTTACCGCTGAGTTGGTGGTGCCGAGGTCTATACCGACGACTTTCTCGGCGCGAACGACGACTGTTCGCCTGCGGGTCGACCCACCAAGGGTGACCTTATTTTTCAAAGCGTTCGTGGCGGAGAACGATGCGCGCTGTCGGAGCGCCGCTGTGCCTCGGACAGTGCAGGTGGCGGCGGACGCTCTCGTTGCTTGAGAGGAAACGTGCACTCGCGCACCGAAGGGGGCTTGTGCACTAGCGTACATGATGCTCAAGGCTGTTGTATGCGTGCGAACGAAACTTGACTGCAATGAATTTATTTGAAGCGTTGAGCTAGTTGATAGCTCAAGAGTAGCGTCGTGTGGCGACGGCGGAAGCGCCTAGCGTATCGAAGACGCCTTCGAAACCCTGCGAATGTGTCGAGCGCACGATAACCCCTTTCTCGCCTAATCGAACACGTGTGGACATCATAGATTAAACATGATTTTAATATGATAAACACAAAATGAGCACAAAACCACTCCACATATTGTAGTAGATAGTAATAGATGATGTACTCGTATGCGAACGGTACATGGATCGGTGTCCGTACACTACCACGTTTTCAGAGAAAACAGACTCTCGGAGTCTGTTTAACAGAGCTGCGCGTCGTGTATCGAGTGAAACTGTGAGCACACACGGTACTTTCGAAGGAGCTCCTACGATCGAGAGTTTTCGTTCCTCTCGTTCCCAGGATATGGCGAGAAGGTAAGTCGTTAAAAAATCTCGCGCCAGGTGTGTTTCACGATGCGCACGTAGATACGATTCCAGAACAACGACGTTCAGTCCAGAGGGGCGATTATTTCAGGTTTTTTTGATCACGCGTCACGACGGACAATTGGGACTAAGAGTGTAACCTGCTATAGGTTGAATATGCACTGGAGTCCGTAAATCACGCTGGCACGTGTATCGGCATCCTCACTGATGAGGGTGTTCTACTTGCCTCTGAACGAAAGGTGCTCTCGAAGGTAGTTGTTGATTGTGTTGATGCATACTTGGTGTCTTACCTTGACCGGCATAAGCTCTTGGAGAAAGGCAGCAGTCCCGAAAAACTTTGGCGTATAGATAAACACATTGTAGCTGCGATTGCAGGACTCAACGCAGATGCCATGATTCTTGTAAACTTTGCAAGGTATGACAAAGTGCGTTTATATTTGTCAACAAGAATCAAGCGTTCATCAGGTTGATAGCAAAACGATATGAATCTACATACGGCGAACCCATTCCTGTTGAGAACCTCGTGCAAGAGCTGAGTAACCACAAGCAAGGTTACACACAGTTCGGTGGACTCAGACCATATGGTGTGGCTTTTTTGTTTGCTGGATGGTGAGTCGGATTCCTGTGCACTGTACATTTACTCCTGACGCGTTTTAGGGATCAGAAACGCGGCTTTCAGTTGTTTCACAGTGAACCATCTGGAAATTACGGAGTTTGGAAGGTGATTTACATTCTATGACCAGCATGTTGCATAGTCGCTAAACTTTTTCCGTGTGTACAGGCAGCTTCAATAGGAGCAGGTAATCAAGCCGCCCAGGCCATGCTCAGAAGTGAGTATCGCGATGGACTATGTCTAGAGGAAGCAAAAGCGATCGCCCGTAGGGTATTGGAAAAGACGATGGATAGTGTGGCCTTGACTGATGAGTGCGTTGAACTGTTGTACTTGACGCGAGAGTCAGAGACTGTATGCATCAAAGAACTTGTCTTGCAGTAGCGGGCGATGCATTCTTATACAAGGCTCGCTCGAGCAAAGACCTAAATGAACCTAAGATACAGCTACGCCTATTGATATCAATACTAGTGAGATGAAAAGTTATTGTAAATTTGCGTGCGGCACCTTCACTTGTGGACGTTCTGTGAGTTTATACCGCCTCGATACTTGACCTTTAAAGTTAAACTCCGTGCTACGGCCGTCACCTTTTCGCTGCAAAATCACTATGGACTTGCTACAGAGCACACTTTGACCTAGTTCAATCATACGTTGGGACCACATCTTGTGTCATAGTTATTTACCTTGTAAGCTGTGTTTGCCAACAGTAAGGAGGACACACTGCACGACCTGTGATTTCGTGTTTCTGCAGAGAATCGAGATACATACGTCGTTCTGAATATTGACAACGCCCGCTGAAGAATTAGCCGAGCGAAGGACACCCTTCGGACAGTTACAATTTCTTAGTTACTTGTCTCATTTATTCGCACCTGGAGTTCGATAGCCAAGAAGGGTGATAGTTCCTCCATCAAGTTTTGGTTGAGCTAAGCGGTTTGTTGAATTAACCAGACGAGTGTAAAAACGTGGCGCAGAGAAATTTCTGAAAAGTGAGTGTGCACAGCTCGAGTCTAGCAACGGCAACTGCGGCTAAGTATAGGTCGTAGGCAACGAACGTCCTCTTTTGAAACACGATGTTTCAAACATTTGAGTGACGGAAAGGCGCAGAGAAATAAAACTGTTATCCCCATTTTTCGCCTAACTCGGGTCGAAAAGTCATGAAGAGGCTTGCTGTTAGTCAACCCTAACCCATCTATAGGCAGAGATGGGACAGAAGGAGCGGGAAAACCCCGAAATTTCTTTTTATAGTAACTTAAACATCTAAGTACGTGGATCAGAGCGTTTGACTGCCGATTTTCCGACGGTGTACGCGTCGAACTCTTTGTTGGCGCCAGCAAATTTTGTTGAACAAAACGTTCGACAGGTATCTAGCGGCTAGTCACGCAGCATAACCGACAGCCGGAGATACCGTCAATATGCGTCAACGGTGTGCATTTAAACCAGGGAACCTGTTCAGTCTGCATTATCGACGTCTAACAACACAGCGGCGCCGGTCCACTACCACTTGCTCGGCGACTGTGGAGCTCGTAGCTGAGCCAGTCACGCCGCGTGCTTTCGAGCCGTTCGGGCAGGTAGCTTAAATGTCCATAATGCCGCCGTGCGCTAAACATACGCCAGGTTATAATTCCCCGAGAAGATGGTACCCCGTTCTCGCCTTCCCAGGTGTTTTCGTCGAGTTGAGCTATATGAGTAAGTCTGACTTTGTCTAGGACGCTCAACTCTCCTTGAGCAAAGGTACCCCGAGGTTTTACATAATGAGGCTGAGGAAGTCTCCTGGGCAAAGAAACACGCAGATCTGCTTCTCAGAGATGAACTACCATTCTCAATCTTCTCAAACCCTCGGCGCTCTAGATAAAGATGACTGGTCTGTTGTTTTCTAACTACCTCTTACGAACACCAACTAAGTCAATGGGTATTAGGTACTTGGCAGTCTCTGAGGCAACCTTTGATGATAAACTTGTTCCCTCTGTCGATGCGATCACCGTTTTTCGTATACCAGGTCATTGATGTGACTCTTTATGTCTCTCTCCTCGATAACTTCAACAACAGGAAACACGTTCATTAACTTAAAGGAGGGTACATGGCACGCAGGTCCTTTGTTTGAAGTAAGTGTGGCTTGCTCAAAGCGTTTATGATATTAAAGAAAAGCACATTATAGGGGAATGAACGTAACTTCGTCAATTTAGAGCTTTCCAATACGAACTTGGTAGATAAACAGTCCCACAACTATTTAGAGGAATCGGGCACTGTGTTTGTTGTGCAGCACAGTGACTCACAGTAGTTTCAACATTGTCTCAGTAAAAATCTGGAAGTAAGGATTGTAAGATAATTTGTTACATGTTTCTAATACTTTCAAACGCGCTGGTTCGATGATTCTCTACAACGCATCGCACAGCTTAGATTGTTACAATTTATTCCTTCTAGCATAAGTTAGCTCAAGGTGTCAGTGCTCTTCAAAGTGCTGCAGGCCACCTCTACGTAGCACCAACGCATCCGGGCGCAGTTCCAGTACGAGCGTGCACTGGCGTGCGTCATAACAAAAGACTGCAGCTCCCTGTACGTGCTGTGCATTCATTTTTGACCGTTCGCCCGCCGGCGGGAGTGATGGAGGTTGCAACAACATACCGCAAGATAATTCGACAAGTGATGCACAACGTGGCGGTGTGTTAGCCACTCGTGGACTTTCATGATAAAACTAACGGCAAGAGCAGGCTGAATTGTCGGCGGAGCACGTCAGCCCTTCTGTACTCAAAGAACTCGAGAAGGTGAGGTTGTCAAACTTTATACCAAACCCCTCTCAACGAAGACAACAGTCGTGGGAGAGCAAACTTCTTCAATCTGGGGCGCTGGCAGTTAATAGGAACGATACAACACACGAACAGTCCAACGACAGAACCAAGGTATATTTGTACCTCCAGAAACTCCACTTTTTTACGACATAAACGAACAGGAAACGGAGAGTGAGACAGTACCCAGGTCCGCAACAAACTTTTTTACCAACTCACCGTCTCAGTTTTTGCATCAGACCGGTGGCCAAAAGTAGTCAACTAGAGGAAACACCACACACAGAACAACGTACGCAGCAACTCAATGAGGTAAGCAAATGATGACGCGCGTCGAGAGTTACCCTAAAATTTTCAAAGGTGACAGGTGGAAAGCGCAAGGTACAAACATTTCTAGTTAACTTCTCCTCCAAGTGATCATCAAACTCTAGCGCGATGCAGACAGCTTGATACGCGGTGACGGAAGCGAAATCTTTAGTTCCGACAGCGAGGAGGGGGGTCAAGGTGAGTCGATGCATGTTGTGCAGAATTTCTTGTTTGTACTAACAAACGGGGTGAAGATGAACCCGTCACATCAGATCTGATTCTGAGTCAGTTTGAGAAGGTATCACGGTCAAAGAACAAATGGAAATGTAACTTCAAAGACGGCATTGTGATGGTCAACGGCTTAGAGTATGTGTTCAGCAAAGGCGGTGCTGAATTCCTGTGGTGAAAGGCAACTCTGTCTCTACGTTGTTCTAGTAACTCTCCGTTTTAGTGCAGTCTCGAGCGGTCTTTTCGGATACACCACTAGAATTGCTTGGCAAGTAGCTGAATCTTTGTAACCAGCCTCGAATGCTGTGACCCAGCATGGTCTGCAAGTTGCCGTCTTGCTAGTGCATACACACCGTTATAATCAGTGGTACCCTGTCGCAGTAGCTCTAACAAACATCGCTGTAGTGAGATGAATCGGCGCATCGACCCAGACTGTGCGTGTTTTAGCGTCATGTTTGCATGTAATGTTGGGTAAACGTCCTGAAGAAGCGATCGATTGATGGATCTCTTGCCTATTTTTGCACTCAGAGATAGTACTCTTTTTAGTGACTGAGCCTCCCCTGCTAGTAGTACTCCTCGATATCCTGCTGTAGTAGTGTGAGCGGTTGGTTTTGAGGTGCATTTGGAAATTTTCGCGAAAATTGAGGCCAGCTCGGACCCATGATCACTATTTGCCTTATTCAAGTTGAATGCTTCACCAACAAGCTGAACAAGGGAACACTCCAATGTTGCTAACTCTGCCAGTGCAACTGTCAATTGTACTACTTAACGCGCGTCAAATTTGAATACAATGATCAATGTCAATATACAAGTTACCATTCGAGCTATGTCGTTCATTCTCAGTGCAACCCAGCAGTCCCTGTTTTCACCGTGAGTGTTAAGAAACCCAACCGAACTTTTCGCTTCCCTGCACGTGGTCCTGTGTAGACGTCGGCCTAATCATATGTTCCATGATACAACACAGGTTGTAAGATGTCTATACACCGTGCTTGGGCGAACGAAGTGTGCGCCTATTTCGTAGAACCAACCTCAAGCTGGAAGTGACGATATATATTCCGAAATTCGCGGTTGCGTGAACGACGAAGTACGCACACATTTTGTGCTCTCTTACAAGACTATACTTCTAATCTCATACTTTATGTTATGTCTATAATACAGTACTAGTACGCTTGAACTTTGAAAGTACTTCACCCTATCCACGAATCACGACCCGTAAACGCGAAGGTCCTCCTGTTACGATGGTATTTTTTCATGAAGCAGGCGACGCGCGTGACGACCGCCACTGTAGCCTTTGCGCGTGGTCGTAGGTCCGGGAAGTTGTACATTTTGACTGATCCTCAGATTCATTGGTCCTATCATCAAGAGCTTGGCAGTGCTAATGCAGAAGGAGTCCGTGCCAGGAACACGGCACTCGGTAGCTTTGGCCGCCACCATAGCAGATGATGTAGGTCCACTTGAACTACAAAGTGTCTTTGGTATGTTTGGCCGCGTAAAGGATGTAGAGATTGTGGTTATTCACGGGAAACGATCGGCTAAGATATCTTACGAATCGAGGTAAGACTCCGACTCCTTGACAAGTTTCAACCTGACGTACGTCTTGATTAGTGTTGACTGTGAGCACGCTGTTGAAAATCTAGATGGTTCCGTATTACACGGGGTTCCTATGGGCGTGAGGAGCGTGAATGGACGGGACTTCTGCATATGAACTCTCTAAAATCGTATCACTGAACCTTGTAGTTGCTCAACCTCAGCTAATATATTGCTATGTCAACTGGAAGTATCACTGACAGTCTAGTGGTGTAGGTGTTTTACTGCTTGTTAGCGTTGTACTAATGTGATGAAAGAGCTATACTTTGATTTCTACCACCTGATGACCTTACAGTTGAATTAATTACATCAATTACATCAATATTGACTTCCAGCGGAGACGTCGTCCAAGAGCTTCGCGCTCAAAGTGACAACCTGTCTTAAGTGGACTGCGGACACGCTTGTGCACGTGATGGTATCCTAGAGTTCCATAAATAAGCGCTGTTGCCATCGTCGTATGAACTGTTGCTACACACTCACCGTCGATGTGCAAACTCCGAGCTTGAGCAAACCCGAGCTGTGTTTATACTTGAAGCCAGTCCTGACCTATGGTAGAGCTTTGTAAATCTAAAGGCAGGAAAAGAATCTGGCGCCTCACCGAGCTGGGTTGTTCCGTGACTAAAGAGTATGCGCTGCGGCTGAAATCCTCAAAGTTAGAACCCATCACCGTTTAGGTAAGTTGCACGCTCAGCGAGTAGCACGCTCAGCGAGCGCTCGGTTCACAAGCTGGCAAGTTGCAAAGGCAGTGGTGTGGTTGCTGCGTATACAACCCGTCTTGCGTCAACGGACCCCGGAGCAGATTTACTAATAATTTCTCGGTTCTTTCTCCTTGATAGGCCTCCAGTGCCATGATGTGTTTGTTAGTACTTATCGCATTTGACGCAGTTTCTTACTAACAGTAGACTGGAGAAATCATGGTATTTTATGACTCGTCACCTATTTGACACTAAAATCATCTCTACATCGGAACGAAAAGATGGATATAATGCTTACATATTATGACTGAAAACACATACACGCATGTGCGATAGTACTTTTTTTGATTTTGAATTTTTATCTCTCCATCGCCAATTTAGAAGTATTTCCGGAAAAAAGTGTATTTCGTGCTATCTCCCCATCGGCCTTACAAAACCTATTCTGAGTGCAATATATCTCACACTTGTATTGAACTATGGGAATCCAATATTGTAGGTATGTGGTGGGTTGCGTGAGTGTATCTATCTCGCAGTAGCTAATGTCAGACTGGTAGAAATTTTAAAACGCAAGAAAATAACGTACTAGTACTACAAGTATCTAATATCGTTTACCAGGATCACATGGGGATAAATCTGAGAGCCCCACCCTGATTCCTAAATGTGCTTTGTGGCCACATACACGTATTAACATTTCAATATAGTTCCAAACGGTATCATTGCCAATGAGGAAAACGAATAATTCGCTCTCGCGCGACGCGCGATCCGAGAAGCTACTAGACCTCGTACATGCACGCCGAGCGGGATACTTGACCTTCTAACGCACGAACAAGCCCCGTCTTACTTTCACTATGCACAGTGCGGTGAAACGCGGCTCTACGTTACTGGCGCGCGCGGGCGCAACTTGGCATAAAAGTCTTCCTGGAGTTGCACAACCTGTCCTTGTCGCGAGCCCAGGTGCGAGCTCAACTTTGGCCTCGTGGACGACGCCAGCGCGCTCGATAGCGACGGCAACTTCCAATACAAGTGGAAAAGTTACCCAAGTAATTGGTGCTGTGGTTGATGTGCAGTTCGACGACCAACTACCGCCGATTCTCTCTGCACTCGAAGTTGAAGGTCACGACGTCAGACTCGTCTTGGAAGTGGCTCAACACTTAGGCGAAAACACGGTTCGTACGATTGCGATGGACACTACTGAAGGCCTCGTTCGCGGGCAAGCGGTTCACAACACTGGCAGTCCAATTCAAATTCCAGTCGGAAGAGCGACTCTCGGCCGGATCATGAACGTGATCGGAGAGCCAATCGATGAGTGTGGCCCTATATCAACTGATTCTTCGCTTGCCATACACCGCGAAGCCCCGCCATTCGTCGACCAAAGTACGGAAATGGAAATGCTAGTAACCGGCATCAAAGTCGTTGATCTGCTCGCACCTTACCAGAAAGGTGGGAAAATCGGTCTATTCGGTGGTGCAGGTGTTGGTAAAACGGTCTTCATCATGGAGTTGATCAACAACATTGCGAAGGGCCATGGTGGTTTCTCTGTGTTCGCCGGTGTTGGTGAGCGGACCCGCGAAGGGAATGATCTCTACCACGAAATGATCGAAGGTGGCGTCATCAAGCTCGGTGACCAAGCGAGCGACTCGAAATGCACACTCGTTTATGGGCAAATGAACGAACCGCCAGGTGCTCGAGCGCGGGTCGGTTTGACTGGGCTCACAGTTGCCGAGTACTTCCGAGATTTTGAAGGGCAAGATGTGTTGTTCTTTGTTGATAATATCTTTCGCTTTACGCAAGCAAACTCTGAAGTCTCGGCGCTTTTAGGACGTATTCCTTCAGCTGTAGGTTACCAACCAACACTTGCTACTGATCTTGGTGGCCTCCAAGAACGCATCACTACGACGACCAAGGGATCGATCACATCGGTCCAAGCCATCTATGTCCCGGCTGATGATCTTACAGATCCGGCGCCCGCAACAACTTTCGCACACTTGGATGCAACGACCGTGCTGTCTCGTTCTATTGCAGAAATAGGCATTTACCCGGCAGTGGATCCATTGGACTCAACATCGAGAATGCTTTCTCCACTTGCCTTGGGCGAAGAGCACTACAACACAGCACGTGGTGTACAAAAAATTCTGCAAGATTACAAGAACTTGCAGGATATCATTGCTATTCTTGGTATGGATGAACTTTCTGAGGATGACAAGCTAACTGTTTCGCGAGCGCGGAAAGTCCAACGCTTCCTTTCCCAGCCATTTCACGTCGCAGAAGTGTTCACCGGGAGTCCCGGAAAATACGTCGACTTGAAAGACACCATTTCTGGTTTTAAAGGCCTCATTAGCGGCAATTATGACGACCTGCCAGAGATGGCATTCTACATGGTTGGGGACATGAGTGAGGCCGTGTCCAAGGCAAATGAACTCGCCAAGCAAGTCGCCTAAAAGCCTAGCGGTCGCATTTCGTCCAAAATACGACGCTATTTCACATTACAGTGCTAATTTTGTAATATCTCAAAACTGGAAGATGCTCCTAATTATTTACTCCTGTTGCAGAAAGAAAATTCAGAGTGGCTGATAGCACGCCAAGACGAAACCTTGTCAGCTGTAAATCCCTAATCCTCTTCGAATAACCAATCGCCTCTCGCCGCTTTGAATCATGACAAGCGATGCTGAATTGCGCTTCACTCATTCGTCGTTGTTCCCTTTGCAAACGTAGTTGGATATTTAATATTGTCTGCGTAAGCTCGTGTTGACAAACTTGAGCAACATCGTTTAAGTCAACTCGCCATAAGTAATTAGTCCGAGAAGGAGCATGATCATGCGTGCGCGCAACTTCTTGCATTCTAACATATCGCAACTTTAGTAATCTATAGAGTATATCACGCGTGTCTTTCATCGGTACCATCGACATCTCAGCTATCTGCTTTTGTTCAAGTTGGAATTTTTGCAGGAGCCGGAAAATGCGAAGCGCTTGAACACCAAATCTCGATCGAACGAGGACCTCTACATGCTTCTGATGGCAAATCTCCTTGCTTGTTTCTTTTACTTGAACGTAACGTGCTTCGCTGAAGTCAGAGGTACGATGCGACAGGTGCGGTAGTTTTGGGTTGAGACGCCAACTGACGTGACTACCCTGCACCAACCTATTGCCTGAAGTTCTTTCACCCAGATCCTTTGAGTTTTCAATGACTGGTAAATGAGAAGAATGTTCACGCTCTAGAAAGTCTGTATGTATGAGTATGGCTGACTCCGCCAGCTCACCCAGAGCCTGACGAACCAATTTTTCAGAAGGAGAGCCCCCTTTTTGCCCTTGCCAACTCAACTTGACAAATGAGCAAACCTGTACAAATGACATCGAACCATGCAATGCGAAACTCAGTGCGACCGAATAGTGTAGCTCTGAGTAATGGCGCTTAATATGCCGTAACAAATGCGAAAAACAAACTCGGGCCTTGACAGTATTGATGTCAACTCGATACTTGAAGCTCTGACCCTTGTACCGCGGCACTCCACTGACCTTCTGAATACAAGCATGTTTGATCAACGTATATAAAATGACAGCACACTTATACTTAGATATGTCAACCGATCTAGCTATATGCCGCAGCGATACCCCTTCTCTCTGAGACACCGCTTCAAAAACAGCCCCAGCCGCCTTGCCGAAATCGCTTGAGATCGAGTGTGTCGCAAGCCTTAGGTCCCAATAAGACGGTTCCGGACTGCACGTTGCAGCCGGTGTCATGAATATATATTCCTCAAAAGTTCGACGGGTAAAGGAGGGATCTAAGGCCCTCCGAATGAAAACCGCAAAACTGCACTTAATTCAAACGAACGCTGCGACTGATGCACTTCGACGAAGTGAGCTTGTTTCGTGACTGTCACAGTGTGAAAGCGACGTACGATCTAGTTCAAAATTCTGAGGTATGTATAAGCACCACCCTTATAGCTCGTAAAACCCCATTCAGCATCACTATGTAGTGACTCTGTTAGATAAAAAACTAAGTCTCTTCTGGGCATATTGGTTGAGGTGGACTAACAGCATAACTTCATAACTCGCTCATAACTCGGACTTGTTACCCAAATTATGAGAGCTCGCTGTTACCCCTGAGCGCCTCATAACTTTAGGCGAAAATAACTAACAGCATATTTTCATAACTTCGTCATAACTCGGGTATTAAGTCCGAGTTAAGTCAAAGTTATGAAGTTATGCTGTTAGTCACCCTTACCCCCCATTTTTTTCTAACTCGGCTCTAAAAGTTATAAAAGTGGCTTGCTGTTAGTCACCCTGAGCAAACAGATCTGATAAACTCAATCTCCAATATTACAAAGCTCTCGAGCTTATTACGAGCCGAACACATTTCCAACCGCCTTCAGCAACAGTCTTTGGAACGATAAAGAAAGAGTCACGTCAACGCATCGGCAACCCAGTTACACTCACGCAAAGGACCTGCGCAGATGTTATCTAGTTGTGCTTTTTATACACCCGCAACCGTTTCACAAGTGAAAAAGCGTGTTCTCGTCAGACCTAAGCACAACCGTGTCACACAGGTGAGCGCACAAGTGCAGCTAACTTGTCTAGCCGTTGAAATTTCTGATAGATCACAGGCGCCACAAGCCGCCGGGAGCTTGGCGCTTCATTACTTGCCAGCTTTTACTTATGCACCAATCCGTTTTGTGCACTCGCGTTCGAGGTTAGTCTCTCGTTCCACTAATATAGGTACAAGGGTGAATGATCTTCAGGTTGGTAAGCAGGTCAGTGAAGCAAGGAGCGCACGGCCTATTCACTGATATTTCCATAGGTGAGCGCATATCTCCCTGCCTCTGATGAGGTGAGTGTCAGAATCAGTATTTGAGATTAAAGTATATGGTCATTCTACAGGAGGGATATTTTCTGTTCGAATCAGGGAATACTCGTACTCCAGCCCTAAGGTGAGCCGCAGACTGTTTCAAATGTAATTTGATTTGACACCGGCTTAGAGCTGGAGCGGTGGAACCCTATACCTTATTATTACCTGGCGATTGGAAAGAGGCAAGTCGACGACCTCGTTGAGATCGTTGCGTCTGAGAACTTTTTGTAGATTCCAGTGAGCAACGCCAAAAGTGGGAACTACTGCCAACCAAGATGTGACGAGGTGGTTTTCCTTTCAAGCTTGAAATTTGCTTCTCACGTGTGCTAGGCGACAACTGAAGTACAGTTTGCTAGCCCTTCTTCAGGGACTATTCAAGTCATCATTATTCCTACGAATAAACTGATGATCACAGAGAAGCTTCCACGTATTGACACAGTTGGATCGCTTGCTGCTGTTTTAGAGGCTGTATCTCCAGCTATCACTGGCAGGTAAAACAACTGTTTCTTGCGGTGTTTATTAATAAGTGATTTCGCTTAAGTGTCGCCGTGGAAGAGGAGGAAATTCTGTCGAAACAACAGAAAGTGACCAACGGTTGGGGTTATTATGAGGTATGTGTTTCAGGTCAACTTGGGCGAGATTTCGAATCCTATTTAGTATGAGCTTTTGACCCCGTTTGCTGCGTATGGTTTGCATAATATTGCTTCTGTCACGACTTCCCAGGTGCGTTCCAGCGTGGCAATATTGTCCGGCCACTCACGCTATCTTAGAACTATGTAGTCATCGCGACAGCAGCAGCGAGTGAACGGCAATGGGAATCGTCAGAGAAGGTTGATTCGGTAAAGCCACTTGATATCGAATCTAAAAAAATGTTAGGAGCTGCGTAAGATAGTGTCATCTTTTCGCATCGCAAGAAGTTCACAAAACTTCTCTCAAAACAGTTAAAACAGAACTTTCAAAACAGTTTAGGCCTTGGAGTGTAAAGTTACGTAATCGTAAGCACGTAGGCGCGTTTCACTGCATAATTTCTATCACGAGGTGTACAAAATAGAGGAATCTAATCCTGCATCATCTTAGAAAGTTTCGATATTGTTCGCGCGCAGTTGCAAAAGCCTGTGAAATGGTCTGTTCGGCGAGAGTGTGATCTGTCCCCTCTTCCACCATTGCCACGCGACTAGCAATGGTATTTGCGTCTGTTTCCAGTATCAGGCCGTTATCTATGATTTCATCGATGATCAGTAGAGTGAGATCAAGATTTTCGAGTACTGCTTGTTTTTCAATAGGCACTCTTAAAAGGGCACTCAGAGAGTCGTAAAGTGCCTCAAGAATAGACACTATGATAAGCTCATTCTCAGAAGACTTGGCTACTATGAATAATCTCAAATCATTAATGGACTTGTGTACCACCATGTTCGTGCTCATGAAAAGTAGCTCGGCTTCACCTTGGCCATCCAGCTGTGATATCTTTTTCTGCAAGCTATTTTCGAACTCAAACTGCTTTGAGTCTTGATTTCTGTAGAGAGAGTCAGATGAAAAGATGCAGAGCACAGCGGCTTAACTTACGCAAGGATGGAGAAGTATTTTACAGCAACTCTCTTGCAGTCTTCATCAAGAATCAGGATGCCCAAGACGCTTGGTATGCTCATCTGTGTCAGACAGTGCTGGAAGAACTACCCACTCAGTTGGCTGGGTCGTAGGAAACGACTTTTCTCCAACTTGTTCGCCACACGAAATATTCTTTGAAAATTTTATGAGAAAAAATTTGGCGGGCGCACTTCGATTCCCGTACGTTGAACGACAACGTCGACGTGCTTCTACCCGTTTCTATTTCGAAGTTCAATTGTTAGTGCAGTTTGGTCAGATCATGACTTGTGTCGATCATACGTATAATATTGTTATTCTTGGTATGTATCTGAGAACTGCTGAAATCAATGCATATTTCTGCATGGTAGAGGCCTATCAACGAGAAAGCAGACGTAGTTATTGAAATTCAGCGAAATTATTAGGATTCATCTAGTCATCTGCATCGTATTAGGTTGACTAATAAGAGTAACGTAGATAACTTTGACATAAGACTCGACTTTTGATGGCGAAGTTATCGTGACTGGCAAAAAATATTTTAGGACTCGGCGCTCGCCGTACGATGCTGCACAAGCACGCGCGGGACGACAGTCTCTCAACACTTAAATACGCGTCATGGTGAAGATGCATCGTGGTGTCTTAAGGTTTGTCGCAATTGTTGTACGCAAGAGGTGAGAGACTGACGCCACTTCAGAAGTTTGCTGTCGCAGTTAGTAGTTCACGAACGAATCACGACGACTTTACCCCGAGCGATTGAAGTACGCAGAATCATGGATAGACTGATAACTATGGCTAAAGAAGTATTTTATTAAACTGTGAATTGTATCTATTGTCATCATGAAGGTAGGACACTCTATGTGGGCGCAAGAAGATTCACAGTGAGGTGAGCTCTGATGCAGCCAGGTTGAAGCTATACTTGGGTCTCGCCAGCCGATACTCAAACATAAAGGGAGGCTATACCCGTGTAACAAGAGGTAAACTCCGAGCAGGCGACGGAGCGCAACTAGCACTTATAGAGCTGAGTAACCCTGGAAAACAGTAAGTTAGCGTGCGTTGCGTGGCTATTACTATTCAGCATGAAACTACACACTGTAGCCGTAATTAAAACTTATAGCTTTGTATAATAGATTTTGCTACAACTATAGTTCTGTGTGTCATCTAGATGTTCGACCTGTGCTTCTTCTTGCTGCAGAGCGACAGTTCAGCGCTCACAAACTTTGTGAGAATATGTTGAAGTCTACCCTCTGCCTTAAGGACGCAAACGATGTCCATTGGCATAATGCTACCATGATTAGCTGGCCAATGATCAGTGATCTGTTCTGAAGGACTCAACGTGGATGCATTCATATCAAGTTGAGGTTGTAAGTTCTTCATTGGGCGGCTGGCCTTGGCTTCAGTTGTAAACCACCTCAGATACTTTGCATCGCCAAGCGCGCTCCTAGTTGCCTCGTTAGCAGCATCAGCAAGTTGACGTTCTTGCTCTTCTTCTCGCGCTTTTTCAGCTCGAATGATTAGCTCTTCATCAAGTTCTTCATCATTTTGTTTCCGCTTCTGTGTACGCTCACCCAGTTGCAGTAGCTTCTTGTGCTCGTGCTCCTTGCGTTTCGCCGCCCGCTGCATCAGTTTTGCATTGATATCTCTAACTTGAAGCTTTGGCTGTGAGTCTAACCTAAACAGGGAAGAGGGTGTGTTGTGTACACTTGAACGACACTTTGTCACTGATGCTGTCTTTGATATAAGGTTGCGAAGTCGCCTGTGGAGCGCCATACTGACTATCTTGGTGAAATCGTTAGAGGGGCGGTGGCCAGGATGCAGCCTCAGTTTCATCTGGACTCGTTTGAGCAGTCTTTGTTGATCAAAATAATTCTTGTTCAGTTCGCTGTTCTGCCTTGCTGTCTGGATATTGATCAGTGGGTCAACCGTGCTTAATTCGCGACGGGTCCATTTATCGCCGTCTGCGTAGAACGAAGTTTGACTACCGTTCAAGGCTCGTTGAACTGCCTTGAGAGAGGCTAACACCGACGTTTGCGAAATAGAAGAGAATATTTCCTTCGTGTGGAGTCTCTCTCCTTTCAGAGAGAGGTAGCGTCGAGTAGTAGACGCGATACTGTGAGACTCTACATCCGTTCGTAGTAAAGCGTGTACGACGTGGCTGAGACGGAGGTTCGCTCTCGCTGTATCATCGACTACCATCTTCGTTCAGTGACGCCGAAGTGGACGCGAGAACGCAAATCAGTTCAGGTAAACGCCACGTCTCTTTTTTTAATTGGGTCATCTCGTCACCTTCTCATAATCTACATTGATTTCGTCTAACGTTACGGAGAGAATGTCCATGGAAGGGAAACGAGTCACAGTGTCGGAATCTTCCTCTTAAAATACTTAAAATACTATACTGTAGTGTACACTTAAGTACACTATTAGGGTGAGAGGTACGCCCTTCTTGAAACTGATACCGTTGGTACAGAGGAGCTGAGATTACCAGGAGAACACTGGGATAGGATAACCCTCCTCCTCAGGGACAGCAAGCGTACTTTCTGTTTCGGGCGCTTACAGCGCTTCCAGTTACAGTATATGTCCGAGAAACTGAGAATCAGGAAATTCACAACCGCTCCCGCGACTGCATACCTCAATAATGTGCCCCAGTTCAAGTAGTTCTCTCTCTCCAAAGTGGCTTCCTATCAGTTGCAAGCCAGCAGGTAAATACGTATCTTCTGGATGGTCTGGTCGTAACAACGAACGCAAAACTAACGCTGGAAGTCCTGCAAGGTTTACGTTCACCGTCGTCATGTCACCTACGTACATTTGTAATGGGTCTGCTAATGTATTGCCTATGCTGTACGCTGTAGTTGGAGTGGCTGGGGTTAGTAGTGCATCGTACGTCGACAAATAATTCCTCATTTCAGCACAAACGGATTGTTGGACGAATTTTGCCCGTGTGTAGTATTCATCACTGTAACCAGCGGACAACATGTATGTACCCATCAAGATCCGCCGTCGCACTTCGTCACCGAGTGCACTTCCTCGGAAGCCATCCAACTCACTTTCGAAACTGTTCATGTTCGCTTTTCCACCGAAACGTATGCCGTCGTACCGAGCTAAATTGCTACTTGCTTGCGATAAAGCGAGCACGTAATAAGCAGGTAGCCCAGTGTGAAAAGTTTCACAGCTTATGAGATCCACTGTCCCACCCAGACTCTCGATGTGCCTCACTGACTCAATAAAAGACTCCTTCACTGTAGAGGAAATACCAGGACCCAAAGCTTCCGCGATCACACCAAAATGTTTGTTGTGCAGGGGTCTCGAACGGAGAGCATCGAATGAAGAAAAATTCGAACCAACTTTTCGCCGTGGAGCAGATGTAGAGTCACTCGCTCTTTCTTCACCAGTACAACGAATTGATTCAAAAATGTAAGCCACGTCTTCAACAGAGGACGCTATCGGGCCAATCGTATCAAAACTAGAGCAATATGATATCAAACCATGTCTAGAAACCGCCCCATAAGTAGGTTTTAAACCGACAACTCCACAAAAAGCTGACGGCTGTCGGATGGAGCCACCCGTATCCGTCCCCAGGGCACCAACACACAACTGGGCAGATACTGCTGCCGCTGATCCTCCAGAAGAACCTCCAGGAACATGAGCAGTATTCCATGGATTGAGGGTCGGGGCGTTGGCTGAAGTTTCAGTGGTACTGCCCATTCCAAACTCATCCATATTTGTTCTACCAAGCAAAATTGCACCACTACCGCGAAGTTTTGTAACCACATCAGCGTCATATGTTGGACGATGGTCTCTAAGCGCATCTGAACAAGCAGACGTTCCGCATCCATGATGGCATATATTATCCTTCACTGCCAGAGGGATACCTGTCAACAATTCTATATCTTCTCCAGCTGCTAGGCGAGCGTCAATTGTCTCAGCCTTGTTTCTTACTGTTAGAACATCGCATGAATGCTTTCGTATTTTGAATTTGACACACCTGTTTCAAGGCATCCACCTGGTAAACTTCGACAAAACTGTTGTACGATGTATCTTGTGAGTAAACCTAGAAAAACTGTCAAGTGCAAGAAAAAAAGTTGATCAAAAGCACACCCTTTCCAAGTATGACTCCGTCAACTCGACGGCAGATATCTTTCTCTCACACAATGCTTTATTAAGCGTTCGAATGAGAGCAGAACACACCGTGCCTGTTCGCCTTCGCTCCTGAAACATGGTGTTAGACCGTTCCCACAGATGCTACTTCAGTATCACATACCGCCCTCACGTCAAGCCCTTCCCTAAGTCGCCTCGGTTGACACATGCGCAGAGTGTGGTATTGTGCCATCGCGGCGATTGTCGACTTCGGATCTCACGCCCAATTCGAGCCCCGAATCTTGAGACTTCACAAGCCAAGTTGCCGCCTCGCCTCTGCACCCAGACGCGGGCGTCGAACAGCCGCTCCCAGCCAACAGCGAAAAGCGAATGTACCCGAATCGAGTAACTCGATAGTCTCGTATAGTGCCACTGGCGTCTAAATATGTTACTGATAGTACTAAATAATCGCGTGTCGATTATCGTTTATTGACCTCTAAGGCCCACTAACAGTACATCCATAACTTCCTAAACCCTACAGTTATGGATGCACTATCGTACTTAAGTACTTAAGGGTGTGTACTAAGTACTCGTACTGTTACTGGGCCTAATAAGTTAGTTGAACAAGTCGTGTACCGAACGTGCGCACGAGTGGCCAAACGTCACATTCTAAGACGTCGCGGCAGGGGATGCGGAAGTAGATACGGCACATCCTGCTAAGTGTGATCTCAACTCTACCCGGCTTATTAGTAAGCCATACAACCGTTTCCATGAAGCAAAAGTTCTTTCAAGTGTAAAACGCGGGTGAACGCACGATGCAAAGATCAGTACGTGGAAGTGTGGTCGTTTTACAGAGCGGACTTTTTAGCGCATGCTCGAAGCGGAATAACGTGCGAGGGCCGCTCTATTCGATGAAAAATAGACTTTCGATTGACCCACCTCATTTTGGCGGTAGACGAATGTCCTCTCAGCTCACGACGGCGCGAGGCAACTGTGCAGTTGAAAACAGTTCACTCGGAGGACTTGCTCTGAGCAGTCTCAGTGAAGGCCTTCAAAATGCAGTTGTGAGTACTAGCTCATTGATCAGTGTACACGATATACAGGAAGTGCCCTCGCTCTCAGTCGTTGGGATTCTCTTGCTTGGTTTTGGGTTGGGTGTAATCACAACGCTTGTTTCTGCAAAGTTGAGTCAGACTAAACGGGGGAAGGAAGAGTCACAAATCCTAACTCGACGAGCTTTGGCGTACATAAGTAGTTTAGAGGAAAATGAACTCGAAGAGATTATCGGATGTCTCCCTGCCTGGCTTTCAATCGAATCGAGTGAACGAACGAGCTGGTTGAACAAAGTTGTCACTGCTGCTTGGCCGTATCTTGATTCTGCTACGTCAACTGTCATAGTGAACGCCCTGGATCCGATCTTGCAAAAAACACGTCCTAGCTTTTTGACTTCAATACAGTTCGAACGTTTCAGCTTTGGTAGCGTTCCTGCAGTTATTGAAGCTGTCAAAGTATACGATTCAGCAAGTGAAGGAGCACTTGAGATCGACTTGCAGGTATTCTGGGCAGGTGATCCCGACGTCGTCCTGAAAGTGAGAGCTGCTCAAGATACACTTGCGGTGCCAGTATCTCTTACTGAGTTTCAGTGCACGTTCACACTCCGTCTCATATTTGCACCGCTAATAGGAGTGTTCCCATGTTTTGGCGCTCTCACAATTTCTTTGACAGACGAACCAGAGGTAAACTTCGATTTGCGAGTGGTGGGTGGTGATATAACGCTTGTTCCGGGTCTTTCACAACCACTCAGAACTTACATTCGGGCTTTGATAGCGTCCTTTCTGGTTTGGCCACGGTGTATAACAGTACCCATACCAGGTACAGGATACTCGCTACCTGATACCGAGCAAGTCAGTGCTGGTTTACTTCACGTTGAAGTTCATTCACATGACGCGCTGCTATTTTCACCTTCAGAAATCGGCCTACAGCTAAGATGGCCTGGCGCGTTGAACTCTGGTGCGTCGCAGGAAGTACGATTGGAAGCTTTGTCCGGAGGAAATTTTGAGAACTCGAGAGAAATAACTCTACCTGTTGATGATCCGATTCGACAGGTTCTCAGTGTTTGCTGGTATTCTACTGATGCGCTGCACGTTACGCAAGAATCATGTGACGCGCTGAAACTATTAAAAGGTGAAACAACTATCCTTGTTGATGACGTAGCCCGCCAGCTTAGGAAAGATGATAGCTCAGTACAAAATGTCGATTGGGGACCAGTGACGGTTGCGCTTGAACTGGAGCCCGTGACGACCAAACCAGATACAGTAGTCACTACTACAAAAATAGAGTCACTTTATCGCAGAGTATTGAACGCAGCGCGCTCTGCGGCATCAAAAACATTATCCACAGGAAATGATACGTCTTCTATTGACACTTACATGAGTGACGTGTCTTCTATAGCGTCCGAAACACCGCGTCTTGTACAGTTGAAGATTCGTTATCAAACTATTGGCAATGCCCGTTTGAACAAACAAGAAATTAACATGTGACCAAAGGGTGAATGTTGTTCTTATGGGTGGGATGTTTGAATTGGTACTCATGACTTGGCGGTTAGAATAGATTTAAGAGTCGTCCAAAATGAAAGTGCTGCATGATTTGGAATTTGTCTAGACATTCTGCCTGCGAATTTGTAAGAAAATAGTGATGAAAATAGCTGTTGCCCGTACACAATACATTTTGAAGAGCCCGTCAGCAACTTTGCTCCATGTTTGGACCTCACTTAGGCTCGCTAATGTAGGAGAAACGATATTGAGATCATCGCCTTTGATCTAGTAGAGCGATCAACTGATGTAGGTCTCTTTACCAGCGTCCGTACCTTTCTGACATGAGCACAGCTGTCGTAGAATAAGTTCCCTGGAAAGTCAACGCGCTTGTCCAAGATACACGATGGTGTTGATGTTGACTTTCGTAGCTGTGATGCACCCCTGAGGATGTTGTGAATTTCACATCTTCGCATATAGTTACTGCCTCACCACAAAAATGGAAGAAAGCAGAAATCATCCAGCCCCCATGCCCCACGCGAACCGGCTGGTTCCAACCTGTCCTCATGAAACGGTGAGTAGTTCGAGCTCAAGCGATTGTAATCGACACACCTAAAGAGCTCTTGTAACCGACGCGTTATGCGGAGGTATCTCGCGAATAACTCATAGACAATATCGCTACGATGTTGTACTTTCGAAACACCAAGAAGTTCGAGGCAGCAAAGCCAAGCTATAAAACTCAGTTCATGTCCCGTGCCGTAGTCTAGACGTTTTGAATTCCCAAAACTAGAGGATACTTAGTCTCGTTCTTTGATGAGCGGCGTCGGCATACCTACCTGCGGCATAAGTATATGCATAGCTCCTCTTTGTTCTCCTGCAAGCACACGTTCGTGAAATCAAAAGTTTACTTCTTTAGTTTTTTCTTTTACCTCGCACCCTGCTGGTGTGATGTCATCGACGAGATCTGTGCAATTTTAGACAGAAAGAACGGTGCGTTCCGCTGTACTGTACCTGGAATGCGTCGTTCAAGTTCTTGAAACCAGCTTCGGAAGCGTGGGTCCCCGAAGCGCGTGTTCGTTGTTTCAACTCTATTGAGTGTGGATAACTCAGCGTAAACTACGTCTAGAAACTCGCAGATACGCTCTATGCTCCTAATGCGCACGGGGGCTATTCTTTGTGCGGGATCAGGGTTCATCATCAAAGAACGGCAAGTTCCCTACTGCTTGTGAGAGAAGTACGACTACTGTTTTGAGTGCTTTACCTGAATGAAGTCCACTAGCTTCGCACGAGCAGGTGAACTTTGGAACATCGGCATATCGCCTTGTTTCTCTATCCGATTTACCGTGTGACGCGAATCCATATCTTTTCGTTCGCTTCAGTGCGAGCGAATCAGTAAAGAAATGCTCCACGTCTGCTTCCTATTCTTCGCGGGTACTTGGAGAGTGACTCTGCGAGAGTCTCAGACTGAGACCTGTCTTACACGTCTCGCAGTTGCAGTCCAAGTCTTAGACTTCATTCTCACTATAGAAACCAGGCACCGCGAGGCGACCCTGGATCGGTTGGGAAGCTACAACAAGTTGGATTATTTCTTAAGTTTCTGTCTGCATTCAGGTTCTACGTTCTAAGCGCGTGCCGACCAAGGGTCGACGTCCCGATCGTGTCTACAAAGTCTGCTCTCGCCGGCTTACCGATACCCCTGAAACCTGAGTCACGTGTAACCTTGCGTGAAAAGGTTCCATAAGAATCACGGTTCTTGATTTGTCTCTCAGTAACATCAAAATGCACGGGCCTTCCGTTCCGTGCTCCGTGCGCGCGTGAACGATATGGGTGAGCTTCTTCTACATCAGAAGGCCTGGAGCCACGTCGTGCTCTCGATGTCGGTTCGTCATCTTCATGCCGACTTGAGCTATCGCCGCCGAGGTGTCGATCAAGAGCTCGTTCGCTTGCATCGAGTAGGACAAGTATCTTCTCCGTTAGTGTTGATGCCGCAGACTGGAGTGATGACACTTGTGCTTCATTTAGCTTCAGACTCTCAGTTGACTCGTCACAAAAAGCGTTCAACTGCTCACTAGCAACCATAGTGCCAATCGTTGAGCGAACTTGTTCGTGCGATAGTTGAAACATTTCGGCTAATACTTGTAAGCTTGCGGAAGAGAACTCTTCAGCAAACTGAGAGAGGAATAGCTTGAGTGAGACGGTCTTCAGTTGATCATCTACCAGTTGTAACACACTTGCCCGATTCGTGAGTGCGCTCCAGACCGGTAGTGCCAGCAGGAGATCCGACGCTTCTTTGTATTCTCCACCAAGTACTAGCTTCGTTACTGCCATCACTGTGTCCCGTGTCGTATCGGGTGGTCCACTGAACAGCTGCCTAGTGTACGAGTCGATTATGCGAGAAAAGCTGCGCGTGGGGACCCGGGACCTTTTCCCAGAAATCAAATCTGAGACCTCCAATAGCATCGCACAAACAAGGAACGCAGTTTCCAGAAGTTCTATGTTGATATGAAGGTGCTGAGGCACTTGCCTACGTCGTTCAAGCTTCTCTTGCTCAACTGAACGCTCGCCATATCGGTGTGGTGTCATTCCTTGCGCAAGCAACTCTTTCGTTCTGCCGGTGATAAAGAGATCTGTCAGAAATTTGAGCGCTTCATCGAATCGACCATGTTCGAACGCGCACAATCCAAGCTGAGCATTGGCTCTGTTGAACAAAATCTGCGTACTGATGTCCATGTGTTGGATCGTTACTTGGAGATGCGACATTAGCAGCATCTCCTTCGCTTTTTCAAGATCACCGCGTAGCGCCTCACTGAAAATTTCGCAAAGTAAAGCGCGCGCCTTGGATCTTTCGTCACCATTTTCGTACACGCAACGCGCCAGATTTCCAATGCAATCAGAAAGATTACAGTCTGGTAAGGTGAAATGAACATGACGATAAGTTGTGACTGTGAGAGTCGCTCCACCATCGGCAGCCGAAGTGATCTCAGCATCATCATTCTGTGCTTGCGTACACTTAGCATCCATGAACTGTCGCAGCGCTGTGTAGGCACCTTCCGTCTTGCAATAGATGCGTTCCATGAAACGCAACGACAGTGTTGCTGCGTAGTCACTTCTACTCTTCTTCTCGTAGAACAGCAGTACATTATGGATTAATATCAACATGATTCCTTCGTCTTGGAGACGCTCAACGAATTCTTTTGTGTACGAGTCTGTCATTTGAAGAGATTTCGTGAACTCATCATCCAAGCGCTCGGTGAAGGCCCGGAGGGATCCGTTTAACTCTACTTCTGCGCCTGCCATAATGTCGTCATTCGGTGGACGCTGCGAGGGTTCGTCTTCAACAAGTTGTATGTTCGTATTTTTCCCAAGTATATTCAGTAATTGAAGCACGTTGTCGACGCAGCTACGCCACATTGTAGATGCCATGCAGGTTGACATACTTCCAGCAACGTCGAATTGCGCACTGATGATTTGAAGTATGATTTCGACCTCCTGTGCGGGGCATTTTGCGAGTGTGACGATGTACTGTAGCTCTTCGACGGCGCGAGTCCGGTCCACTCCTTTCTTACCGCGTGCCATGATCACATCTTTCAATTTTTCATCAATCATCTCGAAAGTAACGTCCTCTCTTGGAATGCTCATGATGTCACGCGTAGCAGACTGTCCGTCCTGTGCGCGTTCTGGCTGCTCATCGGAAGATTCACTGATATCAGAGTCTGAACCAGAAGCAATAACTGCTGCTTCCGCCGCTGCCACATCTGCTGACGTAAACACACGCATGAGCTTCTTGAGGCGCTGGTTCAGCGAGTTGAAAGCTTTCGCTTGCATGGTTGACAACTGCTTTTTAAAATTTTCCGCTTGCTGCACGTCCGACATCTCATTCTGCAACAACACAATCGCGCGGAGAAACACTTTCAAGTTCTTTCGTTCTGATGCAATGCTCTGCTGAGACTTCACAAACTGCTTGTGGAACTTCTCCAGCATCGCAAGCGTGGCTACCCAGTCATTTTGACTGGCGAAACTCTGCAAATCATTCGCCGAGTGTTTCAACGTCTCGACCTGCTTATCCTGTACAACGATAGTGACAACTGGGGAAAAACTGTGAGCAAAGTGCGTACCTTCGAGCTTCTGATTATGCGGCGCTCATCCTCAGAGCTGTCCGAACTATCTTCCTGCAGATATCTTTGAGGGTTGCTGGTTAGTCAGTCTAATCGTGTATGTTCATGCACACACCGAGACCGCCGCGAACGATTGAGTCAATTCTAATTCTTTTCACTCACTTCGAAGGACCTCGATCAGATTCGTCGCTCGAGTCGAAAGATGACGATGAGAGCGACGTCGAACCCTCCGAAGAGTACTCGCTTGAGCTACTGTCGCTGCTGCTATCGCTTCCACCCCAGAACTTACTCGCCTGTTAAATAGAACGTCCGAATACAAATTGTTAGTACATTGGGGAATCCCTCGCAGTCGAAACAGAAGTCGCGCTGGACCGGTTGGGGTGGGGAGGGGGCGCAAATGACAAGTTACACATGCGGAACGCGAGATCCCCAGGTGTCGTTTCTCACCATTTTCGGTCTCTCGGCGAGATTGCTCTGTGAGCAACGTCTGCAAGCGTGTACAGCTAACCTCTGCGACCAGCAAACCCCGGGCACACTCGTTACGCGTACTCGCGCTCGTCGCTTTGTGGGAGCAGCAAGCCCAGTGACCCTAGTAGTTGTTCTTGGAAAGTGATGAGCGCTCCGTTGGCCATGCAGGGATCGTGTATATATTCATATTGAAGGGATATATTGTCACATTATTGTAAATTTATCTTGACCGGGCACACGCGCCGCAACCGAGTACGTGCGAGACGTTACCGTCGCGCCCACAGTGTCGCGCCCACTTCTAACTCCTCGACGGTGAGCATTCGCCGCACGCATTGTAATCGCGTAATCCACCCGACAAGTGTTGTGTACGCGAACAACCGTTTCTTGTCATCCTTAAACCCAGTCTAAAAACCAACCCAGGTTTTCATGGACGTCGATCGTCTGCAACGTCTCGCAAGCGCTGTCCGCACCGGCGGCAAAGGCTCCATGCGGCGGTACGTACCAACCATAGTCGATCAAACTATCAACTAAGTCGCCTATTTGCAGAAAGAAAAAGGCAGCGCACAAGGCAGTCGCTGGAGATGATGCAAAGTTGCAAAACTGCCTCAAGCGCATGCAAGTCAACGTGGTCCCTGGTATCCAGGAAGTGAACATCTTCCAGGGGGAAAACGTGATCCACTTCTCCAATCCGAAAGGTAGATGTTATACAACCACTCGGTCGTCATCTAACAAGCGAGTTTAGTTCAAGCTTCATTACCTGCTAACACGTATGTGGTCAGTGGTCACTCACAGACAAAAAGTATGTCATTCCTTATGTGACAAGTTGCACCCTCATCTCTTCGCGTAGCTTTACAAGATATTCTCCCCGGCGTCTTGAACCAGCTTGGTAAAAAATTACAACGTACCTTCTGAGTCTTTTCTGAAAATGTGTTAGGGCCAGAGAACCTAGCTAGTCTGAAAAAGATGGCTGAGCAGTATTCGCAAGATAGTAAATAAACGACTGAGAAATGCTAGAGTGCACGCCGTCTAGCATCACTCGACAAACATTAATATCTACGCAAATATATTCGAAATGCCAACGTCGTCGCACATGGCGCCTCCCACGTCGACTGCATTCTTTGCAGCGCACAAAAGCCACTGAGTAGCACCAAAACGTGTCACTGATATTACAACAAAAGCAACTAATCCCATAAGTTTGCTCGCGGGGCGAGAATATACACTTGTACCTCGCCATAATCAGTATGAACAAGGAATTTGTAATGCAGATCCTCATTTGCTCTGTTCTCCGTGAAAGGTGGTGGCACTTCGACGACTGCGCCTATTGGAGCTCGTGTTGCTACAAGAATTTCCTCTTTTAGTCTGGTTTCTGCGAAAATCTCATCCTCACAGACGAACAAATATTGCTAAGGAATCGTGATAGTTAGTGACGTCAAAGGTGGTGCAGTGTGCGGGTTGTCCAGTACCTGCTCATATTCGTCATAGAAAACCGTATCAACTGTCTCTTTCAAATCCTGCGCAAGGCAATCGACCTGTCGACTGATCTCGGATTGCTCCTGATTATCATATGAGTTTCATTTACTTCTGCAATGCCTGCAATACATTTTTTTACCTTCTGTAGTCTCTTTTCTGAATTTGTCGAGTACGTTGTAGAGACAATTTTGTTTTTTGATACTTTTGCGACTACTCCTATGCCTTCAAGTACGTTGGTGATGTCGTATATCCTACGTTTTTGAACGCCTAGTACAGAGGCTGCATCATTCAAATCGAGTAGACCGCCCGACGAGTCTAGCAGTAGCTTCATAAACTTTTTCGTGAGAAATGCTAAAGAACTGGTTTTGATGGGAGCACTTAATTGAGTATTCTCACTTGGACTATGGTCTGGTGACGTACCTTTCGTAGCGGCTACCACTGTTCACGAGTTGATCTTGTACCATGAGCAAAAATCGGGGAACTTTCAGTATTTATTCGAGTGAAGTGGCGTCTCAGTTGGCGCCTGCGGGACGCGTGCCTCCACAACAAATTTTCACGCGAGACGGTCTCTATGCCTGTCGCGTGAAGCTATTTGAGGTCAAGTTGTCGGCGAAGGATGAAAAATGCGTCCATCTACCGGCTTGCGTGCCACGAATTCGGGGTGTCGTGTTGTGCTGCGCGTGCTACGATCGCTGAGGAGTAAGAATAGAGGATGGCGTGAACGCGGTGCTTCGCTCGAAGACGCCCAAGCAGTGCTCCCTTGGGCAGAGAACGCGGCCGAGTGGGGTAGAGAATCACTCTCTGCCGCGATAAAAAAATTGAAAAAGTCTCAAATGCGCGTTTTTTTCGATTTATACAATACTGTGATGCTACACAGGAGTATCCTTTTTTCTGGTTATTACACATATGTGTAATAAGCCCCTAAAAACGGACCAGAAAAAAGGATAAAATAATCTATTTTGTCAAAAAACACGAGGAGAAAAGTGACGAGTCACAGTCATCGGGTTACTTTCGCATTGGAGGATAATACTATCCTAGTATGTTTGTCACCACATCCCTAGCACGACAGACTCCACTAGTGAGGCGTCATTAGTTCGGCGCTCGTCCGCCACGTCGCGAAATACGGTAGAGCGACGAACGCCACTTTCATCGAGCCATGATAGCGCCTTCGATTCAAGTCGAGGGTGGCAGGTGTGATCACGCGGCTTTCGCCATACGTAAACGCAGTGCAGGGCGTATGTGCAGTTACGGAAAGTTGAAGCCCAACCCTGTTCTTGTGTACAGACCTCAAACGCGCTACGCAGACTCGAGAAGAGCTACTCTCGTCGTCACTACAGCGAATTCTCCAGCGAGTGCGAACCCAGGCACTTCATACAATGAGCACAAACCAAAGACGCCACCCCCTGATCTCCCATCGTTGCTTCTTGATAGCCGTATCGTATACATCGGCATGCCGGTACGTCAAGCATCAGAAAATAGTACTTTTACTTACAAACATACCAGCTAGTGCCAGCAGTAACTGAGTTGATTGTATCAGAGTTACTGTATCTTCAGTACACGGATCAAAGCAAGCCTTGTTACATCTATATCAACTCCACAGGTTGCACGCGCGCAGATGGTGAAGTGGTTGGCTTTGAAACAGAGGCAACTGCGATATATGACACCATGAAATACATTGGGAACGAGGTGCGCTGACTTGAGTTATCATAAAACTTGGACCTAACAAACATACAAATAGATTTACACTGTTGGCACTGGCGTTGCAATAGGTCAAGCGTGCATGCTTCTGTCAGCAGGTGACAAAGGGAAGCGATACATGACTCCTCACGCAACAGCTATGTTACACCAACCACGAGTGCCATCGACCGGCGAACGGCAAGCGACCGAATTAAGCATTAAGTGGCGTGAAACGCAGGCTCAGAAACGTGTATTACTTAACATACTCAGTCAAACAACGGGTCATGAAGTTACCAAGTTGGAGAAGGTGAGATCCTCTGCAGCTTGTACAGTTTTGAACATTTTGACTAAGTTTATCTCAGGATATGCAGCGTCCGCTGTACATGACCGCAAAGGATGCTATAAGTTATGGTATCATCGATAGAGTAGTGGAACGTGACTCGAAGGCTATTGCCGATGTGATGAGTGCTGACGCATGGGATAGTGCTGCTGGTTTAGTACAGAAGTCTATGTGAGTCTTTCGAAGAAGACATAAGCACGCACATTTCCATGAATTGTTATCAGCACTGATCATGTAGGCGGATGCTTGATAGAATGAGATTAATGCAAGTACTACGCACATTTCTTTATTGCAATTCGTTTGTTCAGAACGTCTGTGCAGATGCTTGTGTAAGAACACAAGTTTTCTTGATGTCTAAGAGTAGCCTTTACACTTCTACCCTTTGTGTTCTCTCGCTTTCTCTCTCTCGTCCATAATCAGCGCGCGACTTTCCCTACGCAGTTCGCATCTCCCTTCAGATTGCATCTCGAACTGGTCTCAATGAGAACACATCATGCAAGCGTTGAGCTGTTTCCTCATGTTTGTATGGACAGATATACAAACAGCTTAAAACGACTTCACCGACGTGTGAGTGGGGATCGGGCGAATTACACGCTGAAACGAAGCATATATAAAGACCCGACAAGCATGCCCAGTATGGCTCCACAAATGACTTGCAGTGGACTGTGGCCTAAAACTTCTTTAAGCTTCGTCTCACTGATAGGTGAACCATGAAAAGTATCAGCAAGAATTTTGTTCAGCACTTCCGCTTGTTTGCCCGCGTGTCTTCGCACTCCAGCGGCATCGTACATAACTATCAAAGTGAACGCTAGCGATAGCGGAAAGTAAACACTCCCAAGACCGTGTAGATGAGCAATTGAGGTGGTCAGGCCAACAACAAGTGATGTATGAGAACTAGGCATACCACCACTATCAAACATCACTTTGTAATCCCACTGACCTTCCCGGTAATATGCTGTAAACACTTTAGCAACTTGAGCGACGAGCCAGCTCCAAAAAGCGCACATGAAGACGTGATTACCAGCAAGGTCTGCTAGAGCCGTTGCAAACGAAATGCCGACAGGTCCAGCAGACAAAAGAGGCAAAGAAGACGTGTTAGGATGATCTGATCTACACGTACATAAGTCTTCCTCTGGGTTCGCCACATCTACACCCAGTAGAAGATCGATGTCCACACTTGAGATTGAGAGAACGCACTCGTTTTCCTGACTCAATGACAGTGGAACGGCGCAGGAACTGGAGTGCTGTTTCGTGACTGTTCGAGGTACAGTACTCTGCATGCCCCGGCGACTACGCGGAAAGAACGATCTCCCCGAGATACAGCAACTACTATATAGTCTTTGTGACATTGTAACTGCAATATGGCGTCAAGATGAAGGTTTACACAGCCGATGACGTGAACTGATCAAGTATCGACCACGGTTCAGGACTGGACCGCGCCTATCTGACCCGATACGAAAGCAGGAGATTAGAGTAGACGACAAGTTCGATGTTTCTACGCCGGGAGTAGCGCAGCTGATTTGGTTCGACCGACTTGCTGGGACTAACTAGCTCTGCGGCTCAGTGCCACGCTGCTCAGCTAACTTGAGCTAAAGAAAACGAAGATAAGGAGAACGGCCACCCCCCGGAAACGATCGATACCATAGTGAGCCCAGTATATTGTGTCGCCAAAAACCTTATGGACACAGTATCAGAGTACGGAATTTCGCTCTTCTTCGAACTTTTCACATATTCCGAGATTCACATATCGATATCCAGATGACTAGCTGCGGTACGCACCTCTGAAAAATATGTTCTTAGTCATGATGATCGATGTCTATGTCAGGAGCGCACACCCTTTACGAAACGTCGGGGTGGAACGATCTCGCACTCGTCACAAGAGGTCGCGTGCCTACAGTGCGTTGTTGAACGGTTATCCCTACCACGTTTGGCTGTTGCATGTATAGAAAAGGAATATGCGCGCGTGATTACAAGTTAGACTTCTCGCTTCTGCCCTGGGCGTGCAAGTTGTAGTCCAGCACTTCCAGTGTCTGATGAAAGAACTAGCTGGGAGAACACACCAGGAGCTCCTGGTCGATGGCTTCATTGCTTTCGCCGAAGCAGAATCTAAGTTGGTTGTGTGTGCGTCATGTGCGTTCTCCAATTACTTCTAATGTCCAAAATTTGATGACTTTTAGCTGGTTGGGGCAACATACTTTCACAACTCAGTGTAACTGTCAACTGTTTGTCTGTTGAAGCACGTCTGTCGCTAGGAAGGCGCATGTCGATGGTGATTTTCCTACCACCAATTTTGCATAGAATGATTTACATTTCTTCTGTAGTTGTGCAGATATTGCAGGATAGCCAACGCATGTCAGTCAAGCTTCCCACCACAGGTGGCACTTCAATTCCTGCTTAGTCGCGGGTGCTTCCACTTCTTGAAAGTACTCCTACTTCTAAATAGATACAACACTGCAGTCGCTGTTGCGAAGCTGGTAACTCTCATTAAGTTTCAATCTGAATATCTCTTAACAAACTTTGATTCAAAGGTTGATTTGGATGTAAAAAGTCTGCGCTTGTTACTTCATACATGTCAGTCAAACGTAGTCTACAGGAAGTTTTCTGATCGTGTTGACGTTTCTCGAACCTCTGCAAGCCTGGAAAACTTACAAGTAAATTCATCATACTTTTTGAAGCTGTGGCATCCGGCGGATCTGTGTATGCGTCTGGGATGCTCTCGTACTCCAGATTTCCCAAATTTGGAAAGGGTATATATTTCTGTTACTTTAGTGTTTCACATCTTTATCTTGAGTCAAGTTCTTGCTCGGACCGTTTAACGCCAGTGTATATCAACTCGCGATGGCTTTGCGCTCCACAAGAGATGTCGATATGGCATCTGTATTGCTATCCAACCACATGGCTTCAAAAAGCGGGATGGTGCGTTTTTTCCTGGAGCATATTGAAATGATTGACAATATGTTGTGGCGTAGATTTCAGCTCGATCTCTACTTGTCAGTGACAATAAATTCATATGTGACGTCATCTCTTCACATGGTGATGGCTCAATTCACTCTGGGGCAGAGCGGGTAAGTGTGCCAGCAAAATAAAACTCCAGAACTTAGCAACAACAGGTTTTGGTCGAACATATATTGCTTCGAGGTATTATGAGACGCGAAGAACCGAAGGCAAGCGAATATTCCGTTATCTGTTCTAGAGGTTTGATGCTAGCTTCAATGTAGAACTTTAAAAGCTGCAAACTGAATCAAACCAGTGTTTTTGAACATGGTGCGCCACATGAAGACAAGCGTCTCACGTATCAGAAGACGTTCAAACTCTTTCGCAAGTGGTTGGATGACGCGATGGTACAGGTACGCTCAGGCTACTGCAGTGAAAACTCTTTTTACGAGCTATTTATCAGGCTGATGTACGTATTTTTGGCCGGAAAGTGTCATTGCGAGATGTTGTGTACACTCACCTCAAGGCACATGGGCGCAGTGCAGCTGAGCAGGTTGATGGCATCTATAACGTAAACACTCGACAGCTAAATTGGATGTTCGCAAAATACTTCAGTTTTAGAGCAGATCTCGCGATGGCGAGAGAGTGTAGCGACCGAGCTAAGCCAAGTCAGTTGTTTCAACCGTACAGTGAGTTGCAGGAGATGGGGTTTGAAGGGACTCCCAACATAGCTCGCTGATGTGCATGCGGTGAAACAGGTTTCACAATGGGTTGTTATTTAGTTCAAAATTGCGGAAAACGATTGGGATAACTTGCAGACGTGGACTTGATCACAACGCTACACATCGAGAGTGTGGCCCCCTTTACTGTCGTGGCTGAGCACACTTTGTTAGCTTGCCACTGTTGAAAACTAGTGTCGGCATAGACCATCTCATATGAGCTTGATCTTAGAGAGCGCGATGTACTAAGTAAAAATGGTTATCAGAACAAATCTCAGAGAAACTTCAAGGTGGGGCGTACCGTGCCGGCTGCGAAGGTGAGCGAAGTAGTGAGGAAACCGAAGTACAGAAGCGGTGTGGGAACGTCGGCTAACTGCGTTACCTGTGAGCCGATCAGTAAGTAAACGGCTTCGAAATCGATGTGAAATAATGTAGAATACCTCCACGAAACTCTGGTCGAGACTAGGCATAGCGTTCGCCGTAGCTGCTGGCAAAGTGAGACCTGTAGAGGCGAGTGCGGTGCGGCACGATCAGTTTGTTGAAGTGGTACTCTCACGCTATCGAATTCGTGTTGCGTCGAACACTGGACGCATAAAAATACCGGTATTTAATCGCGCATCAATCCAACTTACCTAGCGCAACAAGCCCGTTAACGTTGCTCTTCACAGTAGTGCCGATGACGTTGAAGGGTTTGCGCGTAATGACCGAGCGCTTAGAGTTGGACTTAGTGGACGCAGCCCCGACCTTGGCGGCCACGGGCTTGAGAGAGCAACTGATCGTCGACATTTTTTCGTGTTCGCGTGGATAACTACGGTCGCCGTCTACTGTGTCACGTCTTTCGAGCGTTCCGTTCCTGAACTTTGCTACGGGGCGAAGATCAATAGATATCGTAGACGTCTAAAAGATAAGCCGAATTTCTGAACGCCCCATCCATTGTACAACAAGTACTACTAACTTAGTACTCAGTAGTACTTAGTACTAAGTAGTACTTAAGCCGACTAACAATGATACCGCTGACTTGCACCCTAAATCGCATTTGGTGAGCCCCACTATTGTTGGTCGTTGACCGATAACTTGTATGATAACTTTTATGGCGCAAGCTACGCGCGAACGCCTAACAATCAATTTCCGTAAAGTATACCGTAACTTGCTACTTCGACGAGTCGCGACTCGATAGTCTTCGTGCGACGCCCGCATACTCAAACGTCATTTTGCGAGTTAACCGTGTGTAACCAACAATGTATCCCCCTTAACTTTCCGCCGATGGTTCATGACTCGTCGTCGATTTGATACTAAAAAATAGTGCTTTTCGTCTCTTCATCGACGAAAGTAAAATTAAAACTCGCAACCGGTGTCATGTGCAACGAACGCTGAGAACTCGAGAGACTGGAGGAACGATTTCAACAACGGGACCGCGAAAAACGAAGTATTTTTTGTATGCATCGGTTCGAAGTAAAACGCAAAAATAGTTTTGTGTTTGCGCCATCTCTTCATCAAACTATTTCTGAAAATAGTGCATTTCGGCCAAAACACAAAAAAATACTTAGTAGTGTATTCTTCTATCTCTTCATCGTCCTAAGGAGTTCCGGCATGTCTGACTGTCATCTCAGTGCGGTGCGAAATCTACTCGCCGAACGACTTCTGACGAACACTCGGCATCACATACGGAAGAGTGGACGTCACTTGGTTCCGTAAGATTGCTCTATGTATCCACCGGGTGCTCTAGTAAAACATAACTTTCAAGCTAGGGTATTCAGTAGGACTGTATATAGAACGTCCCGTAAAAATGGGGAGGTAAAACAGGTAAAACGGCGTGGCTCAAAACATTATGTCTCTACCAGCGTTGGTGTATCCGATGAGCCAATCCATGTAGTAGTGGCCGGAGGTGGTCTAGGGGGACTGTTTCTTGCAATTTGTTTGATTCGCGCAGGACTGCGTGTGACAGTGCTCGAAAAGACGAATGAATATAAGCCACTTGGCGGCCCAATCCAACTTGCAAGCAATGGGGTCGGTGTGGTACAAGCAGTTAGTGAGCAGCTTTTGCAACACATTCAAAGCGTTAGTCGCCCGTTCTGGTCAACAACAAGTGGTATAAAAGATGGAATGACAGGTGAATGGATGTTCACTTTCGATGCTATTACGCAGATACCAGAGCAAGATGATCTCCCGTTCTCTTTATGTGTGGATAGGTGTGACTTACAGCGGGCTCTTCTCGATGAAATCGATCGGATTTCCGATACAAATCAAATAGTACGGCTTGGTGCTTGCGTTGACTCCTTCGCGCAGTCAAACGATGGTGTATCAGTCATACTGACGACCGGTGAAAGAGTCACTGGTGATGTTCTTGTTGGTGCAGATGGAATATGGAGTAAAGTGCGTTCTCAACTTTTTGACGAACCTTACTCTTCGATAGCCGATAGATTTTCAGTTGCGTCATACACAGGCTTTAAGCTCTTCAGTGGACTCCCACTATATTCGTTCTCTGAGTACTTTGATATTGGCTATAGTGCCTTCATAGGGCCTGACCATTACTTTGTGGTCTGTCCGGACCGCTTTGGCCGCACGCAATGGTATGCCTTTGTTAAATCAGATCCATTGACGGGTGATGTACAATCATCGAAAGAGTTTCTGATCGATATATTTCGCGATTGGGCACCGGAAATAAGAAATTTGATCGAAAGTACAGATGAGGAAGAGATGGTGCAGCGCTATCTACTTGACAGAAAACCGAGCATAGAAAAAGGTTGGTCGACTGGCTGCGTTACTCTCCTAGGCGACTCGTGCCACGCCACAATGCCAAATATCGGTCAAGGCACTGGCCTCGCATTTGAAGACGCCTTCGTCCTCACAGAGCTGTTATCACAAGTTGACTGCCGATCTCAACTACCAGGAACTCTTCAAGAATATTACAAAAAACGTATTCTCAGAACCGCAACCGTTCAGGGCCTTGGAAGGATCAACAGTGAAGCCATAAAACTTCTGACGCCTTTACTACCTGTACGATCACTAGTTGATTTTGTTTTAACTCCAGTGTTACCGTTAGTGTTCAATCTACAGTTCCAGTATTGTTATTCTTTCTGTCCAGTTGGGACAGACAGAAATGTTAGTAAAATCACAGCTGAAACTATGAGAAGAAGGCACGAAAAAGAATCTAGAGATGCGTGGACTCGAGGACAAAACTCTTCTAAGGCTCTTTAACGCGTTCAATTACAAAGCTGGAAAGTTGCGAGCCTCAGTCGTGCAGTGCTCATATCACCTAGAGAGACAAAGTGAATATCCTTCGTGTGTCACATGACTTCGCTTTCAATGACATCGAGCGCAGCCTGATGCAAGTATTAGTAAAAATAAAAGTATTACGAGAAAACTCTAGCTGCACCTACCCCAATCGAATCCAACTTCGATCTCAAAATCTGCAAGGCTTGTAATACTATTTCTTCAACTTTGAGGGCGCCAGTTGACTCAACATTGAACGTAAAGTTTTCCAAGTTCGGTCGTACTTCAATAAGACCTGGTTTACCGAGCGAGTCCGCCTAAAAGTTAATCAGCACACGGTCGAAGCCGCCGACTTTCGATACTTACCATCTTCATGATTTCGCCGTTGAAGGTACAGGTTGCATCTGATACCACCTCAAACTTGTCATTGTCTGCGTCGTAGCGAAACATTCCGCTCGGATCGCTGAGCGCAAGTTCCATTTTCTCCGTCCCTATGGTAATGTTAAGCTGAGTCAGATCTGAACCGCTAAAAGCGAACTTACCGCTCAGTGTCTTTAGTAATACATGGTCAACCTTGACGAGGGGTTCATACTTGTACACGGCAGTGGCGACAGGTGACCATTTCGCGTGGTCCTTTCCTGTTCCCTTCCGAGCAATACATTTCACGGAAAGTTGTTGATTCTTGCGTAACTTCGCGATGAGAACAGAGCTACTCTGACCAGAAGGATCAATAGTTGCGTCACCAAAGTTCACTGGTTTCACACGCTTGTCGAAACAAACGAGGTCGGCACTTGTGATAGAGCGGGTATGTTCGCTCTCACATTTAACATTTAGCTCCAAATGTACATCCGTTGCTGCGTCATCATCGCCGTCGTATTCATAGGGCTTAAAAAGTTCTGATGCCTTTGCGCTCTCCAGAGGAATTAGCCCTAGCCTATGAGCTACAAACTCGTCGCACAATACCGACGAATTTTCGACTACTTCGACTAAATCAATCGCCATAGTTGGCACATCCGCTATCATTGTCCGCCTCAGCGCGTTTGCAACGCTCGCGTCTACACCTTTGACGCTGAAGTCCAAAGTCTGATCACTCGCACGCAGTACTGATACCGTAAGTTTCGAACTCATGTTGACACTTCTGCGCTATCTGTGTGAGCGACCGAGCTTAATCCGCACTTATCGTTTCTACTCAACGCGTTGGCTCGTTGTTACGATGTTCGTAAGACCGAGTCGCGCTGAACGCTGGCTCACTCGGGCCGTCTGTTCTGCTCGCAGGCGGTGCGCGCGTACGGTATTCCATACGACGCGCTCCATGATATTGAAAAGTTTACATCTAATGCTATCGATATGAAGATGCTTCCGCAAATATGGACAAATCCGAACCTCTTAACTAGTATTATAACGCTCGAACACGTATTTATATTTACACAAGTGGGTAGCGGGACGAGGCAGCATCGGCTACTAGTTCGCAATCGAACGCAAAACGGTAACACCTGCATCCGGTGAGCATGTATATTCGGATTTTCCGTGGTACATCTGCCGGATAGCTGGCATTTCATCGGTAGCATGTTACCCCCGGGTTTGAAGTACGCTTTCAAGGCCATAAGTGAACTGAGCAAGTTCGAAACTTGTTGTGTCAAGTCAGGTGTCGTCGATGGAAAATATGTGACCGTAAAAGGATAGGGGTGTCGTTACTACAATTGAACGAATGATTGTGGCGTTCACGTGTCTTACTTGCTATCCGCGGTGGGCGCCTTGCGCGCCGCCTTGCGCATCAGACCACTCATCTCCTCTCGCTTCTTCTTTGCTCGCAAGTGAGTACCAAGCTGTCGTGTGGGCGTGGTAAACGCACGGTTAGTCGAGAAAGCACGTATATCCTGACCAGGTTCACTCGCGGCATTTGTTATGGTGTAATTTTACCGCGAACGACTCGTGCGTAAACGTGTATGTACGTGAGTCAGCGTTGCGGCACCACGTGAAAAACCCTAAAAACGTTTTGAGCCGTACCTTTCTCTTCGCCAGTTTAAGTGCTCGCTTGTCCCGACCGTTCTTGAGGAGCTCAACGAGACGCTTCTCATACGGCGCAGAACCCACAACATCTCGCACAAGGCTACGGATCATGCCGACACGCTTGCCGCATCGCTGTAGGGGAAAAGTCAGAAAGGTCTAAACGCGTATGATGGACGACTTACCCCTTTCCGGGAGCCGGGTCTTGGCGCAATGGTGCGCTTCGTAACTTTGTGCCCGCGTTCAAGTCCTACTGCAATACTACCTGCCATGTTGTTCGTCGTGTCAAAGAGTCGACCACTGCGGTGTTGCCTTTGCGCTTGGGATCTGTAGCGCCGTCATCACTTCGCCTCGTTGAACACGTGGGTCCTTGAAAAGTACGACATCATATATAATACAAAATGTACTTGTATAAACGCATCAGATATTCACTTTTACACGCTGGGTGCGACAAGAACGAGCTTACGTGCCGCATACCCAGATACCAGAGTTTAGATGCCTTAATACTCCTGTGGTATATGTGCTCTCAGAGCACCACGAACGTGATCTTGGTCGCGTAAAGAAAGGAAAAGAGAGGCAGGTGCGTGACCGTCGCGAACGAAAGCGACGGCCCTCGGTAGCTCACGCCCGCAAGAACTAGAGAGCACATCATCCACCTATTTCCAGCACGAAGGTAACGCTCGCGTTTGTGAAGCCTGTTGTGCAAGCTTGGAAGTACCTCTCTCGAACGAAGTAAAAGTTCGCAAGAGGGCCTTTTGTTTTCTCCCGACTCATTCACTTTTGGGGATAGCACAGTGAAGAGCCACTATGTATCAGGATTCACAGCCAGCGCCATCAAGCGGAGTGTCATACAATTGCGGAGGTGAGTGACTGTCGTTCATGTCTGTCTCTTTTCTCCTTTTTACTGACTCGCGCTTCCATGCTAGACTGTGGTTCAGAGGTCGTCCTCCGACCGGGTGACGTCGTCATCTGTCGCGAGTGTGGCTATCGAATTTTGTATAAGAAAAGAACTAAACAAGGTACTTGACACTTCGCGTTGTACTCTTCAATTCTAAGAGGTATGCGCAGTCGTACAATTCGAAGCAAGATGACGAAGACGTTCTTGGGCTTTTTTACACAGCTACAGAACACCGGGGCATTGGTTAAAACTATTATCTACTACATCTAAGTTCACAACTCGTCTTGTCAATCACGCAGCCAATCCTGTATCTTTCCACTTGTGTCCGCAAGCTACGCACTGAAAAAACAGCGACATTCCTTCCGCTGTCGTCTGTGAGAAAAAAACCGCTTCTCCGTGCTCACAAACCACACATCGAACATCCTTCGATCGTGGAAGCGTCGGGTCCGTGCGTGCATCGTGAATGATGGCAGTAATTTCAGAAGCAGAGTGAAAAATTCTCCGTCTGTGCACGCATAAATCAACTGCGGGTGTCGTATATTCGCAGTTGCGGCAAAAATAGATCAGTTTCTTGTTTACCCTGTCTTCTTTCGGATATAGCAAGTCGTTGCTATTCGGGCAGAATCGTAGTGGGATCGCAGAGTCGTGGGCGGAAATCCGTTCCATACTGTTCGCGTATCGACTTTTGCAAAGAACTTGCGGTTTCTTGAATACGTGCGAAGCGTACGCTTGGCAAGGCTCGCGACGCACCGTCGCGTACTTGGCTTGTTGTCGGGGAACGGCACGCCTTTAATTTCTACACGACATACGCAAGTGACTTTTGAGGGAATATTTAGTATGTATTTAATAGTATGTGGCATCTCATCTATTTCTTGTAGTAATACTATCGTATTTGGTTGCGATCTCATCTATTGGTTCGGACACACCGTGCGTCACACACGTGTTTCGTTGACATCAGGACTTCAGCGAACGTACACGTGCGTTAATCCGAGAGTTAACTTCCTTGACGTTCGCCTCTCTGCATTAGTAACTGATAAACTGCGCGGCAGGACTGTGCAGTTCCCCGCGTTTGTGTACTATACGTGCAGCTAGTGGGCAAAGCTTTGGCAGTGGGTGTGTCTCACAGGCGAGCTCAGACTTCCCACGTTCACACGGATCAGATGGATAACATTCTGACCGCTTCAAACCTGCGCACGCGCGAAGTCTGGGCTAGCAATCTAGATGAAGAGTTCGCTCTCATCCGAGAGGTTGTGCAACGCTATCCGTACGTCGCGATGGACACGGAGTTTCCTGGTGTGGTATGTTTGCAAGTTGTCTCCGGTGCTGACATATTAACCTTACAACGCGTAGGTAGCTCGTCCCGTAGGCTCGTTTAAGCATCAAAGTGAATTCCAGTACCAGACGTTGCGATGTAATGTGGACATGCTCAAGCTTATCCAGTTGGGGCTAACGTTTTCCGACGATAAGGGGAACCTTCCTTGTGTTGATGGGTATTACTGTATATGGCAGTTCAATTTTAGAGAGTTCAATCTTAAAGATGAACTGTACGCCCAAGATTCTATTGAGCTGTTGAAAACAAGTGGAATAGACTTCCACCTCCTCGAAGAAAGTGGAATCGATGTTCTCCTTTTCGGTGAACGACTGATGGTCAGTGGGGTTGTGCTGAACTCAGATGTTCGGTGGCTTACTTTTCACAGTAGTTACGACTTTGGTTATCTGCTCAAGTTGCTTACTAACGCACCTTTGCCCGCTGAAGAAACTGAGTTCTTCACACTGCTACACTGCTACTTCCCATGCATATATGATATCAAATATATAACTCAAACTGCTGGGAATATGCACGGTGGACTGAACAAGCTTGCAGAGCATCTTGATGTCATCAGGATAGGGCCACAACATCAAGCTGGGAGTGATAGTCTACTGACAGCTCATACCTTCTTCAAGTTGCTCCAAACACAGCTGGTTCATACTGATATGGCGCAGTTTGTTGGGATCCTGTATGGTCTGTACCAGGAATAGTATCCTGGCTAGTCGAAAGTTCCATAGAACTGTTCAAGTAGCATTTGCATGTAGCTTTAAATCATACAAAAAGTCGACTGATGGTCACACAAGTAAGTTTCGTCCATTCTCGTGTTTCGTGAACGTTGGCTGTGCGGCATAGAGCGCGCTCGGTCCTGTGAAGCACTCCACCTAAGGTAGGGGCTTATTACACATATACGTGTAATAACTGTTTGACCTCCTTCGGGCATCTGAATGCACGTGGGATTAGCTTATTTTTTGTTACAAGGCGAAATGAATCGTTATTGATGATCTAATCGCTCGTGGTGCCACTCGTACATG
>Ga0181570_10000099_pt1 | contig 78367 bp, 120 predicted proteins | sample 101ome_18_FD_148667 | JGI IMG/M metagenome (GOLD analysis project Ga0181570, IMG submission 148667) | Coastal salt marsh microbial communities from the Groves Creek Marsh, Skidaway Island, Georgia - 101406AT metaG (spades assembly) | ecosystem: Environmental > Aquatic > Marine > Intertidal...
ACCACAAGAGCATTTCTATGTGTTGGTCAACTGTCATAGAAGCATGCCTTGTAGTTTCTTACCTTGTTCTGTCAATTCAGGTATAATGGCGTATGTGTTGAAGTCTAATACACTCTCCTCACCTGTGTCATTGAATATCTCTCTGACCGCTGCCAATTGACCATCTTTCAGAAAGAATGGCACCCCATTCAATCGCACCACCTGAATACCATCTTGTTTCTCAAATCTAATCACGCTCATAGAACCTCCTGTTTGCATAGTCTTCAGCGAATGTCTCAAGCGCCTCTCCTGTGAGGTTGAACTCTGTCTCACCGACCTCTAGCCCCTCCTCATATGCGTTCTCTAGGAACACTGTGTTTGCATCACAACTCATATAGCCCCCTCTTTTTCTCGTAGTGCTCGTCTATTGGTTGTTGTCACATAGATAGCACGATTAATGAACTGCATCACCTGGTCTAGGCGATATTTCTTTGTTTGATATGGATTGTTCTTTACAATCACATTAAGTATATCTTTCGCTTCACCAAGGATACTCTGCACAAGCATACTAGCCCCTACAGCATCGTCTTTATCAAGCAGTAGTTTGTCCATATGCTCGTCTAGGTACTCAACTAAAGTACCGTAAGTTTCTTGTTCTTGGAAGAGGGTTTCGTCAGTTTTTGTCATTTTGTTTTCCTTTTTCATGGTGATAGGATAACATAAACGGGCAAGAATGTCAAGCGTATTTTTTACCTGCTTCTCGTAGCTGGTTCGCAAGTTTTTCTGTCTGGACATTATCCATGTCCTTGATACAGACCGCCATTTGATATTCCCAAACACCTGGGATTAGCACCGCTTTGTCTGTGGAGAGCATCCAGTCTCCAGTAAAGATGCCGTATTTTTTGTTCATCTGAAAAATAGCATCTGACATACCATCACATTGAATGAGGTACGCTATTTTATCCACTAACATAGCAATAGTCGGACCATCGCCACCACCCATTGTTACAATTTTGTAGTCTTTTATGTTCATTATTCGAGTTCTCCGTCTAAAATTTCAACCTCTGGTTCATCATCGTCATAGGCGCTTGGCATATCTTCTTCGTCCCAAACATCTATCGGATCGTTATTGTTATCTAAAATCACTTTATATTGCCCAATCTTTTTCACTTTAAAATTCATTTTTATCTCCTCACTACATTATCCATTATACAGAAAACCGGGCAATTGTCAAGGGTTTTTTAGCTAAAAATAGCGCTTGACTTTGCCTCTTTTTTGGTGTATAATGTCCTTGTAAGTGAGAAAAGGAGACAAAAATATGAGTGCAAAACAATTAGTGCAAAATTTAGTTGAACAGCGTATTCTGGAGATTGAATATCTTTTGGATATGGATGAGATAGGGCGTGATGTGCTCTCTAATGATAAGCAAGCGGAGTTACTGACCGAGTTAGATGGTCTGAAATTCTGGTTAAAACAGACTGCGGAAGCCCAAGGTTATTTCAACGGCAACTATGATAAGTGGGTCGCTGAGAATGCCAATGAAGTAGATGATTATGATGCCTTAATGGCGATTGCGTGTAGATAGCGCTTGACAAACGCTAAAAAGTGTGTTAAGCTAGCTAATTTGAGAAATGGAGATATTATGAGTTGGGTAAGTAAGAAATTGAAGTATATAGAATTGAATGGTCCTAGTGATGCTGAGTTAAATGACATTGAGGCAGACTATGACTTGCAAGAGAGTGTGAATGACTTGATGTTAGATGAGAATGACGATGAGATAGACCTCCAACTTATCGCTGACATTCCAGTCATAGGTCCATCAGAGTGGTAACTACCAATCCACTACCTTCCTTAACCAAATATCTACGAAAGCGCTTGACTTTTAGGCAATTATATGTTATCCTATCACCATGAAAAAGGAGATAAAAATGACAGTGTTTAAAAAAGAGTTGTTTGATTACAGTGCTGGTTGGCTAACTTATCGTAAGGATATCAAATCCAGACCTGAGTTTGTTGCACGGTTTAAGTATAATAAGAGTGATAAACCTAGTTTCGTTAAGTTTCTTATACAGAATTTCACTGTGGAAGAATACTTTGACTTAACTAATAAGAAAGGTTGGGCACCCTTACAAGCGCTCTTTACGAAAGGTTATGTACCACCAAGGTTAAAAGATGCAGTAGCAAAGGGTGAGTTTAATATGAATATGTATTTGGAGGCGAGATAATGGACATAGTGATAGAGAATAAAGAGGTGTTGGTTTTAAACAATATCAATCGGATTATCAAGCAAATGTTGGTACGGTACAGAGAATATTCTACCTTGGACTTTGACTTTGTAGTGGAAGAGGGTAAGAAATACTATAAGATAATCAACGGTTATGTATCGGAAGACGGTAGAATAAAACAGCGTGGTGTGCATGCCTTTGTTGAGAAAAGTAGTGGCGATATGTATAAACCTGCGAGTTGGAAAGCACCAGCCAAAGGTGTGAGGTTTAATGTGTTAAATGATGTGGAAATGTTAGAAAAGTTTGCTGATTGGGCAGGCGGTTACTTATATAGGAGATAGTTATGAAATTGTTAGTGATAGGTATAATGTTAGTATTAGGTGTGATATTTTGGGGTTTTGTTGGTTTAGAGAAAACAGGTCGTATGAGCGACTGTATGGTCGGAGAAGTGGTCTGGTCGTCTGATAAAGGTTTTAACCCTTGTGTAAATCTAGGAGAATAGTGTGTATAAAGTGAAAGTGATAGTGAATTATAAGGACGGTAACTTTGATGAGGTATCGACCAGCTTTAATATAAAAAACTTTGCGGATGATTGGGTAACGAAACAAATCGGAATCCTAACTTCGTATAAACCATATAAGAGTTATGCGAGTTCGTGCGAGGTAATGTGAGTAAAGATTGGGTAGGCAATAAAAACGCCGTATATAGTAATATGGCGGCATCGGTTCATTCTGAATTGGATAGAGAAAAGAATGACTACTATGCGACTGACCCAGCGGCAGTGCGAATGTTATTGGAAATGGAAGAATTCTCTGGTCCAATATGGGAGTGTGCGTGTGGTGAGGGGCATTTATCCAAGGTAATGATTGACTATGGTTATGAGGTGGTGAGTTCTGACTTAATTGATAGAGGCTATGGCACGGTACAGGACTTTCTGGATATCACCAATTTAGAAACGGATATGAATATCATTACAAATCCACCCTATCATGTACTGGACGCATGGATAGAAAAAGGTTTGAATATCTTACAGACAGGTAAGAAAATGGCATTGTTTTTACCCATACGATACTTGGAGGGTAAAGGTCGAAAGGCATTATATTTGAGTTCACCACCCGAAACGGTGTATATCAGTTCATCAAGGATACAATGTGCGATGAATGGTGACTTTGCGAATCAGACAAGTAATGCGGTGGCCTATGGTTGGTTTGTTTGGACCAAAGGTTTTAATGGCACAACTTCTTTGAAATGGTTTAATTAATATGAGTATATGGTGGTGGTTATTAGGGTTTGTAAATGCCTGTGTATTATTAGGTTTTTATGTGTATGGTTGGTTAATTAATTTAGGATTAGTATGAATAATATATTGTATTGTGATTTAGATGGTGTGGTGGTGGACTTTCATGGTTATGGTAAAAAGGTATTGGGTTATCGACCTGAAGAGCGTGGTGAATACAAATATGACCGCACAAACTGGTTAAAACTGGCTAAAGACCGAAGACTATACAGTAAGTTGCCCGTTATGGATGGGGCTCACAACTTCGTATTTAAACTCAAGCAATTTTGTGAAGAAAAGAATTTAGAGTTACGATTTCTCTCAGCGATACCAAGTGATACTCAAATGGGTTGGGCCTGGTGGGATAAATCGCATTGGGTGGAAGAATACTTTCCTGGTATTCCATTATTTTTAGGCCCATACAGTGCTGATAAGTGGAAACATTGTCAGCCTGGTGACATTCTCATTGATGATAGAATATCCAATATCAATGACTGGACTACAAAAGCAGCGGGATATGGTATTCGTCACATGGGAGATTATGAAAAAACATTGGAGAAATTATACAAATGGACTATTTAATTGCTTATTTACTGGTGGGTTTCTGTATCGCCAGTTACACAACACGCTATGTGAAAAACTTTCTGTTTGCTATTCATACACCGTTTGATTTTATTTGGACTATCTGTTTTTGGCCAACCAATATTGTTTATATGGTGTTTGATAGATACCGAAAGGCGTTTGAATTGAAGTTTTTGAAGAAGTATATACTGTGGTTGAAATCTTAATTAAGGCCGGTATGGTAGGTTGTTTGTGTGGTATTCTGTATATTCGGATTGACAATCATTATTCAAGTATTATGCAACCTTCGGCCTCCATGCAAGGCCAATCGGAATACATTCGTGTTCCACAGGACTGACCTGTAATTCTTTTCACTCTTGGTTGGTTGAGGAAGATTTCTTCAACCGACCTCTCCTTACAATCAAAAAACTTACAATCTTTTTGAGTTATTTCTGATAGTGCAATATCGGTGGTGGTTTTGCCTGTTTCTGAATACACTACGATATCAGCACCCGTTTTGGCCGCTTCTAACACTTCGTAGGTAGAATAGGTGGTCTCTGTGGCGGTTGATGTGGTGCCAACTATACCAAGTTCTTTGACTAATATACCACATCCGCTACATAGAAGGACTATAACTAATATAAATGTTTTTTGCATCACTTTTTCGTATTGCTAGCGTGGTTGTATAACCTTGACCAACAGATACTCTATAATTTCCATATAACTTACCGTCAACACGGCAAGGCATTTTACATTTAAGACCCATGGCCTGTATGCGGTCATGGTATTCTTTATCAGTTATTTTAAGACAATCAATTTCACCCTCATCATAAACATCTAATTCTGATAACGGTACAATCACCAATCTTCTCCTTTTTCCCAATTGTCATAATCATCGGGCATTTCTTTAATATCAGGTATAGCAATGGCAAAATCATCTGGATTTACAGAATGACCTTCTCTTGCTAGTCTTGTTTGAGCAATTCGGTCCGGTGACTTCATCTGCTCTTTCATTGATTCTGCTATCTTTTCTTTGGCCTCTTCTGGCATCACCAATGATCGTGAAGCACACGATTGAGAGCAATATTTACCTCGTTTACGGTGTTTGATGCCACATTTTGGACATTCTTTTTCTTTATAAACACCAGGCATTAAATTTCTATCCAACCCGTTAGTATGTATTTTATACCATCTATGGGCGGATTGCCTCTATGAACATGAGTGAATGCTGTTGGCCAAATAACAACATCGCCCTTTTTAGGTTTGTATCTATATTGTTGATATAAAAATTCAGTTTCACCAGCCTCAAAATTATCGTTCAAATATGCTGTCCATGCTAATTTTCTATTGTTTATTGTTCTATCACCCTCTTCACAATGCCATGTATGATACCCTTGGCCAGGTAATGTTTTTTGCATCTTTATTTCATAAAAACCCAAGTCAAAATTATTTAAAATAGAATACTTTTCAATATAGGGATCCAAAGCTTTAGTTTTAAAGTTGTGGGTAAAATAATCATAATAATCTATGGCTATGTGCTCAAAGTTGAGTGATGAACAAAATAACATTTCATCGTCTTTTATGTGTGATGTTGTTTTATCAAATTTAGTTCGGCTAAAAGTAAGACCCTTTTGACTGAATTCTTCAAACAACTCAATGGTGTCATCACACCATTTTGGTTCTAAAACATTATTATAAACTTCAATAAAATTTGGTTTTTCCATTATTTAAAATATGGTCCTACCATCCATGTGACAACAGAGTATCTAATCCCTTTTGTAACAGGTTCAACACCATGTACCATAAAAGACGGGAAAACTAATACTGTTCCTGCTTGTTGTGGTGGGTAATACAGATTACCATTTGCATTGATATAAAATTGACCGCCTTCAAAATCATCATTTAAAAATGCCAATGCGGTTAATTTGCGTGTTTCGTTACTATGTGCATGAAAGGTATCAACATGAGAATTGTAGTGGCCGTCAGGTTCATACATTAAAAATTCTGTTTGGTTACTGTGGGTGATATCATATTGCCACCAATAGTGATTAGAATTGAGTGCTGTTGATGTAAGAATACCACCAATGCCTTGATTTTGTGGTAATAACAATCTTTGAACATCTCTTATATTTCTATCAACAGTACCACTATCACCGCTACCTCCTATGTAAGGTTCTTCTTTAGTGTGCTTTTTCTTTGAATATTCTTTAATGATTCTTTGACAAAATTTGAGTGATAAATGGTTTTGAAATACAGCAGCATCTGTTAAAATCCTCTGTCCATCTCTTTGTGTGACATCTGTTTTTGAAATACCCAAGCTTTCACGGCCATCATATTTTTGGTCAGCGTGTGGACCATCTTGGTCAACATAATGTAAAAATACTTGTGCCTGCCATTCACCTTCAAATTCTTCACGCCAATGTATTTTATCCATGCCACGATATAAAACAGCATCACCAACACTCATATTCACCTTTGATATATTTTTAACTTTGATATTTTCAAATTGGCCGGTGCCTTGTGATTTATATTTCTCAGCCTCACTTTCATCAAAGGCTGGGTCGGCCATGAATATTGGCCAAGCTTTTCCTTGCAACCCTAATGTAATAGTAGCACTGATTTCACAAGCTGGACGGTCTGAATGGATAGTTAGCGTCTCACCTGGTTTATAAAGACGAGCGTATGAATATGTTGGATATAGTTTTTTACCACAGGCCTTTTCAAAGTGTGGTGTTAAATCATTAAGAAGTGTATCAAAGGTAATGTTGCCATGAATAGCCTCAGACTTAGGACATTGTGAATCCTTGGTTGTTTGGCCGGTTGCAACTAAATTTTGGAGTATTTGTGTAAGTTCACCACAATTGTTTATATCTAAAAAATCTTTAAGATGAACATATTTGTTTTGCTCAAAGAACTTCACCGTATCTTTTGTTTTCATAATATACTTTCAAAAAAAAATTATAAAGTAACTCTAACCCAAGTTTCATTTTCCCAATCATATTCCGCTTCTTCAAGCAGATTTCCATCATCATCTGTAGCTAAATCTGGAATAGGATTATGATTTCCAGGAAGTTTTGCACTTCCAATGTCAGACAGTTTGAATTGATTATATTGCATTGAGTACCAATAATCATCAGCTATAACATGGTCAGGACAATTTTTCCATTCTAAATTATTTGAAGTTTCATATTCATTACCTGATTCCACAACATCAACCACTCGAAACCCATAAACACCTCTAGGTTCAATGTAACTAATTAATGCTTTTTTTGCCATTTATAATATCCTTAATATTCTACAATAACTATACCATTCATACCATGGTGACTATCACCATTTGGATGCGCTGTACCACCAGCACCAATGGTTACGGATACCGGACCTGAAACAGGAATTGATTGAACTTCAGCCCAACCACCTGCACCGCCAGCATTGCCTGAGTAACTTGGATTGCCATATGTGCCTGTTCCATCATCTCTTCTAGCAGCTGCACCGTAGGCTATGATTGGTAAGTTTGCGTTGGTTTTAACTTTTACATAATTTAGTGTTGGGCCTGTGTATATGCCAGCCGCAAAACTTCCTTCAGCCCAAAACTGAATTTGTTCAAAAGGTGTGCCGCCACCGCTTAAATTACCATAAGCTACGGGTGTGTTAGAATTTATTTGTGGTATAGCTGGATCAATACTGTTTTGACCATAACCCGGAAAAGCACCACCTGGCAAATTGTGAACGCTTTTGCCAATCACTGTAGCCGTACCAGAATTATAGGTACTGGTTCCTGGTAAACCGTGGTTTTGTGGTGAATTTGACTGATGTGAACCAGCAACACCACCGTTGGCAGTTACAAAAGAACCAAATGATGAAGCGGCGCCTGAGTTTCCTGTACCTTGACCGGGTTGAACACCATTTGAACCTCCACCACCAACAACCAAAACATTAACTGAACTTGTAGTAGATGGTTTTGTCCATGTTCCTGGATTCCAAAAAACTTCACGCTCTCTTGCATATGATGGTTTTGCTGATGCCCATGAACCATCACCTCTTAAATATGTGCTAGATGATGCTGTGCCTGTTGCTGATATTTTTGGAAAAGTTACAGCGCCTGGACCTATATTTGGTGCAGTTACAGCATTTGGACCTAATTTAGCTGAGGTGACTTGACCTGGTGCAAGTTTGTCTGTTGTAATTGCACTGGTTTCTATTTGCTCAGAATTAATCTTTGTATTTGCCATTTAAATATCCTTAATATTCTACTATTACTACACCAGCGGCACCACCTCTACCTGAGGCATTGGGACTTGTTAGATTTGGACCAGCTGAGCCAACAGTTATTGGAACCGGCGATGTTGGTATTGCCATAACTTCAATGGCTGTTCCACCACCAGCACCACCAAAACCACCACCAGTATTAGATACGCTGGCATCTGTCCAACCTCCGCCACCATACACAGCATTTGAAGTTGAAGAGGCACCTCTTCCTATGTAAGTATCGCCGCCTCGACTAAAATCTTGAGGACCGCTAGGTTGCGGTGCGCCACGAGGAACATTACTTAAACTACCTGATGAATCAAACCATTGAGTACCCGGAATATTTAAATCACCACCTGTACCAGCACCACCTAAACCTCCACCAGGAGCAATTGATATGACAGCTGTGGCAGGTGTGGTTGTGCTCCAACCTGTGCCTCCAGTAGCGGAACAATAAGAACCGAAAGAAGATGTACCACCGGGTGTTGTTGTTTGAGTTCCCACGGGCCAACTGCCTGGTTGAACAAAATATCCACTACCACCACCCACAACAGTGACTTTAACCTTTGTAACTTGGCCTGGATTGGTCCATGTTCCTGGAGATGTAAACACTTCCATATTGGAAAAACCACCAGCAGCTTGCCAAGCACCATCACCTCTTAAAAATGTACCAGATGAAGCGGTGCCCGTTGCTGATATTTTTGCGACAGTAACCTCACCATCACCAATTTTAGCTGTTGTAACAGCAGAATCAGCAAGTTTAGCTGTTGTAACATTAGCATCCGCAATTCCAGATGTTTGAACAACTAGGTTAGTTAAGTCTGAACCAACCTCTGCAATAGCATCTTGAACATTATTTGCTGTTACATCACTTGTCGGTGAAAATATGACATCGGTAGCATTAACAGTATAATCAATATAACCATCAACTTCAGCTAAAACAACACTTCCCGATGCAACACCTGTACTTAAAGTAAATGATGTATTACTTGTTTCTGTATAAGCACTTGGAAATTGTCTCACACCGTTGATGTAAACTCTTAATTGGTTAGCGCCTTGTGTATAAGTTGGAGTGGTGAATACGGTTTGAGAAGCAGTAGCTGTTGTTATGATTCTGGTTGAATTTACTATTGAACCAACCGATGTATTAGATGATGTTACATTAGCAGAACCCCAATAATATGAACCAGCACCACCGGTTTTAAGGACATATCCCGAAGCCTCGCCACCAGGTAGAAGATTGTCTAGTGCTGATGTTGAACTGGTTGCGCCTGTACCACCATAGGCTATATCTAATGTTGTTGTAATTGTAGCCGCTGTGCCAGTTACATTACCTGTCACATCACCGGTTACGGCACCTGTGTGATTACCAAAAGAATCACCCGTTAAATTACCAGTCACATCACCAGTCAAGTTTCCGGTTACATTACCCGTTAGTGTTCCTGTTATGGTTATATCATCTTCAAGTATACCGGAAGTAATTCGTTGAATTGCCATTTATTCAGTCCTGTGAAATGTATGATTTATACTCTATTTATAAAACAAATTAAGTATAAAATGCAATATTCTCCAAATAATATACACTGAAATATAAATGGGAAGTATAAAAAAGGCTAGTGTTATAATACACAGGAGCATCATAAAATCAATAAATTTATCAATCATCTTCTTTTATTTCAAGCTTATCAAGCCTATCACGGTAAAAATTAAGTATATGGTGTAACTTTTGTCTCACTCCAACATCATCAACTTGGTATATGTGAGTTCTTAAATCAACAATCAAACTGTTTAATAACATTACAAGTTCTTTACAGTCTTTTAAAACCATTTGTCATTATTCCTTCCAACAATATCGTCAATGATATCAACATATTGTCTGTCTTCGGGTTCTAGTAGAGAATAATATTTATGTATTTCTTCAAGCAACTTTCGGACACGATATTGATCCACTTGATGTAGATTAAGTTCTACATATCTTTCAAGTAGATTCATTTTCTCATTAATTTTATCTCGGATAGATATGACATTGGTCATAAGAGGCCCGCTTCCTTAACTAATTGATGAGTAATATTAGGATATAATTTTCCCAAGTTTTGGTCCTTTATTGCCAGTAAAATTTTTGCTTCTGAAATATGAATATCGGAAAGCAAACTTATAAAGTGCATTTCTCTTTTGAAAGGCTCCATGTTCGGGTTCTCTTTTGTATAGACATAGAGCTTTCGTATTTCTGGTTTAAATAGACCATGTGTCTCACCAATCTCGTTAGGATCGGGTGTAAAGGGTGGGTCACCTTCAGGTAACAGAAACTTATATTCAGGATCAAAAGCGTATTTGAATAAAAGTTTTAACGCACCATCTTCTTTGAATTCGTTTATTTTAGTTGTATCTGTATTTATTGCCTCAAGTTGCTCTGGAATATAACGATATCTCATTTTATAAGCCAGACATAAGCGCCAATAGAATTAAGTCCAATAAAATAACAATTCTGTATAAACAGAGGCAGATTTTTATGCCTCATACTAAATTCATAAGCCAATATCGTATGTGCTAATACAAATATTGGAAAACAATACTCAAAGTTTTGAACCTTGAGTGATAATGCTGTTGCACCACCAATTAATAAAGTGGTTGAAATCCATTTGATATCAAAGGTCATTTGATACCTAGTGTTTCTTTTCTATCTTTGACCCACTGTTTTTCTTCTGCAAATGTAGGAAGAGTTTTCATTTGAGATTGTAGTTCCCAAATAATCTCATACATTTTCTTTTTATGAGCCCATCCTTCTTCTGGATTACTTGCATAAAATCCTAGGTCATCAATGTAATCATAAATTTGACCTTCTTGTTGTGAGTTTTCAAACATATCAATCATATTATACTCCCATTCCGAGTGTAGCACACTCTTCACATAAAATAACTTCTTCTAATATTTTCAATCTATCACCCACTTTTATTTTTTGTTTTGTTAGGGTGATATATTTTTCTTTTTGGTCTTTTTTACCACAGACCGCACATTTTTTTGTTTTCTTGTATTTAATGTTCATAATTTCCACCAACTATCTTGTTTATCAAAATTACGACATCTGGTCACCCATTCTTCACCAGTCTCGTTAGGCCAATCTGTGTTTATCCATTTAATCAATGGAATAAATTGTAATGTGTTACCTACTATAAACCAAAACCACAAATGATAATCAATTGATGATGGTAAAGGTTCTTTAGCCAATTCAATATATTGATTCCAACACTCAATCATTTGTTCCGGTTATGATATGATATAGTTCTTCAAATTCTTGGTGTGTAGCTTTTTCTTCTGCAAAGTTTTGTTTATGATAAACTCTTGCCATTTTACCTAGAACTTTTTTAGGAATCTTTAATTCTTCAAATAAATCATTAATAATCGTTTTCTGTAAATCTTTTTCTGCTTCAACTCTTAACATACTACCACTCATTTCTGTCATGGCACCAATAATTCTTTTTTTAGCATCATCACTCAACAACATCTAAATTCTCCTTGTGTTTAACCTTGCGATTGTATTTTGTTTTATCTTTTTCTACTTTGTGGCCATATGGCAAATCACCACGAAACAATGCGTATTGTGTGGCGATTCTTTGTTTTATTCTTTTATGTTGTTTGGTCATAAGGATCATCATCTATGCTGTTTAAATACTCAAACACTTTAATATGTGCTTCGTCTTCATTAGCTGCCAAAACTTTAAATTTGGCTTCACCATCATTAATTAATACCTCAAAAGGTATATTTTTTGGGAGTTTATACGGGTGTGCAAAACTTACATCAACCTCGTAAAATTTTGAATTCTTTATTCTATCTAATATACTAATAACATTGTTAGCATCATTCATCATATATGGGTGTGATGGTTGAGCGCCACTCTTCACTTTCAACACTAATTTTATTTTCCTCAATTCGTGTTCTACCTTGAACTTTAACTATACCAATAATAACACAAATGAGTAATAAAAGAGGCAAATATAATTTCATATGATTAACCGCAGTCAGAAAAAGCTTCGACCATTCTCTCCATTTCTGATTTTTTAGATTTAGAAAACTGTTCAAGCTCTTCTTTGGCTTTGTCTTCGTTGAGTTTTGTTTGGGCAAGTTCCAGTAAGGCTTCTGTGCCGCTTGATTGATAACCTGGCATTTTATTTTCCTTTTGAGAAATAATTTAAATTAGACTTTTGGTCTTTGTCAATATTTATACCTTACCTTTTCGTTTTAGGTAATAATTATACATTTTTAAGTAAAATAATGAACGCTTAGGTTCGTGGATTGGATTAGGTAATTTGCCGTATAGATATTCCATGTCTTCAATTATTTTTTCAGCCTCATCATCAGAAATCATATAAACGACCTAATTATACCTGCACCGTAAATAACTGCCATCATTACATTAATTATAATAATACTCGATTCTTTCCATAGATAACCAATATAAACCCAACCTATGCCTGCAAGGCAACCTAACCACACATTAAGTGGATACCAGTCCATTGCACTTGCAAATGCACAACCGCAGGCACCAATTGTTGATAACCACTTAATGCAAAACACAAATGTAGTTTCGTTTTTTATCATCGTGGATTATATATTATTTTGATTTTTTTGTCAAGCGAGTTTTAGGCAATTTTGGTTCTTTTGTATTGAGCGGAAGAGATGGGTCTTGGTGAAATAACCAATTGATGAAATAAACAGCATTATTTTCGTCAGTAAAATATCTGGTCATTGTTTCACCTGTAATAATAGAGCCAACGAATAATAATATATTGCCTTTGTAGTTAGAAAATTTAACCCACCAATAGTCTCTTATGACTGGATGCCAAGTTCTTATTTCTTTTTCTATATCTTTTTTGATATCTTCGTTCATTATTACCTATTCCGAGCAGCAATATTTTATACATAGCTTATGTCCGGTGCTGAGGTAGCTCCAGGTCCAATTCCTCAACAATCGTTGAAAAATTCTTTATATAAATTCTACCATCTTTCTCAATTAAATATATTGGTTCAGGTGGTTTTTTATATATAATCACCCTTGGTGTATATTCATCAACATCATACCAAAAAGGTATTGTTTCTTTATCTAAGTCCATTCAATGATAAGGTCTTGTATTTTGTGAGCGTTTAAGTTTAGGAGCAAACCTAATAGAATCCGGCTTCTTCTCAAGGTGGTTCTTTCTTACTTTACAACTAACCCAATCATTATAGTATTCATCAGTTCTTAAAGCGTGACGATTGAATATTTCGTATGTTTCCCAATAAGATAATTCACCTTTTGTTTTACACAAATGTAAAATTTCTCGTGTGAATTTTTCCTCACCTTGTTTTTCTACATCTTCTTGGAGTATTTTATTACTACCCCAATATGATAACCAATTGGACGGTTTTCTCGTTTTCTTTATTTTGCCTTTGATTTGTCGGCGAGCTGCCTGTGTGAAAAACTTTTTGCCAACATATTTGCGGCCTGTTTGTAGGTTTGTTATAAGATAAACGATACCAAAATATTCGCCAATGTGTTCCTCAGTAAATTCTTTACCATTATATGTCCAACTCAATATTCTTCCTCATCCTCTCCATAAGTGTTGTTCATACTTTTATTTAGGTCCTCATCAAGCACCAAGTATTCACCACAAAATGGACAAAAGGATGGGTCAGATTCACATACAGTTTCTATATAATTAATTGCAAACTCAGATTGACAATTATGACAGGTATGGTCAAGTGTTTTCATTATACTCCTACAACTGGTATAGATAGGTCTTTTTGACTTTGTTTCTTTTTATAATCTTGTATTGCTGATTTTATCGCATCTTCCGCCAAAACTGAACAGTGGATTTTAACAGGTGGCAGAGATAGTTCTTCTGCGATTGCTGAATTTCTAATTGTTTCTGCTTCTGTAAGCGTCTTTCCCTTGAGTAATTCAGTGACAAGAGACGAGCTTGCAATCGCTGAGCCACAGCCGTAAGTCTTGAACTTCGCATTAGTGATAACTCCTTCATCGTTGACTTGTATCTGCAACTTCATTACATCACCACAGGCAGGAGCACCAACCATACCAGTACCAACAGTTGGATCATTTTTATCCAATGAACCCACATTTCTTGGATTTTCGTAATGGTCTAAAACTTTATCTGAATAAGCCATTTAACTCCTATACTGCAAAACTAGAACCACAACCGCATTTTGAAGAAGCGTTTGGATTTTTAATTTCAAATTGTTCAGCCATCATTGATTTGGTATATTTGATAGTTGAACCTTGTAGATATTGTGATGACATAGCATCAACAATAACTTTAAGTTCCGTGCCTTCTAAATCAAACACGAAATCATCTTCATTTATTTCTTGGTCCCATGTGAAACCATATTGAAAACCTGAACATCCACCACCTTCAACAAATAATCTTAAACCTTTTATTTTATCCTTGTCTTCTTCGTCTTGGATAAGGTTTATGATTTTATCGGTGGCAGATTGTTCAATGGTTATCATATATTATTTTTTCTTTTTGGTATCTTCTTTTTTCCAAAGAGTCCATGCACCGTAACCAACGGCTACCCATGATGCAAGTTTAACTAATGGACTGGCAAGTAAGCCTAAAACACCAACGGCAATAAGAACTGTACCGTCCCATGATGTTCTTTCAGCCCAGCGAGCCATTACCCAATCTTTTAAAAAAGATACTTTTGATACTAAATCTAACATATTTTCTCCTTGTTATGCAGCCTGACCCCAAACATCTTCCCAAGAACCTTTCAAAGCACCTTTTGCATAATCAGTGGCACGGTTCTCAAAGAAATTGGTGTGGGTAGGTGCGTTAATCATTTCTTCAACCCATAAGAGTGGATTCTTCTTCACCTTATACACCCCTTTTAGGCCTAATGAAATAAGTCGTCTATCACAAATGTAACGAATATAATGTTTAACTTGGTCGGCAGTCAAATCAGGCATGTCACCCATTTCAAAAGCTAAATCAATAAATTTATCTTCAAGTTCGACCATTTTCTCTGCAATAGTATATATACGAGACTTTAAAGTGTCGTTCCAAATAGATTTATTTTCCTCTATGTATGTTCGGAACAATTTAATCATATTTTCGGTGTGCATGGTTTCATCAACAATAGACCATGTCACAATCTGACCCATGCCTTTCATTAAACCATGGCGTGGGAAGTTTAATAACATAATGAATGATGAAAACAATTGCATACCTTCCGTAAAGGCAGAGAACACAGCAATATGAGTAGCAGTGGATTGTTTATCACCATTTCTTGAGCTAATGTCTAACACATAATCGTGTTTGTTTTTCATCGCTTCATATTCTAGGAATTCGTTGTATGTGGATTCTGGCATACCTAAAGTTTCAATCAGATGAGAATAAGCGGCAACATGAAGTGCTTCACGAGCAGCAAAACCTAATAGCATCATACGAACTTCTGGTTGTTGAAAATATGGAAGATAATTCTTTACATAACCACCAGCAACATCAACATCACCTTGTGTGAAGAAACGAAAGATGTTCGTCAGAAAATGTTTTTGTGGTTGTGTGAGTTTATTTTTCCAATCTTTTACATCTTCTGCCATTGGAACTTCTGAATGTAACCAATGTGACTGTTCGTGTTTTAACCAGGCATCATATGCCCAAGGATAGTAGAAAGGTTTAAAACTGCTTCGTTCTTTAAGTAGATTAACTTCATCTTTAGCCATTTATCCATGCCTCCAGTTGTGTTGATGATTGCATACCTGTTACTCGTTTTACCTCTTTATCATCATCTAACATAACTAGAGTTGGTACTGAACGAATTTGATACTGTATTGCTAATTCTTCCTGTTCGTCAATGTCAATTTCTTCAATTTGTGTTTCTATTTCCATTCCTGCAATTGTCTTGCTCAGCATTTTACATGGCTGACACCAAGAAGCTGCAAACTTTAAAATCTTTTTGCTCATTTAGTTCCTCTTATCCATTTAACCAATCATTTATCTCTGGTATGGATTTCATACCAACAAATCTATTAACTTCCACGCCATCTTCCAATAATACAAAAGTTGGAATTTGTGTTACATTGTATGTTTCAGCTGTTGCTGAATTTTCATCAATATCAACAACCGAAACGGAAAGTTCACTGTCAGCTGTTGTAACATTTTCAGCAAGTGTTGCACCTATGGTATCCCAAGATGCTGTAAATCGTATAGCAGATTTTGCCATAGTTATTCTCCTTTAAATTTATCCTTCACACGCAATACACACGGTTTCTTCCTGTGCAATTTGTGTTAAATCAATTTCTTTAATTACTTCTCTTTCAATTTTTTTGGCGACTTTATCGGCCTTGCCAATCTTTTCACTTCTACAATAATACATGGTTTTCAAACCAGCTTTCCATGCTAAGAAGTGTATAGCATGAATATATCTTATATCAGCATCAGGTCTAAAAAATACATTTAGGCTTTGTGCTTGGTCAATCCATTCTTGTCTATCAGCTGCATGTTGTATTACCCAGCGTTGATCTAGTTCCATTGCTGTTTTAAATACATCTTTTTGCCAATCGTCAAGTAAATCTAAATGTTGAACTGAACCATCGTTTGCAATAATAGATGACCAGATTTCATTGTAATCTAATTTACCATCATTATCACAAGCTTTCTTAATAATCTTATCCAAGAATTTGTTTTTGTTTAGATAAGCACCAGATAGCGTATCTTGTCTATAAGCATTTGCACGATAGGGTTCAATACTTGGTGATGTATTACCCATAATAATGCTTGATGAAGCATTTGGTGCAATCGCCATTAAATGTGAGAAGCGATTACCTGTGCCTTTGGCATCGGGCGCTGAACCTCTTTTACGACCAAGTTCTTTGTTTGCTTCATTTAATTTGGTTCGTATGTGTTCAAATGCTCGTTTGTTTTTACCAACAGCCTGTGCTGATTCCCATGGAATATTATTCTTTTGTAGATAGGCATGCCAACCTAATGCACCAATTCCAATACTTCGTTCTTGTGTAGCTGAATATTTTGCTCGTGCAACCTGGTCAGGAGCGTTATCAATAAAATGTTGTAACACATTGTCCAACATTTCAGCAACATCTTTTAAAAACAATTCATCTTTTTTCCAATCATCATAGTATTCCAAATTAACAGAAGATAGACAACATACAGCTGTTCGTTCTTCGTTGGTTGGTAAAATGATTTCAGAACAAAGGTTAGATTGTCTGATTGACAGGCCTAAATCTTTTTGCCATTGTGGCATTTTATCATTTGATGTATCAATAAAATGTAAGTAGGGTTCGCCAGTCTGCATACGAATTTCAAGTATGCGTTGCCAAAGTTCTTTTGCTGATACAATTTCTTTTGTTAGACCGGTGTGTGGGTCTTTGAGGTGCCATGAATCATCTGCATCAGCATCAATCATACACCTCTCAATAATCCGCATAAAATCATCAGTGATGTTGATACCGTGATGTAGATTCAGGCATCGCATATTCTGGTCACCTGTTGGCCTTCTCATCTCTAGGAACATTTCAATATCTGGATGAGATATGTCTAGGTAACACGCATAGGAACCTCTCCTTGTTCTTCCTTGACGATAAGCCAATGAAGAAGCATCATATGTTCTAAGGTGGGGCATAACACCAACAGACTTATCATCTGATGAACGGATGCCGATACCAATACCGACACCACCACCTAACATTGACAACCAATTTACTTCTGATAGTGTTTCAACCAGACCTTCTGCCGAATCATCAAGATAGGGTAGAAAACAAGATATAGGCAGACCACGCTTACTGCGGCCATAACTGAGGATAGGAGTAGAATAAGACAACCAATGCTTAGAACTATATTCGTAAAGCCGTTGAGCATGGTCTTTGTTACTTGCAAAAGCACTTGATACATAAGCGAACCTTTCTTGTGGAGAATTCTCATCATCTTTCATGTAACTTTCTTTTAATCTTTTGAGACCTAGTTGGTCAAATAGTGAATCTCGTGTGTAATCTACATTGATACCATGAACAAAGTTGTCCATTAAATACTCCAAATCTAATAATTTAAAACAAGTTTATATAAATTCTTTTGCCATTGGAAACACTTTGGATATGACCTCTGCACAGGCGAATGCTATTTCTTGGTGTTCTTTTTGTGTTCCGTTTGCGGCTCGTAGTTGTATATAGTGGATCCAACTTCTTAATGTTCCATTCATATACAATTTTGATACAGTATTACCTTCGGGCAAAACAGAGCGAGCTTGCTCTTTTGCAATACCATTTTCTATTGCCCACTGATATGCGTTTTTGGAAGTTTGAATAACTTTAAGTTGTTCTTGTTCCCATCTTTCTTTTATATATTCATTATCAGTATCAATAGAATTTTGTCTATTTTTTGTGTCTTGTAGTCGGGCTTCTCTAACCACAAAGTCAAGTTCTTTCACAGGATCAGCATATCTTTGACTGAATTCCTGAAATGAAAAGGACCGGTGTCGCAACATTTGTCTTGCGATATCTCGGGTTGTCTCTATTTCAAGACACATATGTACCATCTCTAACGGAGACCAGTGTTGATGACTAATCAAGTAGCGAATCAACTTCTCGCTGGTTTCTTTATTGCTCTGATTACCGGGATTCGAGACCCTAGCGCAGTAAGCTACCAAATCAGTAATATTGTCTGCATCTTCGATGGCAGAATTAGAAAAACTCACTAAATTAATTTTCATATTATACTTTTTTCCAATATACTAGATTTGTCTTTGCCTCCAAACCAGAGAAGGTATTACTACTTATAATTTTTTCTATCTCATCCACGGCCATACCGGACAAAATCATATCATTTATATCTTTTTTGCCAGATAGTTTTTTCGGCCAAATGACTACATTTTGGTTTGAATTGACTGCATCCTCTATTAACTTGACGACTTCTTTGTTTCTTGGCTCATTATCAAACACCAGCACTTTACTAGCACATTCAATGCTTTTTGACGCTAAAAATAAATTAGCATCCGCTGAAGCCACACAATTACTTAAGAATAGACTATCAAGAGGTCCTTCAACAATTTTGACAGTCTTGGATAAATCAACTCTATCTAAACCATACAAAAGTTTCTTATCACTCTCAACAGTTCTTATAGTTACATAACGAATAAGTTTGTCACCAGTCTCTAAGGCACGACCGGAAACAGCAACTAGATTGTTATACTCATCATAGAAAGGTATAACTAACCTGGCGTCATCCAGTAGTTGCTTATCATGGTTTGGAACAAGATTATCAATGAACTGTTTATATTTTGGTGCAAACAGTAATCGACCCCAATGTTCTTTTGGTATCTTTCGACCTTTTATATAGTCAATTACCCAATGATTATCAGGCAATTGATTACACCATTCTGCATGGTCAAACACCTTTTGTTTTTCTACTTTATCAAACTTGGGTGGTCGTATATCTATGGCTTTTCTTTTATAGTTTTTAGTTCTTTGTGTGCCATTCTTATATCGTTCTAGGATATACTCTTTATGTAGAGATGGATCCACAAATTTGACTAAATTGCCGACATTCGTACCTGCACTACAATTATGGCACATATAGAATAGATTATTGCCTTTTTGATAGACATAACCTCTGGCCTTTCTTTGGTTTGTGGCAGAATCGCCACAGAACGGGCAAGAAAAGTTGAATAGATAATCTTTCTTTTGCTTGAAGTTTCTCAAGCGGTAAGAAATCATCTTTGTATATTTGGAATCTATAATGAGTGACATAGTGAAACCATATCACAAATGAAATATATTGTCAAGTTAAATTAAGGAAAAGATATCAATTTTACCTAATAAAAAACCAATGGCTAAAACAACACCAATTAAAAACCATTTGACTTTATCAATATCTGCCCATTTGACAAAAGGGTTTCTATCTTCTTGTTTGTGTTTCATTAAATCTGACCGAAGTTCATCTATTCTTTGAGTGATATGATGTTCTACTTGGTCAATTCTATCATGTATCTCACGGTTAAGTGTGGTGATTCTGGAATGTAAATCTTTTACATCATCATCTAAATCTTCTTCAATCTTTTCGTGTTGGTCATGGCGCTGTTCGTGTAATGATATCATCTTTACAAGGTTTTGATTAGCCTCTTGTAATTTTTCAATAGATGCTGTAATCCTATCACAAATGGTGTCAAACTGCTCAACATCTCGTTTGAGCAGTTCAACATCTAATTTAAGATTGTTTATTTTCTCTTCAGGCATTATTCTTCATCACAAATGACACATGAACATTCATTACATTCCCAACATTCCATGCAAGTAATACCACAATGTGCTTTGCACTTACAGTTCTTACATCTAATTTCTTCGGAGGTTGTTGTTTCTTCTAATGTGCTCATTTGTCTGTATTATTTTTACTTTCGTATGCAGTTTTACCAAAAAACGCCATAACGATAGCTGCAACTGAAACAAAGTATGTTGCGGCCATATCGCCTAGAATTTTACTTGCACCGTCTAAACCAACCAATTGTGCAAGAACAACTGCGAATGGATAAAGTAACATACCAAACAAAGCAAACCATGTCATTACTCGTTGAGCATCACGCATAGCATCTTCATCTTCTAAACGCTTACGCTTAAACTCTAGGTACATTTGTTGTTCAGCTTTGGTTACCTTACCATCACCATTGGTGTCTGCTGGATGGAATCCAGCTTTTTTAATATCTTCTCCCATGTTTTCTCCTAAATTAAACCACTAGAGAACCAACAGTAATCATAGTTGAAATCAATTCATTTAATTTAGTTCTAACATTCAAATCACCGGCTGCTGCTTCAATAACTTTTGTATTTTCTAAATCTAATAATAATTCTTTGTATTCATCATGTGTGATTTCTTTAGCATCAAACATATCTTTATAGTTTTGTGCTTCAACTACAAAATCAGTTACGCTTGTATTATCAGACTTAAGTAATTCTTCTAATTGTTCTTCTAAACTCATCGTGGTTTCCCTCCAACTACATTTTGAATGGTTACTGCATTTTTCTTAATTGATTCAAATTTAGCTTCGCAGTAATGTTTGCTTACATTGTCCTCTTTTTCATACTTGTCATTTAAACCTTTTGTGATTTTCAACAATGCAACGGACATTGTAACGGTTTCCTCATTATTAGGTATTGATGATGAGTAATTTGCAAACTCATTTGAATGTCTCCAAATATTACCAACATAATACTTAACCTTTGGATTACCACATTCTTCTTTACCTAAAACAGCATTAGTATGAATTTTGTTGATTAAATAGTATTCATTATTATCAAATTTGGCCATGTTGTATGCGTCCCAAGCCGCACAACTAGATAATAATAAAACTGATAGTGTGATTATTAGTTTTTTCATTTACACCAACTCTCCTTTTTATCGCCATAGTATTCTCTGGCATAACCTTGGTCAATTAATAATTTTCTTAAACTATTACCTTCAATAAGAACATCACCTAAAACTCTACCACCATACTTATCCCAATCCATAATTACAACCTGAACATGGGTGGCTTTCTTTAATACCATTTTTGTAAATTTTGATGCAGCCTCACCTAGTTCTTTTTCCTTATCACATTGACCACGCCAACTTTTTTCTGGTGTATCAACACCATATACACGAATACTCAATTCTTTTTTCAATGGGTCAGGTAAAAAGGGCGCTTCAAAAGCCACAGTATCACCATCAATCACTCGTGTTATTTTATAGTCATAGGTTACACCATCTTTATCTTTAGCAAAGGCAAATAATGGTAAAAATAGTAATAAAATTAAAAATTGTTTCACTTTGTTTCCTTTTTCTCTGGTTCGTAGTATTCTTTATATTTTACAATAATTACTTTTTGTGCTTTTATATAGTTTCTTATTTCCGCCATTGTAACTGATAGTTCCTCGTAACCATCATCAGTGACAGCAAATAAAACCAAATCTGCATTTTGTTCTTTCAGTTTAGCCCACACCTCTTCAACATTTTCTGGTGTAACCACATACCATGTTGGTGTTCTTGGTTTTATAGATGGTGGGTCAGGCAGATTGAGTGGTGTTCTTTCAACAGCCTTTGTCTGTATCTCTATTGGTTCAACATCATCGTCACCCCATAACTTAAAGGTGGCACAACCCGTTAAACTAATTAGTAGGAACAGTAGGAATAAAATTCGGATTTGCGATATCAGGACATTCACGGTTAGTCTCACTTGTCAATTTAGCATTTAATTCTTTTTCAGTATGTGAAGCGCCAGTCAATAGTTCTAAACATCTAACTACATTTTGTGTTCCACGATTAACCAATCTCTCAATTGATTTTGGTTTTGAGGCTGCAATTGCACCAAAATCTCTTTTTTCACCTTTTGCATTAACACTAAATTTATCAGTCAGTTGCTTTAACTGCTCTTGATTTTTAGTATTAACATCTTGTAATTCTCTATTGATATGTTGAATTTGTTCAATGTCTTGTTGCATTAATTCAACAAGTTCTTTTTGCTTTTGAATTCCATCTTCTAACTTAGCATTATTAGCTTCTGATATTGCAAGGTTTGCTTTTAGATTTGAAATATGCCAAAAACCTCCTGCAAGCACTAAAACAATAATTAAGATAGCAACGATTTTAATCACTCCACCAATACCAAACATTATTTTGTTCTTCTCCTTACAAAGGCATAAAATGGTAACAATTGACCTCTTTCATGTCTTTTTCTTTTTTTAATACCGGGTTCGCCTTGAGCACCAACACCCAAACCTGCCACTTGACCACCACCCACATTTACGGTTGGTGCATCTTCTTTAATCTTTTTATCAAACTTGGCCATTTTTTTAGGTGCAACTTGATCAATAAATGATTTACCCATCATTTTTTTATATCTTTCCATTTCAGCTTTATGTTTTGCTTGTATTTGGCTTCCAGGCATGGCCTTCATAGCCTTTACAAAATGTTTATGATACATTTTTCTTGGATTTTCTTCTTCTTTTATCATTTTATTGTTCTTAACAAATTAACTATTGTAATGTCTAATGGTATTTCAGATGAAACTATATCTTTACCTTTAATGCCTCTTACATAATTTGGCATAACATTTAAAAAGGTTAAGTATGTTTTCAACACCGAGTAATCTTCTTTTGCCATTTTATAAAATAACAGCCTTGTTGCTATTTCTGGTGTAAAAACATTACAAAGAACAACTAAATGATTTATCACCAATCGTTCTCTTATTTCACCTAAACTACGATATCTTTTAAACAGTCTTTTAAGATAATTGAATCTTTTCATATCATCTTTAAATTCGCTCATAATACAATTTGGTTTATCATAAGCTTTAACTGCATATATCATCACATTATCATTATTCAAATCATTAAATAACATTCTATTCTAAATCTTCGTCATCTTCCTCATCATCATTGATAATATAATCTAAACCTTCTTCATCGACAATTTCTGCATGAAAATCATATTGTCCTCTATCATCCAAGTAGTATATTATATAAATGTAATGAACTTGTGGATCTTTTGAAACCTCGTCAGTTTTTCCAAACTCATTGGTTTCATCATAATTAAAAACATGACCAAACTGGTCAAGTTCTATAGCTAACTCATCACCCTCTGGATCGATATCGTAAAGTGCTGGTAAGTCTAATGAAAACTCATGCAACACTTTACGAATCGCTTGTATGCCAGAATGTGGAGTAAGATGGTTACCTACAAAACTTCTTAAAAAACCCAATTGGGTTAGCAGGCGTAGATTAATCTCCGCTCTAATCTTTGGATTAGAAATGGATGACGAACCCTCATTTGTTGGTTCGTGTTTCTTTTCCGCCTGTCCTTGATCTATGTTATAGAGTTCGGACAAATATTGTCTGAATCTCATATATCTTAACTATCTGCAAATGTTACATCATCGTTAGCAACAGCACCACCATCACCAGTCATAGAACCCATTGCAACTAAAGTTTCGATGTGAACACGACCTGAACGACCACCTGTGCCTTCTGTTCTCATAACCCATCCTGCGTGACCGCCTTTTGGATTATTTGCAACGCCTTGTTCTGTTGTATCAACACCAAATACACCTTTTTTAGCACCAGCGATAAAGGCACCGGTTGTTGTATTGGCATAAAGCAAATTACTATTTGCCTGTGTGTTTGATAGATTAACTAATGAAGGTGCGGACTTAGGCACACTTGTATTAGCATCTGTGTTTGACCATAAAGCCATCTTTTTTCTCCTAATTTAAATTTTTAAATTATAATGTATTTAGTTTTCACTCAATATTAATTATTATTGAACATCTTTATTAATGTCCGATTTCAATTCTGGTTCAGCCTGAAATGTTTCGGGCTTTTCCTTCATTTTCTTTTTAGCATTTTTATATGCTTCTTTAACCGTATTCACTTTACTTAAGTCAATAGGTTCTTTTCTTTTTACTTGTGAATAATCAGGCACTTTAATATTAGATGCCCAATTTTTCTCGGATTGTTTTTGTTTAAGCAACTTTAACATACGGTCTGCAGCTGATTCTTTATAAACTTGGCCTTCACCTCTTGTTGCTGAAAAACCAGGATGTTTCTTTTTCATCACAGCAGAGGCTTGTTTATGTGCTTCCATTTCACTGTGTCCTTTTTTAGTAGCAGCTTTGTGAGCATTATCATAAACAGATTGTGCCTTGTAGGTATCTGGATGAACTTCTTCATTTGGACCATAACCCTTAGGTGTTTTATCTTGCCATTTTGGAAGAGGATGTTTTTTATCCCATTCTCTGGCCTTTTTAAGAAGGTCAGGATGCGGACCTTTCGCAAAACCTGTTGAAGCCTTTTTCTGTTTTGCTAATCTCTCATCTTCCATTTTATTAATCTGTTGAGTTTTGTAATAGCCTTCTTCAACAGGTTTTTTCATAAGAGCGGGTATTTCAGCATCTTCTTTTGCTAACTTATTAACAGCTTGAGATAAACCTTGTTTTCTATTTTTAATCTTACGATTAAGTTCATCTCTTTCTGCTCTGTCTTTTGTTAAAGCACGGTCAGCAGCCATACCGGTAAGATTACTCATACCTTTTTTCACATAACTATGAGCAGTTTGTTTTGAAATTTCATCAATTTGTTTTACTTCTTCATCAATATCTTTCATTTGAACTTTTCTCACACTTTTAACTTGATATGGATTACCATAACTTAAAAATTTAGATTCTGCGTGTTTCTCATTTTTTGCTTTGATTACATGAGCACGATGGTTTTTATATTGTGGGTGTTTATAAACCACTTCATAATGACCTTCTTCTAAATCTACTTCCTCGCCATGAATTTTATTAGCACGAGCTGTGTTATGTGCTTTAGACCAATCTAAATGTTCTTTTGAACCTCTAGGATGTGGATTCTCGCCATATTTTTTACCAGATTTAGCAGCTGTATAACCAGCATCATAAGCTGAACTTGGACCTTTTACTTTTAAGAATGATTTTGGATTCAATCTTACAACAGCTTCAGTATAGGTTGCTTCTTCATTAGTAGCTTTTTTAACTAATTTGTTTGTAGCTGTATTAACACCTTTTTGGCGATTTTGAATTTTGCGTTCTCTATCTTCCAAATCTTTATCAGCATCAGGATCATGACCTGGAGTTCCATATTGGCGATGTTCATCATCACCATGGTCAAAAGAATGGTCAGAAGCATCTTTTGATGCTTTCTTAACATATGAACCTAAAGTTTTAGGTGATAACTCTGTTAGGTGTTCTACTTCTTCACTGACCGTCTTCCAACCGCCACCTTTTGACTTATACCATTTTGATGCCCAACCATTTGCATATGCGGACGGATAAACATCAAACTTTTTCTTAGCCATTGATTTAGCACGAGCCCAAAGTTCAGGATTGGTTGGTTTGTTTCCTTCTTCAACAACCGCCTGAGCTTCAGTTAGTTTGTGTGATAATTCTCTGAATCGTTTAGACATTTTTTTATTCCTCGTCCTCTTTCATCGCTTGTTTAGTAGCAGTAGCATACATTACTTGTTTTGCTTTATCACCGTATCTATCTTTAAACCCATTAAGACTTTTTTTCATACCTTTAACAATATCCTCACGCTTTGCCATTTCAGCATCAGTCATAGGTCTTTCATTGATTTGCTCAACTTCTTCTTCAATTTTAACTGATTGAACAGCAGCTTTTGCTACACCAGCTTCTTCTTCGGGTGTTTTCTTTTCTGTTGCTTTCTTTTTAGCCTTAGTGACTTCTTTTTCATAAGTCTCTTGGTCAGGTTCTTCTGTCATTGTCATTTCTGCTAATGATTTTAAACCTTTTTCAGCATACAACTCTAACATTTCTTTGAATGGTTTTTTCTTATCCATTTTTTCTAGTTCCTTCCTAGTTGGACCTTTCATCGTATCAACTGCGTGTTTTTCTGGTTTAGAAGCACCATAAGCACGACCTTGAATACGAGTAACGCCACTTTCATGTGGTTTATATTCATCAAGTTGTTCAGTTTCTTCGTTTTGTTTTCTTAACTCATCAGAAACTTTTGGATGACCTGCAAGGCCTTTGTTAATTTTATTCATAGCCTTAACTGCACCTGTCATATTACCACCAGCATAGCGTTTGTCACGAGCAATACCAATTGCTTGTTTCACTTGTTGTCTTGTTGGTGTTTTTTCATCTAATTGTTCAACTTCTTCACATTTACATTCATCTTCACCTGTAACAGGACATTTATCTTCTTTTTTCACTTTATGGTCTTTACCACAAGATTCTTCCATGTGATAACCTTTGTTGTCACAATGCTCACAACCTTTACCATTACATTTAGAACATTCAACTTTTTCCTCTTTGATGTCCTTTTCTTTTCTTAACATTTCAAAATCATGAGCATCAATCTTGTTGTTTTTGTTTTTGTCGATTTTATGCTGGTCACCCTTTAAGGCTTCTCCCACCATAATGCTTCGAGCAACATCTGCAACAGCTCTTAAAGTTTTATTATCTGACATTTATAGTCTCCTTTTATTTTAATTCTGTATAAGCAATAAATCAAATGCAGCCGTAACTCTAGCGTTATTAGAACGAACAGTTACTCTTACATCAATATCGGATTTTTCAGGTATCGCCACTGGCACACTGAAAGGATAAATGTATTGTCCTCCAGCACCTGAAACCTCAAAACTGTGGCCAACTCTAAATGTATCTTGGCCAAAATATCTTACAAACATATCACCCGTTGCATCAGCACCATACTGAACTGAAGCGGTTCCTTGTAACAAATAACCAGTATAACCAGCAGGAACAGTATAAATTGCCATTAGCGTTTGAGATTTGCCAATGTTAATTCTCAATACTTCTGTTGCACCACGAGATACTCTTATCTGCGTTTGATTAGAACTCGCACCATCTGTTACATAAGCACGATATAATCTTTTAAACACTTGAGTGCCTGTTGCACTTGAACCACTAATCGTAAGTGTTTCAGTTGCAGCTTCATAATTATCATCTAAACCAACTAATGTAACAGATAGACCATTATCAAGTGTTGATGTTGATCCATTTACTGCGGTTGTTGCTATTGTTACATTACCTGCTGTATCCCATGCACTCCATGGATATATTGTATCATCTTTATCCCAAACACTGCCTGTTTGGTTTTGTGACATAGAAGGAGCAGCACCAAATTTATGAATGTTACTATAACCTGGTATATTTCCTAATGCTACATCTAAACCCCAATTACCACTACTGACAGTATTTGAACTACCATATTTAATGACTGCATCAACTGGTAATCTATTATCTGTTGATACTATATCACCATTAGCACCATTTGCTGTATAAACAACTTCGTAAATATTACGATTGTTATTTAAAAAATCATTTGTCTGTGTGCTATATTGTGTCACTTATCAGCAATTCCATCGTCTTAATGCCTTATTAATCGCTGAATCTGGATCCCTAGCGTTTTCTGGCTTTGTCAATCTTTTCTTCATACCTTTCATTCTACGGCAGAATGATAATCTTCTTTTTGCTGATTTAGAACCCTTTTTCAATTTTTTAGGGTCTTTTGTCACAGCCGTTTGTAATTTAGAACCTGGATTTTCTCTACGATAAGCATCAACAGCTTTTTGTGAGAGTCCATCAGTATTATCAGATTTATTTACTTTCTGCCAGTCTTCTGAAATAAATTGTTTAAAGTTAATCATCCTATTGGCCTCTTTGCTCTAAATGAAATTAAATCAATACCTCGTCTTTTTAATTCGCCTTGTTTTTGTGCTGATAGTGATTCTGTTCCAGCATCAGCAGTATAAGATTCAAATGGTTTTTTCTTAGCTTTGTTAGATTGTGTATTTGGTCTAACTAAATTTTCACCAGAAGCTGCCATTGAAATACCCACTTCTGTTCCTTTGTCAATTGATTCTGATATTTTACCTTTACCAAAGTTAGAAACATTAACTGGTTTTCCACCTTTACCTTTTCTGTCAGCAACAGGATCATGTTTGCGTTTAACTTTAACAGCATTGGCTCTTTCTTTAGGTGTTAATAAAGAACGCTTTTTATTGCTCATACATTTTGGTTTGGGTTCGCCAGGTTCTCTTGCACAATCACCTTTGACATTACCTTTTGAATCAATTCTTTTCCAACCACCATCTGGATGATTTGGATTAAACCAATTTCTTAAATCTTCGTTTAATTTGTATTCTCTTCTAAAAGTTAATAATGTTCTTGCATCTGGTTCTGATAAAGCATAATGTTCTTCAACTTCTTCCTGTTCTTCTTCATCCGCTTTGAGTTTCTTAATCATTTTAGAAACTTCATCAGCATTATCACCGGTAATTGTAACCGATACTTGCTCGTTTAAGAATTCCTCAAACTGCTCATTAACTTTTTTCTCCATCTTAGGTTCAATTTCATTTTTTACAACTTGAACTAAAGTATCACCAACAACACGGTGTGTCACCGCACCATCTTTACCATATCGACCAAAGCCGTAGTATTCTAAACCAAGTCGTCCAGCTTCTTCTTTTGCTTTTGAGTTTGGATGAGCTTCTTGTCCAGTATCAGGCATTTGTTTAAGTGAAGCTGTTTTATCTTTTGCTTGTAGTTCTTTTGCAATCCATTTTTGTGAGCGTGGTGATTGTGGTTGTTCTTCAACAAACTTACTCACATAATCAAATATTTGATTCATCTCATCTTTTTTCTGTTTGACCACATCAGGACCAGCTTTTCTTAAGTCTTCCGAATTATCAAACTCCATGTATTTGTCACCAAACAATTCTGCAAATACTGGTCTAGCCTTTTGAACTCCATCCCATTTTTGTTTTCTGATATCTTCTGGAATAGTTCGGCCACCATTTTGACCTCGTTCTACATTTCGTTGTTTAGATACTTCATCAGCCGTATTCACCATAATCATAGCTGAATCATAACCTAATTGGTCAAGAGCGCCTTTAATTCTTCTAATCTTATCAAGGTCTTCGCCTGTACCATTGATGATTAAACCATTTCTACCCATCAATGCAAGTTTTTGTTTTAACTCTGTTATGTTTTTTGCACGACCACGAACAAAGTTTCTTTTTTCTGTTTCACTAGGATCTGGATTTAACATCACTTTAGATATTTTATTTTTATCTAAAAGATATTCAAATGCTTTGTCTGAATTGATTTCTGTTAAACCATGGCCTTGTAGTGTGTTTGCTAAAACATAATCTTTACCTGAGCCAGGACCACCTGCCAAAAATACAGCTTTAAATATTCCTTTATCATGAACTCCTTCAGATAGAAGTTCTTCAAACTCAAAATTAATATCAATGTCTTCTTTAATGTTCATACCTTTTCTCAAGTCATGAAAAAGTTCTTTTGCATGGTGTTCAGGCACATGGCGTGGAACACCTTTTTTAAATTCATTAAAATTACCTTTAGCTGCATGAGAACGCAATTTAGAACCAGACATACCTGAAATACCAGGTGCATCGGGGTCTCTTTGTCCGGCAGAATGAACCCGAATACCTTTGAAATTAAACAATGCGCCTTTGTGGGTGCCGTTGTATTTGTTTAATAACTTATGATATTCACCTGTTCTATCTGAACCTGCAACCATATGTAAGTGTGTCACACCACTTTTATGTAACTTTTCTGCTTGTTTTAAAAAGTTTGGGTGACTGCTAGATGATGTTGTTATATTTGTATGTGGAAAAAATCGTCTAGCGTGTTTAACTTTTTGTTTTGCTGAGAGAGGATTTTGTTTAGGGTCGTTAGAATGTGATAGAACGACATGATGACTAGCATTATGTTGTTTTGCTACACTTTTAACTTTATTGACTAGAGCCTCATGACCTGTTGTTGGTGGTTGTAACCTACCAAAAGCCATTACGGCATGGCGCTCTGGCGCCTCTTGTATATAATCTCTAAATTTCATTCCCGCCTCTACAGCAGTTTATTAATATTTACTTCTATTTATAATATTTAAGATTTTACTTTATGTAACCAAGAGACACCATACATTTCAAAATCTGTTCCGAATCTTTCATCAACGGCACGATATACACCATATTGGCCTCGAACATAATCATGACCACCAATATAACCGCCAATTTTAACTTTCGGAAACCAAGTCTGAATATCATCTCTAATAGATTCATATTCATGGTTAGCATCAATATAGACAAAGTCTAAGCTTCTGTCTTCATATAATTTAGCTGCTTCAAGACTTGCTGATTTAATTGGATTATAATATCCTTCAGCTGGTTTCATGTTCTCTAAAAATACATCATATGCAGTATCATTAACCATATCCTCTCTATGGTCCCATCCACCTTCTTGGTGTTCTGGACTACCACGCCAGGTATCAATCACATCAAACTTAATATTTTTTCCACTGTTTGCTATTTCAACCGCCATGTAAGCGGCACTTCTACCATAATAGGCTCCAACTTCAATAAAATGTGATTCTGTTGGATGAATATTCACCATTTTGCTATATAAATTTTGAAAGTCAAACCATCCATGAATTGTTGTATAAAAATGTTCCATTTTTTCCTTTTATTCTGCAACTATGAACGCATTTCCATGAGGATGGTCATGTGTCCAATTTTCTTTAAGGTGACCAAATTCATAATCAAAATATTTGATTTTAAATCCAGCTTCTACGATAGTTGTCAACCACCATTCTTCTGGTTCTCTGACAACATGAGTTACATCCATTTCATATTCACGAATACGATATCTTTTACCATCACCAAGTGGAACAGCAACAAATAAGTTTTTACATCTTCGCCTAAACCCAGCTAATACGGATGGAATATTTTCTTTTGGAATATGTTCTAATACATCTTTTGCAATAATTAAATCCCAACCACCTTGAATGTCTTCAACATTGTCTATTTTTTTTAAATATTGTTTAATTTTTTCATGGCCATTTGTAACAGCATATTCTGATACATCAACACCGTGTGCATCTTTTCCCAATAATCTCATGGCATAAACCATAAAACCTTTTGCACAACCAAAATCTAATACATTATCAAATTCAATATTATTTATTATCGAAGAAGCTTCTCGTATGGTTCTTTCTGGCATCCATCGATAGTTCTCATAAGCACTTACACGATTACGAACACCGTCCTCAAAATATTTTTCATCAAAGACTTTTTTAATATCTTCAGCATTTTCAAATTTCATAATTTATTCCTCAAATTCATAACCAAATATTTCACAATCAAGCTTACACTTTTCAATTAATTCATTTTTATATTCTTTTGGAATAATCTCACTATAATGTCTTTCATCTTTTTTTGGATTTTTGTTTTCAAAATATAATTTAAATCTAGGAGAAAGTTTTTCTTTTAATGTTTTTTCCATAAACTGTAAATCTTCAAATCTAAAAACATCATCAACAAGAAGATTTTGACCGTCATATAAAAATGTATGTTGTTCATGAAAGTGAATCCATTTTCGTGAATTGTCATGATATTGTTCTAACAATAATTTCCATGTTATTGTATCATTAGGTTTTATTTTTTGAAGGAAATAATATTCACTAACAAACCTATCAAAAGGATTTCTAACAATAGAAAATTTATATTTAGCTTCTGTAAACTCTTTTAAATGACTTTCAATAGCAAATTTTGATTTCATATGTTGACATAAATCACCTAATCCTTCAACATAACCAAATAAAAAATTTCTTGATTCATACTGTGAATATTTATTTGTAAAAATTAAATCTTTATTTGGAAATCCATTAGCGTCCCATAACCATTTTTCAACAGAAGAACCAGCTGTCTTTGGTACATGAACAAAAAATGTATTGTGAACAGGCGAGTACACTAAGCAAAATCATTATGTTTAGTTGGCATCAATACATCATCAATCAATTCGTTTTGATAAGCATACTTACAGAATGAACAATCATGGTGTCTTCTAAATTCATCTGCACCACCTACTTGTGAATTATAAAAATCTGTAATGCCTTCAATATCACACAATTTAAATTCATCATTAACTGCATAATTATTTTCTGGTGCTAACTCAGCAGATGGACAAACATATACATTACCATCTGTAAAGACACAAGGCTTAACTGTGTGCATATAACAGTGATTGTTTCGTCTTTCGCCCTTAAAATTAAAATCAGATAAGAAAGCGTATTGTAATTTACCATGTTCCGCTTCATGTTTAGCAATTAAACCTTTAATGGTTTCAATGTCTTGAGCCACAATTTTGGTGTCTTTGATGGCATTGAAAGCAATACGACATGGTATTTTATGGTCTTCAACCCACTTCAACATCTTCATAAAGTTTTCTTCTTTATATTCGTTGGTTGCAAGTTTCTTCGCATGGTCATCTAACCATTCGCCTGTGATATTTGGATTCGTGGAGGTGTCTGTGGCACCGTCCCACACATATGCGGCTGTGATTTCTATATCTAAACCATCAAACACATCAAGGTGATATTCATAGGGTTTCTTTTCATCAAATGAATACATTCCTAAACGAACCCATGACATCATGTGCCAATTCTTAATCTTTCTTAATTTAGAACCATTGGTACAGATACCCATTTTGAAACCTTTATTGTAGGCATATTCAATGACTTCATCAAGTTTTGGATGTAATGTTGGTTCGCCACCACCCGTAAATTCCATGCCTCTCACGCCTAGGTCCCAAAATTGGTCAATCGCTGATTTCATTTGTTCAACAGTAAGCATCTCTTTCATGGCACGATTGGCAAAACAGCAGAATGAACAAGTTAGATTACAAGGATTACATGGTGACATATGAAACATCACAGGTCTTGGTCTTTTACCTTCTTGTAATTCAATCAATCTGTCCATGTGTTTCAGTAACTTAGCATGATTACTTGAGAAACTACGGCCTTTAATTTGATTATCAACTACATAATCTTTCTTTGTTTCTTTACTCAATGAACCTAGAGCGGTTTTTAGTTTAATAACTTCTGCCATAATTATACCTTTATTGTAGTTTCATATAATTTATATTCTGCTTGAAATGGTCCAGTTTCTTCATCATAAACCTCTTTCATGTATTTCGGATATATGTTTTGAAAAATATCTGCCATTTCTTTATTTGCTTCGCTAACATCATAATATGTTTGTTTGCCAGGATGATACATTGAAACTTCATGTATCACGCCACATTTTTCTTTTGTGATTGATGAAAATATCCAATCAAAACCATATCCACTTTTTACCTCATGATACTCAAAAAACTTTAATAGTTTAGGTATCAATGATGAATGAAAGAAAACACCCATGCCTTCATTGAAATTTGTAAGTGAATATTTACAGGTTTGGTCTTGATGTAAAATACCATGACTTGAATCAGAACCAGCGATTGTAGATAACTGCCATATTTTTATATCATTTTCTTTTGCAATTTCTAAACCACGATTGACACTTTCTATATCAGTAACAAGGTCATCGTCCCAAAAACCTATGTAATCATAATCACGATAATCATAAGTTTCCATAAAATGTCTAGCCATATCCCATTTAAAACCTTTATCTTTTATAAGGATATCATAAGTACCATCTTCTATGTGGTAATCATTAAAATTATAAACAACGGTCTGATAGTTTCTGGTGACTTTTGTATATCGCCAATGATTGTCTTTATCATAGGCATCATGAAAGTTTAGTGGTATTCCAACCGGCACAAAAATAATATTATTCATATTTTTTCTCAATCATTTCTTTCCACTCAGGCACACGGTCATATTGATGTACCAATGCAAATGGTGTTCCAGTTGATGTGCAAACCATACCATCTTTCATTATTGGACTTGGTTCAACAACCTTATCTCCATATTGGTCTTTAATTTGTGGTCCTGTTGTTCCTAACTGTGCAGCCCAACCGTCTTCTGATTTTGCAAAGTTTGTAATGTCTTTGTATGATTTCATATTAAGTAAAACATTTAATGCGGCTTGGTCTGGTCCGCCACCACCTTCAATAAGGTGTTGTGTGCCATTACAAAGCATATAGATGTTCAAAAAGAAATCAACCATTGTATCAAATTTACCAGAGATAGTACCTGCATTATAGATGAGATTGTCATTACATTCTTCATGTATCAATGCACCAAAAGATTTCATTAAGTTGTTGGTGCCCCAATTCTCATCTTTGTATTTTATAGATTCACATGCAACATTGATTTCTTTATCACCAATGTTTTTTTCTAACCATTCTGATGGATTGGTCTGAAAGATAACATCTTTGACATCGGTTGTAATGATGTATCTATATTGTCCTTTAAATCGTTTGAGTAGGTACCAGAGATGTAGAAATCTTTCCACAACAATTGAAAAGTTTTCTTTGGGATATTTGAGTGTTTTGTTTTCTTCGTCTTTACCAAAAGCAAGAATTGAATAGTTTCTTTTAATCAATTCATCAACCGTATCATAGTCAACATTATAACATATCATTGCTTTTGTGCCGGTAAAACCAGATTGGTCTAATGAATTGACCCAAGGTTTTATTTTATCAAAATCATAACCAGTAATAGTACCAACCACAATATCATTAAGTAAAATCATAATAAAATCCTATACTTTTTTTTCTTTTTTCTTTTTTGGCCTTGAATAGGGTGTATCGTCTAAATATTTATTCAGTAATTCTGATGTGCCCCATTCACCAGCACCATGTTCTTCTTTAATTGTTTTTACTGAACCATCATCTTTAGCATAAAATGCTTGAAACTCAACTTTTGGAAAATATCTTTTTAAACTTAAAAACTTTTTAAGGTTCTCAACACTATCATCAAATAATCTAACACGACCAAATTGTCCTGTTTTTAAATAATTATAAATGATGATTGCTTTTTGTTGTGCTGTTCCTGATACATCAGCGAGGCGACCAGCTCGTTCAACTCTAACTCGTTCAATTGGAAAACCATGTTGTTTAAATGTATCTAAAAATACTTGTTTGTTGTCCATGTTATTTCGTGCAGTCACAACAATTACTTTACTTTTTGGTTTTCTCATGGCATTTTGAAGAATAGCTTTGGCTTTTGCCATCATTCTTCTGATTGGTCTCGATTCTTTCTGAAACTTTAACGCATCTTTAAATTCAGAGAAGTCAAAGCTCTCACCATTTTTCAAGCGATAGTTATTGTATTCACCCGTTTTGAGTTCTTTGACCTTTTTACCACCCTTAACAACATTAACTCTTGCTGTTGTTTTGAAGAGAGTATCATCAATGTCAAAAATGGTTAGACCACCTTTGTCATCTTTTCCTTCGGTCAAAAATTCACCAAATGTTTCCATTTAACCTCGTGTAATTTGTAATATTTTTTGTATTTGTGCTTCAACAGCCGCAGTTCTATTTGGCCAATAAATGTATTCTTTATCAGCTGTCTTAAGTAATTTGGTGAAGAAAGGTAAAACAAGTTTCTCAAGTTGTTGCATTTTTTGAGAAGTGATTGCTGTATCTTCTGCTTTTACTTCTTCAACAATTTTTGTGTTGTATTCTGCTTCCGATACGGTAGAAAAATCGGTTGAGAAACCAAAATCATCTGTACCATATTGAGCTATAATTTGATTTAAATCGTATGCCATTTATTTACTCCAGTTTTTAGCTGCATTGAAATTAGCCTGACTAAACTCTAGTCTATCAACCAACTTCACTGCGTTTCCTTTTAAATGATCCACTGCAACAAATCCTTCTGGTGCAGTTATTCTATATCCAGAATCCGTTTTGATGAATGTTCTTGCAACTTGTTCTACTTGTTGTAACTTACGAACTATCATCATTTTAGCCTCAATCAAACCATTCTGAATATCAAACATCTTTTTGAGTTCAATTGCATATGTTCGGAAAAAACGCATAATCTCCGTCTTCTCTGCTTGACGGTTGCGTTTTGTTTCTTCTCGTTTTGCGTCCAAAATATTATCATTCATTTGTTTTTCAACATCAAGTATAAGTTCTCTTGTATGTGAAATAGTATCTCTAATTGGTTCGCCTTCTCTTACTTTTTTATTATTAAATGTTTTAATAAAGTTTCTTATCTTATCATTATTTGCAACACGATTCATTGCTAATGGATTAGTTTTCTTAAATAATGAACCAACATCTGATAATACTCTTGTAATATTTTTTGTTTCTTGTAATGTAAATGTTGCTGTACCTGAAGCATCAGTATAGTCTGCATCACGGAACCAAACATCTCTTGTTGTTGCTAAATTCTTAATGTCAATGTTGAAACTGGCTTTCATATCTTCCATTTTTTGACCTGTGTAAGAAGTATGAAAGACAATTCCAACTTGAGCGGCCTGCATATTACTTGCTAACTTTGAATCAGCTGGTACGGCATAGGTGATTGTGTTTGGTGTAAATGTAACCATTTTCTCACCATCAATAACTTCTGATTTAATATCACCTTTACTAAACATCATATCGCCTTGTAGAATACCTTTGATACCAAGTTTTGGTAGATATCTCAATGCTAGTTTTAATTTCTTATTTAAACCTGGATTTGGATGATTCTTATCAACATCTTGTGGTGTGTAATTAAGTTTGGCGTTTTTAGCAAATACACCTTTTGTTCCAACAAAGAACTTGCCATTTTCTGGATTAATACCTGCAAACACAGCAGGCGCACCGTCCCATTTTGTTGTAACATTGATATGAGAAATAGAATTACCTGCTAACATATCTCTTAAAGATTGTAAAAAGTTAATAGCATCTCTGGCGCCTGTGACACCACGGTTTAATACTTCATCTTCCAAATGTTCTAAATGAACATTCTTTGATAAGTTAGCTTCTGTTAAGTAATCTGAAAATTTCATTATTGTATGCCGCTATATTGTAGTTTTAACATGGTGTATTTTCCTAATCTGCCTTGCTGACTTGGTTTTTTTTCTGCTCTAACGCCAGAATCACTTCTGATTGTCATAATTAATGTTTTTTTAATATTGCCTGATTGAACATCAATAAACCATCCTTGAACAGAACTTTTGTTTAAATAAGCTTTAAACTTTTTTATTGATGGTAATAAAGAAGCCAAATCATCCGATTTTTGACTTGCAGTTTTTCCAACAGCTTTAACTAATATTAAAGGCACCTCTACTTTGTTTGATTGTAAATTAAAATTATTTCTAATCCAATCTTTAAATTCTTTCAAAGAAAGTCTATTAATTACATCACATATTTGCTGACGAGAAACCAATAACATTTGATTATATAATTCATCAGCTTCTTTTTGATGATGTGTAAAATATGTAACATACAACGAAGTGACTTCATTTTTCTTTGTCATATAATTTGCTTTTGATGCTATGTCTTTTGCACCTGGAACTTTGGAATAAACTTTATTCCACAATTCATCTTCAAGTTTTTTTAGTTCTTTTTCTTTTTTTAACTTTTTATATGTTGTTGCTACATATGTGTTTAAAAGAGGTTCTTTTGATGTTACTGTACCAGCCTTTAAACTTATTCCTATTTTTTGTTTTGATTTAAAAAATACAAAAATATCTCCTGCGTGATTTGATGGAATACCAATAGGTTTTTCTCTGTATCCCCAAATAACCTTTTCAATAGGATTACTTTTATTCAATTCAAACAAAAAGTTACTAATACCTATTGCATTTTCCATTTTATCTTTATAGATAGCGGGCTTCATGGTATCTAAATTCTGAATCACTTTTTTACCGGCATCTATATTTGATGTATTAACAAATGTCTTTTTCACATTTGTGGTTGAAAAGTTTATTTTTTCCAAATATTTTCTTAAGTGTTCAACGGTTGAGCATTTATAATTGTTATTAAAAACCAATGCTGGAAAAAGTTCTGTAACACTAGCATTTTGTGTAGTATCAACTCTTTTATCAACCAATTAAAAACTCCTTTAATTTAATGGAGTATTTATGCTAACATAATTACCGTATTATGTCAAGCTCTTTATCGCCAGTCCAAACTTCTATATCAGTTCTAAGTCTTTGTTCTTCTACTAACTTATCATATCGGTTAGCTGCTTTATTCTTCCACCATTCTACAATGTTTTCTAAATGGTGTTTATCATAGTTCTCTTTGTCTTCTATTAACTTATCAGTCTTACCTGTAACAACATCAACAAAGTTACTGAAACCATAATTTGAAGCATAATATCTTTTCTTTTCAGTTAGATTCAAAGCGTTCTGAATAGTTTTCATAAACTTATCATATTCAGGTTCGCCTTTGAGTGCAACTTTAGTGAGTGATATTATCTTGTTTGATATTTTAAGTTTGCGTGATGAGGCATCTAACGGAACAATTTCATCACCAATGGCTTCTTCAACATATGATTTAAGGTCATCATATGGTTTGCCGTGCATCATTGGTAAAAAGTCTGAATCTGTTAGACCTTTGAAACGAAGATATGGCTTCATACCATCGTATTGTGAGGACGCCTTGGAACTTCCATATAAACTTGTTGTTTCAAACAAACAGGTATTCATATTATATTTGGCATTTAGCCTTTCACGAACCCAATGTGAACAACAAATGGCAGCCAGCAATTTACCGCCAAGATAATTAAAACCAAAAGGCTGAGATGGCACAATCACAAAGCCCATTATTGAGGTTTTATTAAATGCTTCAGCTCCTTCTTTGGTTTGGGTGAAAACCTGGCCTAGCATTTCATTTCTTGGTTTCATGTTAATTACTGGAGAACCAAGGCGTATAAACCCAACCCACTTCTTTGTATGTTTTTCCAAAACGGCCAATCTTAAACAGCGACCGGGAATACTTGTCATATTAGAGTGAGATGAAATCATATTGAGATAGATATCCCAATTTTCTTGTGGCAATTCTACAATCTCAAAATCCATATCATGTGGATGAATTGTAAAATCGGAAAATAAATCTTCTTCTGGTCCCATACCAGGCAGAACAAACGGTCTATCTGATAATGAGTTTAGTTTTTGGTCACGAATATAGTCATCAATGCGTTCAAATCGGTCAAAGTAATTAGAATAGGCTTGGGCACAATGAAGTGCTTGGTCTTTAGTTAGCTTCATACTTTAAAGTCATCAAATGATTTATTGAATTTGTTTTCTCTGTCACCAAATGTGTTGATTGGTTTGTCATCGTCATCATTACCAACATCAGCAAGACCAATCTGAGCAGATGATTCAGCATCATACAATCTCATTTTACCTCTATCGATACCAACGACAAAGCGTTTGTAATAGTTTGGGTCAGAATAACGATTCTTCAATTGTTTAATCATTATTTGACCAAGGTTATCAAGTTCTTCATTTGATATTAAGGCAAACATAAAGTCAGCGGTCGCTGGAAGACCAAATGATTCTGAGGTATCTTCAAGACCTGGATCCGAATTGGTAAAACCAGACCTTGTTGTTTGTGTTGCTGATACGATTGGAACATTTGCCTCGACTGCCAGGCCTCTTAACTCTTCAGCGATAGACTTGATGTATGAATAAGTATTTACATTTGAACCAGGTCTTACCCTTGCTGATGTGCATATGTTTAGATAATCAATAAAGATAATATCAGGTTTAAATGTTTTCTTTAATGCAAGTTCATTAATCAAAGACCTGAAATGTAAAGCTGAAGCAGCCGCAGTTGGATATTCTTTGATGATTAATTTGCCATGAGTTTTACTTCTAAGCATTTCAAACTTACGATTATAATCTTTTTTACTCATGGTGTGAAGCTCTGTCATAGATACATCAAGTAAGTTAGCATCAATTCTTTCAGCAATCTTTTCTTCGGCCATTTCTAATGTGATATACAAAACATTATGGCCTTGTGATAAACAACCAGCCGCCATATGACACATAAACAAAGATTTACCAACACCGGTACCAGCAAGTGCGATGTTCAAAGTTTTAACTGGCAGACCGCCTTTGGTAATTTTGTTGAATAAGTCCAAATCAAAACGAATTCTGGATTCTACTTTATGATAAGAATCGAATCGTGTATCAGAATCTTCCGTGTAATCATGGCCAACATGACTATCAAATGAAACACCAAGAGCGTCAGACAATAATTTTGGTATCTCACCTTTTGTTTTGCCTTGTTGTTTGTTATCTAGGATTGATACAGAATCCATGATGGCGTTATAGATGGCTTTATCTTGGCAAAACTTTTCAGTTTCACCAATTAACCAGTTTGTGTCGGTTGGTTCATCTTTAGCCAGATGGATTTCTTTGAGTAATTCAATTGAATCACCAACTTGTGTTTCTGATAAATCTTTTTTCTCTGTAAAATTAATTACAAGAGCTTCATGTGTTGGTGGATTTTTGAACTTCTGAATGAAGTCAAAAATTTCTTGGAAAACTATCTTTTCAGTGTTGTCTGAAAAGTAATCTTGTTTTACAAACGGTAAAACCTTTCTAGTGTATTCTTCATTGTAAATGAGATTCTTTAAAATTGTTGATTCTAGTCTGTTCATCTTGTTTTTGTGCCATTATAATATCTGAAAGTATATCACCCATAATGGTAATAAACTTTTCATCTTTTGTCAAGTCATCTATATCATGTTCGCCAGGTTGTAATATAGTATAACCAAACTCTAATTTAGCACCCTCGCCTTGCTCAACAACTCTCGCTTTGTGATAGTGATATAAAACACCCTTATATTCCTCTATAAACAAACCAATCGCTGTTACAGGTGCATCTTCAAAAGTATAACCGTCAGGATTGACAAATTGCCAATCTATTCCTTCTTCATACTTAACTTTCTGTTGTTTCTTCGTCATCTTGTTCCATAATAGGCTGAGATGATAAATCAATCTCTCCCATAATGTTAGAGTAGGCAATTTCATATTTTTTCTTCACATAGTCTTGGAATTCAGGATTATCTAAAAGCGATTGCATAAATTGTTTTGTCTGTGTATCAGCCATTCTTACTTTATCGCCAAGCTCACCAGTCTTTTTATCAACCTTAGCATACCAACCTGGACTTGGTTTATGAACAAAACCACCTTCAAGTGCAATATCAATCAAACCAGAATATTTCTGTATGCCGCCTTCCCATGATACTGTAATAGGAATTTTAGATTTCTCTTTTACATATCTAGATTTTTCAACATTGATAATAAAGTTGTAACCTTTAATTTCTGTTCCATCTTTTTCTTGCTGGCGGCCAAGAATGTAGATATTGTCAGCAGAATAGTATGAACCTGTTCCACCACCAACGATATCTTTAGGGAACATTCCAATCTCTTTGTATGTATGATTTACTACAACCATTGGAATATCTTTTAGATTTAAATGAGGTGTAATCATTCTAAACAATGACTTAACTTGTTTTGCACGAGACATATCTGCCACTGATTTACCATCAAGAGCATCATCAACTTCTTTTTTGGATGCCAAATTACCAATTGAATCAATGACAACAATAAGCTTATCACCTCGTTCAATGCTTTCTAATTGAGCCATCACATCAAATTTGAGTTCTTCAATATTGGTCAATGGACTATGTAACACTCTTTCCATATCAATACCAAATGTCTCAAAGTATTTTACAGGAGTACCAAACTCTGAATCATAAAACAATAACACAGCATCTTTATATTTGTCCATGTATGATTTTGCCATCAATAAACTAAATGCTGTCTTAAAGTGCTTAGAAGGCCCAGCCCACATTGTTAGACCCGGCGTCAGGCCACCATCTAATCGACCAGATAGTGCAACATTGACCATTGGTATTGATGTTGTTACAATATCTTTTTCTGTAAAATATTTGGATTTGGAAAGAATAGAACTCTCTTTGATAGTTGAGTTCTTTTTAAGTTTTTCAAGTATGCTCATTTAGAATGACCTCATAAGTATGATTGTATTATTATACACCTAAATTGTGTTTTATGTCAAGCATAAAATGGTTATTTACCTCAATCATGGGTTTGATTTATGGTGGGGAACATCAAACACAAAAGTAATTCTTGTGCAGCCACCCACATTTTTTGTTCCGTGAGATAACTTATTATTGAACCACAGTAATGTGCCAGGTTCAACTCTATAAGTTTCTCCGCCAACGGTATAGTCGTATGTTCCTTGAATTGATAGGTGATATCTGTCTTTGGAAAGATAGTAAGTGCCTTCATCAATATGTTGTCCAACTTCTGCATCTTTTTCAATAGATATAAATCCACATCGGCAATGGTTATGAAAGTTTCTTTTTAGAAATCTAACAATTTCAGTGTGTCTTTCATAAGCGGGTGTCTTTATATTTATCTCTGAATCTCCAACAAATTCATCAGGTCGTTCTACACCACCAACTATCAATTGTAATACACCAGCTGAAAGATACATATAACCTCGGTCAAGTAATGATTCTTTTCCGTCAAGGTCTTTTTGTGATTCCCAATCATCTGGATATTGTTCAAGTTGTTTCATTATCTTTGAAACATTAATACCTGTTTTTATGACACGAATATTATCCAAAGAAATCCTCCAATGAATTTACTTTTTCAGTTTGCCAACCAACACAATCTAAAATAATTTTAAGTGGGTCAAGGAAAGATTTCTCAAACTGTAATTCATAATCAACAAATTCATTAATACGAAACTCTTTTGGTAAAGTGTTTGTAAATGAAATAACATCTGTTTTAAATATGTTTGGTTCTTTTAGATAGATAAACTTAATCTTTTCACCATCATTAATCTTTTGAAATCTTTTATTAAGTTTCATTTGTTCTATCATGTGATTGAAGACCAATGCACCTCGAACATGAATAGGTGTGCCTTTTGCCCATATTGTTTTACTGTTTGAATATTCTTTGAGACCATTCATTGACCTAGGGAAGGCAATATCTTCAACTCGAAGTGTTTTAAATTCTTGTCTGAATTCTTCAATATAATCTTGTAATTTACTTTCATCACCAGATAATAATATCTTAAGTGATTCTTTAATCTTTTCTCTACAAGCAGCTGGTGTTGAAGATTTAATTGCTTCAAGACCTTGAATCTTCATTTGTGGTTCTGTAAATTGAACACCTTCTGAATTATGAACATTGAGAATATATCTTTTCTTGGCAGTCCAAACTGCTTTGTCAGCCAAGACTTCTCGCTTCATAGTCATCTTTTGACCATATGCGTTAATATATTGTGCAAGGTCAGAATAACTTTTATCAATAAAAGGTTGAATCTTTTCTTCACAAAATTTATCCATGATTTCGATGGCTTTTGTGTTATCAATTTGTTTGCCTTCGTAAATTTTAGATATAAACGGTTCAAGGTTGAGATAAACCGAATCAGTATCCGATGCCAGAACATAGTCCATTCCTTGTGTCTGTAATATTTTATTTAAGAATTCATTTAGTCTTTTTTCAATCCAACGGATTGATAATTGACCAGCAAGTGTGATGCCTTCTGCCTGTCTTATGTCAAAGAAACGGAAGTATTCAGAGCCTAATGCACCGTAAGCTGAGTTTAAACATTCTTTTTTAGTTAATTGTAGATTAGCATAACGAGAAACCAAAGCGCCATAGTCCGCTTTCTCTTGCGGTGTTTTAGCATTTTCATAATCTTGTTTTGCCTTTAACATAGCTGTCTTATACTTCGTTCTATCATTATACATTTTTTCCAAGACTTCTGGTAGAAAACCTTGTTTGTCTTTTCTAAAGAACTGGCCATTTGGTGTCAGTGTATAATCTTTTACTTTTGATAAGTCAATTTCTTTTCGTAAAAGTTTTTCGATTGATATATTAGATGAGATAACATCTCGCATATCTTGTGTATAGTCTTCAGGATTGACAATTGTTTCTGGCGAAATGTTGTATTGCATCATCAAATGTGGATACAGTGAGTTCAAGTCAAACGATGCCACCCAATCAAACATACCGATTTGTGGGTCTTTTACATATGCACCTTCATAAGCAGAACTTTTTCGATTGCCACTTTTTGGTGGTATTGCAATCTTTTTCTTATACAAATAATCGTGTGTGATAGCGTCCCACATTCTTACTTGAGTGAATATGTCATCATAATTTACCTTAGCATCATAAGCAATTGTAAGTGCCATTTCAATCAGTCGGCCTTTTTCATTAAGTTTTTCAACAAGTTCAACATCTCGTATGTTATACTCAATGAATAACTGATAGTTCTTTTTATATAAGTCAAACAGACCTTCATATTCATCATATGCTATCTTTTTACCAACACCTTCTGCTTGTGCAACAGTGTCTAAACGATAGTTTTCTTGGTTTCTGTTTGGTGAAAACCGTCTAAACAATCTCATATAGTCTAGTGTGGCTACACCAGCAATTGTGCCAGTAACCATTGTTCGACCATAGAAAGTATCTTCTCTTGTTGATACTAGATTCCATGGTGATAATTTTTTCATCATGTCTTCACCAGCAATCTTGGTAAAACGATTGATGATATAAGGTATATCAAAACCATAAACATTCCAACCGGTGATTCCGTCTGGATAGTTTTTCTGCCAGAGAAACATAAATGCCTTAATCAAACTATATTCATCAGGACATTTTGTATAACTTACATCGTCACGGTGTTTTTGATAATCGCCTGTGCCAAAGACATAATAAGTTGGTTGATTTGAAAATTTGATTGTAATGGCTGTGATGGGTTCTGATGCTGTTTTAGGTTCAGGAAAACCATTCTCTGAACCAACTTCAATATCAATGTTAGCGATACAAAGGTCTGAATAATTCCAATCTATAATTTCTTCTGGATTATTTTGTGAGATAAAAGGATATTCAAATCTATCGTTGCCGTAGATTTTGAAGTTATTGACATCTTTATATTTTTTTATAAAGTCACGAGCTTCACGAATAGAACCAAACTTCATAGGTTCTACTGGCTCGTTATGTAATGATTTCCATTCTGATTTCTTATTTGATGGAACAAATAGTGTTGGAGAGTAATTTATTTTTTCTCTATGTCTTACTCCGTTTTTAACACCTCGGTAATATATGTTGTTTCCATAAACAAGAACATTAGTAAAGTAATTTCGCATTAAGTCGCTTTTCTAATTGCTTGTAGTTCTTCTGGTGTAGCCATTTGAATGCCTGAACCAAATATCTTACTGTATTGATTCACAACATCTTTGATTGGTGTGGTGATACACAAAACATTATCCATATCAAATTCAATACCCGTTTTAAACTCTTCACTAAATTCTAAAAACGGTGCAAAACCCATCATCGCTTGACCGTCTTTGCCCATTTGTGAATATATCTGAACGGGTTTTTTGATTTTAACTTTGTTTTCTTTTGTGCAATCAACTTGGCCAATGATTGACTGGTTTGTTTTAAATGTAATTATTAAAGTATCCATATGTGTCCATTATAATATATTTAATCTTTATTTGAGGTAATCTTTTCAAGTTGACTTTGATATGTCCTATTTCTTAATTCGGTTGAACTAAATCGGTGAGAACGGCCATTGAATACTATATCAATGTTTCTTTCTACACAAATATTTTTACCCGTAAATTCTTTGTCTCTGTATTCCTCACCAATAATACGAACATTGAGTGGTAAGAACATAAGTAAATCTTCTAAATCTTTTTCCGTTTCATAGACGATAATTTCATCAACATATTTTACGGCAGATAGTTGAACATAGCGCTCAACAATAGATTGAATTGGTTTGCTTTTTAAATCCGGCCTGTCAATAGATGGATTAGTTTGTAAACCACATATGAGATAATCACAATATTGTTTTGCTTCTTCGAGCATCAAAATGTGGCCTGCATGAAGTAAGTCAAATGTAGAGCAGGTAAATCCAACTCCGTTTTTTGGTCTTGTCATCATATAGTAAACTCCAAAAAATAAAGGGAACCGAAGTTCCCTCTATTACTTTTTTTCTTAACAGAAAATGATTACTTGTTCATTACATACATTGTAACTTCGAAGCCAAAACGCATTTCTGTTGCAGCTGGTTTAGTCCACATAGTGTTTCTCCTTGATTAGGTTTTAAAATCTAATCAGCTCAGCAGAGAGTATTTCTACAAAGTCTGCCTTGAGATTCATCAAATAACATAATTTATTTGACGCTACTATATTATACCAAAACTCAGCTAAAAGCAATAGAGAAAATCATTAATTAAAACTAATTAACTGTTTTTTTAGACTTTTTTGTTTCTTTAGTGTCTTCTTCGGTTGTAGCTGTTTGTTCAGCTTCTTGTTGCATAGCAGCAAATTGTGGTTCAGCTTGTTCTTTAATTTTACGAATTAGGTTAAAAACCTCATCAAAGGGGTGTTTACCTAGTGATCTAAGAACGGTGTTAATTTCCTGCACTTCAAGTTCTAATTTTAAAGCCATAGTTATTTTCCTTATTTAATTAAACCAGTTTTATAAACAGTTCTGCCATCTTCTTTCATAGCAGTTAAAGCAAGTTTTCGGTTATCACCGTTTGCTTTATATGAAACATGAACCCAACCAGAATCAGGAATACCCGGTGTATAAAATTCTAAAATGACTTGGTCGAATTCTGTATTTTTTACAATCCATTCTGCCACTTCGGCATTTGGAACTCCCGGCACCTCAATATCAACCGCTTCACCATAACAATGTTGGCTAGTTGGTGTTCCGCCAACAGCTTCATTAAGTTTAGGTCCTCTATAACCAGAATTGATAACTGTTGGACCAAATCGGTCTCTTACAGGTTGAACAACATTTTCAAACAAAGCTTTAGCTGCCGTTAGATGTTGGTCATTTGGAGTGTTATCAATATCCAAACGAAGAGCTGTTTGGCTCTTTGTATATTCTGCTAATGTAAAATTTTTTGATAAGTTCATAATCTTTTTCCTATAAAATAAAGGGGTGATTTCTCACCCCGTTATATTTATTTCTGATTAATAAAGCTATACATCTTCTCAGCTGTTTGAAGAACCATGTCGAGACCTGGATACTGAGGCATATCAACTTTAGTTACAACCTCACCAGTTGTTGCATCTTTTTTGGTTGTTAATTCCCAACCAGCGAATTTTGTATGGTATTCATCCAAAACCAATTCTTTAGCCATTGCTAAAACATCAGTGCGGATTTCGTAACCTGTTTTGTTGAATTTTACTTCTGGTAATTTTGGTGTTTCAAATTTAGACATAATTTTCTCCTTGTGTGTCTGTGTTTGTGTGTAAAAAAGATGGGAGTAGTTATACCCCCACCTTTCATTTAGTTTCTTTCAAAAGCTCTTGCTTGTGTAGTTTAAGTTCTTTACCAATTTCAATTTTACGAGGTTTTTTATTTTCAGGAATTACATTCTCTAAACCAATTCGTAAAATACCATCTTTATATTCGGCACCATGAACTTCTACTGTGTCAGCAATTTTCAATGTCTTTGTGAAAGCTCTGAGACCAATGCCTTTGTGTAGATATGTGATATCTGCCAAATCAGCATTTTTCTCATCTTTGTTGCCCTTTACAATTAAATGTCCGTCATCAACAGTAATGTCAATTTCATCTTTTGAATAACCAGCAACCGCTAGTTCAACGACATAATGATAGTCATCAACTTTAACGATATTGTGTGGTGGAAAAGAGTGATTTGTTTTTTCTGTTGTAGCTTCTAACATTCTCTCAACTTCATTAAATAAATTTTCAAACCCAAGTGTTGAGTGATATAAAGGTGTAAATGAAAAGCGATTTGCTAATGTCATGTTATATTCTCCTTATTAAGCAAGATTAAAAAAGCGAGACCCTAGTTAGGCATCTCGCTTATATTTATAACATATTTGGTCTAAAAATGAGGCAATTAATGTTGTTCGCCTGGTTTTTTTCCAATATTATATTTTGCAATTAAATCCCAATCGTCTTTTTCTTTGAACGATATGATTTTAATTTGATGTAAAGGTGCTACATTGTCCTCAAGTAATTTTGGGTTCATAATTTTAATCAGACCCCATTCTTCTAACAACTTAGCTATTGCGTTTCTTCTTTGAATGTCATTCTCGGATATATTTGATGGTTTGCCGTCAAGAGCAAACAGTTCTTTAAAATGAACGATATAATACTTGCCTTGCTTATGTAAAATGTGGCAAGACTGATAAAGAACTTTTTCTTTGCGTGAAGAGACCCCAATTCGGGTTAAAGTCTCTCTCACTTTTAGAAAGTCATCTTGGTGTTTGAGTGTGACTTCTATAAAATTGTTTAAATCTACCATTTTATTTTTTCTTTCCTAAACCGCCAGTGTTAGCCATTTGTTTTAATTCTTCTATCTGTTGTTGTGTGAGTATAGACAGGACTTCTTTGGCTTTTTGGTCGGAGATATGATACACTTGCTTTATACATTCTATATCATCACTCTTTACAGTCTTAACCCACTTAGCAAATGGTCTTTTATTTTTTCTTACTATATTTAGTAAAAAATCATTTTGTAACTTGTTATCCAAGTGATGGTGTTGATTCATTTCATTAGCATAAAAGATACAATCACGGTGATAAGATAATGAACGGTTTGTGAGAAATGGCTTGTATTCTTTTTCAGTTAGTTCATCAACAATAAGTTGTTTGTTACCTGAAAGAATCTCTTTTACATAATCAAAAGGGCTACTCATTACTTGAACTCACAATTTGCCATGAGTTCGGTCAAACAAGCCACTAGATTAATTTCACCATCAGCAACAAAAGCATTTTTGTATTGATAGTCAGCAATAATTAAAACAGCTTGTGGTATTGATTTTGGTTTCATCGTTTCATACAAGGCATCATATAGTTGCCTAAAGAAAGTATTTGAATCAATATCATTAACACCAACCCATTTACGAATAGCACCAAAGTCTTTTGCTTTGATATGTTTAATAATATCATCAAGTTTAGCATCACCAATCTGAGCAAGAATGCCAGTATCAATTTTACCAAATTGAGAGTATCTTTGTAGTTCATTGATTACTCTTCTGAAATCTGGAAAATGTTTTGTAATCAGATTAGCAATTACTGGTTTTTCAAACTCAACCTTTTCAATATTCAAAACATATTCAATTCTTTGCATGAATTGTTTTGCCATTTCAGCCTTTTCATTATTCTTCAATGCAAAATCAACAACCGCACATCGACTATGTAAAGGTTCGATAATACGATTCTTATAATTACAAGTAAAAATAAATGAACAATTACCAGCAAACTCTTCAATTGCATTACGAAGAGCTGGTTGAGTTGAGTTTGGATTTAGATAATCTGCCTCATCAATGATAATAACTTTTCTGCCACCGGCAAGTGACATAGATGAAGCATAGTTTTTGATTTTGGTTCTGAAAGTATCAATGCCACTTTCATCTGAACCATTGATAACTAGATAATCACAACCAATCTCTTCACACATAGCTTTTGCAACGGTGGTTTTACCAACGCCTGCGCCGCCAGATAAAAGGAGATTAGGGATATTCTTTTGATTGACATATTCTTGAAATGGTTTTTGTAACCTTTCAGGTAATATACAATCAACAATCTTTTTAGGTCGGTATTTCTCCGTCCATAATAAATGTTCCATTCACACACCTCATAATATAATAATAAAAATTAAGCACCAAATTTAGAACCTTGTTCAGTTGTAACCCAATATTGTAAGTCGGCGTCTTTGTTTTTAAAATGTGAGATACCTTTTGATGAGATATTCACACTATAATTACCTGGTAAAATCTTTGATAGATTTTCTGTTTTGAAAATCATTTTATAAACTTTACCATCACCGTCACCAAGTTCGAGTGTGTTTGTATGAGCAGAATCATTTGCTGTATCTAATGTAGCAAGATTAACTTTTTTACCATCAGATTCAACAGCAATTTGTGGAGAAGAAAGAACAGAAGCTGTTCTCATAATATCATCAAAGTCATCTTCTGATAATGAGATTGAGATTTCAGGATCAGGCATTGCTAATTCTTTTTCAGGAGGTGTAACAATCATTGTTGGCTCACAAAAACGATACTTTGTTTTAGAACGACCTTTGTTGCCAACAATCACAACATTCTTATCTTCAAATTCAAATGTTGGATCAGCACTCAATGAGATTACTGATAAAAAGTTATTTAAATCATAAACACCAAATTCGGCAGGAACTTCTTCATTAATATTTGCTTGTGCAAGAATATTTTTATGAGAAGAAACCGTCTTTAGTGTTTTACCTTTCTTAAAGAAGATGCCTTGGTTGATAGCACCAAAGTTCTTTAAGATTGATATAGTTTGTGTAGATAATTTCATAATGTATTTTCCTTCGTCAAGTCATGATTGTGTAACGCTATAATACCATAGTGTAACACTTTTAAAAGGTCTTTGCGGTTATAACCATCTTTTTTGCCGTATCTTTGGGCATATTTCATGATATTACCAATACAAAAACCGTCACCGTGGCCACTGTCGAGAATAAATTCAGTTGCCTGAAACTTATTTTTGGAATAATGCTCACCATAAGTTTCATCGATATACTTTTTTAATTCTTTAAGTAACCTATCTTCACTATATTTGTAGTTTATCATAATTTACCTGTGTATTTTGCCACAGCAGGCATATCACCAGCAAATGCGTAAGTACCAATATGTTGGTTTTTCATCCAAGGACACATCCAAATTTCACCACCAATCTTACGCCACATTTGGCAGAACATATAATCTTCTGAAAGATATCTATCTGAACCACCACCAGTAGGACTATCTTTAGAATCAATTACTGTATCAAAGTAAGCGTGAATATATCTTGAACCGTCAAAGTTTGCTTGGCCTATATGGTCTGGTTTGTATTGAATTTTTGGATATGCTTTTGCAATCTTATCAAACACTTCTCTTTTCACCATCATATGACCAGTACCAATTTCTAACACCTCAATTGGTTCAGTTACTTGAAATTGTTTTGTGCCTTTTACAACATTAAAAACATATTCACCAACTAAACTTGGTAATTCTTTTGCATCCATATTTGGATGTTTTCTTGCAGCTTCAGCAATATTTCTCCAATTAATTGATTTTTTAGGGTAAGGGCCACCAATTACATCTTTATCCAATGCTAAAAGAGCTAATATGTCTTGTGGATTAAAATGAATATCAGAATCGATAAACATTAAATGTGTATATCCCGACCTTAAAAATTCATCAACAAGGTAATTTCTTGCTCGAGTAATTAATGATTCATTAAAAAGAAATGAGAATTTGGTTTCAATACCATATTTTGATAATATGGTTTGGGTATCTAAAGCCGCCTTTGCGTAAAGACCGTAACATTGGCCGCCATACATTGGCGTAGCAATAAACAGTTTATGTTTCTTCAACTCATCAACATTGATTTTTATTTCCATAATATAATTCCATAATTAAAAAAAAGAGTGGCATAATTATATATGCCACCCTCTTTTAGATTAAGCATTAGTTTTAGGCAAATGCTTTCTCACCTTGTTGGCGTAGGTACTCAACACCAGCCGCAACGACTTTGCGAGATGGTGTGCCCAAACGATAGAAATTAACTTTTTTACCATTAACTTTTTTAGAGTTCATGTAAATAGCGTGACCTTCTTTGCGAAGTTCATCGATACGAGCAGCAACATTCTTGATACCGAACATTGATTGAGCTTTAGCAACTGTTAATGTATTATAGCCAGATGTTTTCGAAAGATAGCCTAGCATTTTATACTTAGCTGCATTTGATACTTTAGTCATTAGTATGTCTCCATAATGTAATGTCGCAGGTAAAAAACATTCTGGTGTTGCGACCTTCACCAGAATGTTATTATTATATCAAATTTAATTTAAAATTGAGGCAAAGTTAAAAAGGATTTCCGTCAGATTCAATCTCATCTGTTTCGGGTTCCTCTTCAACTTCAGGTTCTTCAACTTTGAGAATATCATCTACTGAAGCACCAGCATCAACTTTTGAATACAAGTCAATGAATGAGAATTTGGTTTCATCATCAAACCTGTTTAAGCAGTATGATAATGCTTTAGTTTTATCACCAAAGATACTGAATGTTTCAACAATTTGAACCAATCTTCTGGTTGAAACAACCTCATCACAACCACCTTCATTGAAAGTTTTTCTGATGGCGTCTGCCCATGTTACAAGTTTATCAGAAAAATCTTCATCAGTAAGACCCGCTTTGGCTAGTTCACCATTGATAATTTTTTTCTCAACAGCGGCGGGTGGCCAATCTTGTTCGTAAGTGTTTCTGAACCTTTCAAGGAATGCTTCGTTCAGAACATTTGTGAAAATATAACGGCCGTCCTCAGAACCTTTGCCTTTTGTGTTAGCTGTGGCAAAAATAGTGAAACCCGGAGATGGGGTAACCATTTCGCCTTTTTTCTTCAGCATAAATGGTTTGCCTTCTAACACACGCTGAAGACAACTTAGGTTCTGAGCGCCGTAATCAATTTCGTCAATACATAATACCGCACCTTCACGAGCGGCAGTTGTTACAGGACCATCTCTCCACTCCATCTGACCGTCTATGAGAACATAGTTACCAAGCAAATCTGCTTCATCGGTTTCTGGTGTCATGGACACAATAACAAATTTTCGTTTTAATTTTGCACAAGCCTGTTCGATAGACATTGTTTTACCGTTGCCTGACTGACCTGAAACAAAAACAGGAAAGAATTTACCAGACTTGATAATGGCAACAATATCACTGAAATTACCAAACGGTACATAATTATCATAAACAGCAGGAACCAAATCAGTCATCGATAATTCAGTAGTCACATTAGCGATACGATTGCCTGAAGTTTTAATGGTTACATTTGGCATTGGAACAACTTTGTTAATTATAGGTTTCACTGAAACTGCTGGTTGTAAAGCAATTGCAACATCAGTTGGAACCTTGTAAAGTCCTCGTGATAATTTGTTGTCGGACTTTTTGGTAAACCAACCAAAACTTTTCAAACCGACTTCTTTACCAATTTTATTGATTTCGGTTCGAGTGAGTGAAACTTTACCAGTTTCTTTTAACTTTTCTAAAAAAAGTTTTCTATCGTTTTTCAAATTAGACATGATATAATCTCCTTTATTTCACTATCTTATGTGGCCATTATAACACAACTGGACCAAAAGTCAAGCCCCTAAGCAGCAATTTTTTCAATAAATTTACTGACCAGAACCCTATTTACTTGCTTACTTTTATTTACTTTCATAAATGCTGTTTTTAATTTACTTGCAGTAATTTTACCATTTACTTCAATCTCGGGGTCTTTTACTTTGAGTGATTTACCACCAAGAATTAAATAAAAGTCATTGAAGCCTTTTTTATTACCAATAAGCATTTTATCTTTTCTGAATTTTTTAACAGCTTCTTTTATTTCATTCCAATCATATCTGTAACCGTCTGTATGGTCCAGATATTCTCTATCAACAGCAGATTTAACATCTCTTGAGCTAGAACCATCTACAATGTAAAAACCAATTACTTTTGAACCGGTATATTTTTTATACCATTGAACGGTTGTATTAAAAATGAAATCATAAGAATCATATTCATCACCAAGTTTTGATTGAAATTGAATTCTATTATCTCTAACAATAATATTTTCTTCATTTTGTAACCAGTGTTTGTGATACCATCTCTCTTCGTTTGAAGAACTGAACGGGTCAAGACCATAATATTGATATTGTCTTACTCCGTCAGCATCACCATCATGCACAACCACCAGATTAACAAGGTCAAGATTTTTAGATTTTTTAAAACCTTTTGTATAATCACCTAAACAATAAATTGCCTGGCTGAGTGGCGTGTTTGTAAGTTTTTCATTATTTGGAACATTAGGATAAGTTCTGTAATTTTCAAAAGAATTTCTCCAATCACTTCTATGTTCCCAAGCTTTCATTAACAACACCATATTCTTGGCAGCTTTTGTATATTCAACATTATTCATATCAGAATTGATGTATTCTCTTAATTGAACTATATCCCAAGCAATCGTGTTTGTTTTTTTCTCAAAAATTTCTGGTTTGATATCTTCTTCAATATCTCTATCATATTGCCACACGCTTCTGTCATTACTGAATGTCATCACGGTAAATGGAATATTTACTTTACGGCAGAAACCAGCAAGAACTAAAATCTGCTCAATTGAACCTGCTAGATTTGAATACATTGAACCAGAATAGTCAAGTAACAATATAAGTCCGTGTGATTTACCTTTTGGAACAATCATCGCTTTTCTGAAAATGTTATCATCAAATTTATAACTAGCAAGTTTATTGATATCTAATTCACCAGTGCTTGATACTTTTCTTTTTGCAAATACTTTTGCCGCTTTTTTCATTTCAAATTCTTTAGCAAGAAGCGAAATGTATTTGTCATTTTTCTTTTTGAATTCATTATAAAACTTATCAATGTTTTCTCTTGGAAACCAATCATCTGATATTTGTTTTTCAAAATCTTTTGTTAAAAGCTCTTGAACTCGTTTAGCTGGTGTAATAACATCTTTATAATTTTTAACTTTTGGAAATTCAAGGTAACGATAAGGCTTACATTGTTCATCAACTAATCTACCTTCGTTATCTCTGTAATTCTCATCTGTTTGGCAAGACGGTGTGAATTCTTGGTCAAATTCAGAAGCATTATCTTCTTTAACTCTATTGATAACTTGTTGTTTGGATTCAAACCAGGGGGTGTCTTCTTCACCATCATCATTATTCCCACTAGAAGCTTGACTATCGTCTTCAACTTCTTTTTTATCTTCTGCTTCAGGTTCGATTGTGTTTTCATTATCTTCACTATCAAATTCATCACCATCTTCGAGTTCTTCATCATCACCTAAATTGATATCAAATGAAAGTTCGTCTTCATAATCTAATTGTTCGTCTTTAGAATAATCATAAATTTCTTTTGTAACAGCAACAACATCGTCCCAACTTTCTGCAGCTTTTACTTTTTCTAAAAGTTTAGTTTCATATTCATTGAAATCAACAGGCAGAACATATTGAGATTTTGTGAAAAGATTTAATCTATCGATAAAAGGAAAACTATTGATATCTCTTTTACCAATACCAAAGAAGTCTTTTTTCATTAAGTCAGCATATGCTTTTTTGAATGATTGTTTAAGACCTGGATATTTTCTTTGAACACGCTTTTCAATTCTAGCGTCTTCAACCACATTTAAAAAGTTTTTGTAGTTTTTACCTTTAGCTTTATCAACAACAGCATCATGCCATCCTTCTTCAGGCGTAAAGAGTGCGTGACCAACTTCGTGACCACATAATAAGTCATATGTATAACCAGTCATATCAGTCCAGATTGGAAGATATAACACACGATTTTTTACATCAAATTTTGCTGTTGAGATTTTTTGGTGTTCGATTTGAATATTCTCGTTTGCCATCAGTTTGGCAAGTTGAGATTTGAACTCTTTTAGATTTGTATCTGCCATTTTTTCTCTCTTTTTCACTATCATATGGATAGGATACATCAAAAAAGGCCTTTTGTCAAGGCCTTTTTAGCATTTTTTAGGAGAGTAAAATGAAATTTGGAGCGGGGTGTTGGACTTACACCAACTAACTAGATGGGGAACCTAGTTCGATTAACTCCCCCCGCATTTTCAGTAACCATTATACACAGATTTTTATAAAAGTCAAGCATTATTTTTATTATTACCGACCAACCTGTGTTAGATATTTTTCTTTAGTTTCGTCCCAAGACAAGGTAATCAAGTCATCATAGAATAAAGTCTCATTGGACACTCTTCCTTGTTCTTTCAGATTGGTTATCCTCTTGGTTGCATACTTCTCTTTCCATATATTTACAAGAGCTTCAGTTGATGTGTCAAACGATTTGACCAATTTGTCTTCTGTTATATCACCACGGAGAAACTCTGCTGTGTTATCATATAAAGGTGAGAAGTAAATACCTCTAGCGTGTTCTGAACGAATCAGTGTCTTATCTAATTTCATTTGAGAATAGGCAAACTGTAAAGACCTGTTTTTATGGTCTCGTTTATGTGGCTGACCACTTGGTTTCTTTGCAACATACCAATCAAAATATTTTCTTGTATGGTTTTTCTTTAACCAATGATTAATTCGATATCTTGTTTTTCTTGTTGGTTCAAATGCAACCGAACCAGCTGTAAAACCCATTTTCTTCCAATGTGATAGTCTATCGTATTGTGATAGACCTCCTGTCTTTGTCTTACCGTAGAGCGATGTGGTGGTTACACCAACAAGTTTGTCGCCATATAACTCCTGCCATAATTGTTGTATCTTATCGTCTAAACATAATAAGGCTAACAATTTACCACCTGTGTAATTATAACCTAAAGGTTGGAGAGGAACAATCGTGGATCCAATTGCTGTGTGGTTAATCATTGATCCTTGCGTTTTAAGTTCTCTACTCCAACCAATAAAGTTATCTCTTGGTGTTAAGTCTAAAAAGTCTGAGGAAATACAAATAACACCAAGATACTGTTTGGTCGGTTTATCTCTTACCACAAAATTAAGATTACGACCAATATTAGAATTGTTTTTCATTGTTGATGAGAATGTTCGTATTACATTCCAGAGTTCAGGTAAATCATCTTGCTTGTTCGCATAAATGAGTTCTGGTTCCAATTTCATGTAAGTATCTACATCAGCTGGATTCCAAATATTAGTTTTGACTTCTTGTATGGCACGGCGTTGTTTCTCATCTTCTAATACTTTAGTTTCGCCTTCCCATAAATCATTGACGGTCACAAATGGATATTTTTCTTGCACCTCACACCATTTCTGATAGAGTGTGTATTCTTTTACATCCATTTGAGAAACAAATTCTAGGTCTTTAATGGTCTCTTGCTTAACTTCTTCAAAATCAATTTCAGGCATTTTAGCCACAGGATTAGCATCTGACCATTTTTGCCATTGTGTTTCTACATCATCTTTTGGGTCCCAAGCGTAACTCATCGTTTTTTCTGTCTCTGTATTTTTTTAATCATCTTTTGTCGTTTTTGTTCAGCCATTTTTAATGAAACTGGACCAACATGGCTTGTAAATTTAACTCCGTTCATATGGTCGAGTTCGTGTAGAAAACATCTTGCTACCAAATCGGTGAGTGTTTCATTATGCACCTTACCCGATTCATCTGCAAATTCTACATCAATGCTTAATGGTCTTTCTATTTTAAGATATAAACCGGGAAAAGAGAGGCAACCTTCACCACTTTTTTCCACTTCTGCCGATTCTTTAATAACTTTTGGATTGATACAAACGAGTTGTTTGTCTTCGGTGCCAATAATAAAAACCCTTGCACGAACATTACACTGATTAGCTGACAGGCCAATGCCACCAAACTGTTTCATTGTCATTTTAAGTTGTTTGACAAGATTTGACATAGATTGATTTGGCAATTGTTTTGTATCATAATGGGGCATCACTTCTGATAACATTGGTAAAGTATCAGCATATAATGGTAACGGTTCAAGCTTGACTTCTTTTTCTGGTAATTTTACAGAATCTTCCGTGTTTATAACTAAAATATTATCTTCACTCATTGTATTATCCTAGAAAAGTTTTTAATCTTATCAAACTTAATTACTGATTCAAATTTATCTTGTAGTATATCACCTTTGTGTGATATCACAAAAATATTTACATCATCTAATGAATGTAAAATCTTAATTAATTCATCTACACCAGTAGCATCTAATGATGAATCAAAGGTCTCATCCAATATTAGTAGATTCGTGTTGGTTGAGTTTTTCAATCTAGCAACAGCTCGCCATGTGAGCATCAATGCCATATCAATTCTTTGTTTCTCGCCTTGTGAAAAGTTATTATAACTAAATTCATCTCTAAATCTGGACTTAATGGTCTCTTTAAAGGTTTCATCTAAATTAAAATTAACAAAAAAATCCAATTTGCCAAGATAACTATTGACCAAACGATTAATCACAGGCAAATATTGTTTAATAATTTTTGTTTTGATACCTGTATCTTTTAATAAAGCACCAGCAACTTCATAATATGTTTTTTCTTCAAGCAGTTCTTTAAACTCTTTTTCTTTTTGGTCTATTTCAACTTTAAGCTCTTTTAGTTTTTGTTCTTCTGTATCAGATATTGTTTTATTGGTTTGAAGTTGTTCAATATCTTTTTTAATTCTATCAATGTATCTGTTTATCTCGGTAATTGATGTATTGTTTGTAGCAATCTTTATTTGTAATTCTTGTATCTTCTTTTGTTTTTCTGATATATCATTGAGTTTAGCTTGTTCTTCATTTATCATCTCATCAAGTTGAGATAGTCCGTGGCCACATTCTTCTATTTTTTCTCTTAAGCTTTTAACTTCACCGTCTTTAAATGCCTGTTCAATATGTTGTCGGCAAGTTGGACAGTTATCATTATGCTCAAAGAAATCTACATCACCTTTATACTTTGTGAGATTGGTTTCAATTTGTGCTTCTAGTTGATTGAATTTTTTTACTCGCTTTTCTGATTCAATTCTTCCATCAACATCTTTTTGAAGCGTAGATACTTGAGATCCAATTGTCTCAATTTCTTCAGTGAGATTTGATATATTAGTTTTGTTGGTAGAAATATCTGTTTCATGTTCTTGTATCTTTTCATCGTTGTTTTGTTTTAAGTCTTGAAGCCTTTTTTCTTCAAAGTCATATTGTTGTTGTGTTAGTTGAATGTTGTGTCTTTTGTCATTCAACATATCTTTATTGCTAATGAGTTTGTCTTTGGTCAGTTTATTCATTACTGAGAATATTTGAATATCTAATAAGTCTTCAATAATATCTCGCCTATCTCTATTTGATAGTTGCATAAATGGAGTAAATGAAGCTGAACCAAGAACCACAATTTGTGTAAAAGATTTGTAGTTCATCTTAAGAACAAACTTTTCTAATTGCTCTTGATAGTCTTTAACAGTTGCATCTTGGTCTAACAGTTCATCATCGACATATATTTCAAACTTGTTCGGTTTAATACCACGAATAACCTTATAAGCTTTATTGTTGGTATCAAATTCAACTTCGACCTCAAGATTCTTGCCATTGATTGAGTTAATTAGATTAGCTTTTTGAATTGAACGAAACGGTTTGCCAAACAAACCAAAACACAAAGCATCAAGCAGTGTTGATTTGCCTGAACCATTAGAACCAACAATCAAAGATTGATTGGTCTTGTCTAATTCAATTTCAGAAAAATGGTTGCCAGTTGAAAGTAGATTCTTCCAACGGACCTTGCGAAATAATATCAATCAGTTTCTTCCGTATGTAATGCTTCAACATATAACTCTCGCATTAATGTTTTTAACTTTTCAGGCTCAACATTGAGAGTTAGTCCATCAATATATTTGGATAATATAGTCATTGTATCTTCTGCTTGATTTACAATATCATTATCATCAGCAATTATATCGTCATTATAATCTTCAACAATTGCAACATCAGCTGCACCTATCTTATATAAATTATCAGTTAGATAATCAAATAAAAATGGATTTTGTTTATTCAATACAACCACTTTCACATAGTTGTCTTTGTATTGTTCAAAATCTATCTTTTGAAAGTCTTCTAATGATTTTCCATTATCATCATAATTTATTTTATGAAATATCTCATAAGGATTTTTTATAAATTCAAGTTCTCTTGTTTCGGTATCAAAAATATGAAAACCTCTTTGGTCTTTATAATCAGCCCATGTCATTTGTGTTGGAGTGCCAACATAAAAAACATGGCCATCATCAGACTTATGATGAAAATGGCCAGTTAAGACGATATCATACTTGTTTAAAACAGTTTTGTCAATACCTGTATATGAAACATTGCCTTTGTCCATTTCAAAACCTTGTATCTCAAAATGACCAAAACAAATTTGTGACCGGCTGTTTTTAATCTTTTCTAATATTTCTTCTTCGTTTTCATCACACAACCAAGGAACAACATCAACAGAAACGCCATCAAAATCTACGGTTGTAAATTTATCATAGATAGTAAAATCTTTATATTCATTAAGTAATAGTTGAGAAGAATTAACTTTGAGTGTATTGCGATAGGTAATATCATGGTTACCCAACATTGAGTAAAACTTGATATTGTTTTTTTCTACTTCGTCAAAAAAATAATTGCGACACTGGTAAAGGCTATTAAAGTTAATAAACTTCCGCCTATCAAACAAATCACCCATTTGAAATATTTGAGTAATGTTGTTTTCTTTAAGATATGGGAAAAGAATGTTCTCATAGAATTTTCTTATATAGTTATGGAAGATAATACTATCACCACGCATACCGAAATGCGTATCACCAAGAATACATAATTTCATATTATAATTGTTTTGTTAGTTTTTCTATTTGGTCTTTAAGTTGAAGTTTTTGTAATTTCATTTTAGTTAAGCTTGTATCTGATAGGTAGTTTGTATATCCTTTTTTAATCTGTTCATCTAATTCACGGTGTTTTGTTTTTAAAGATTCGAGATGGTCTGCTATCACTAAAATTCTCCTTTATAAACGGGTATATCATTACATTTTGTTGAATAGTTTGGATCTTTAGTATCACACTTGTTAAAAAATCCTGCACATGAACTAATCATAACACAAAACAATAATAAGAGAGGCAATTTTTTATTCACCAACAAACTTATCAACTCCTTTTACCTTTGCTTCTTTTTTCTTTTTCTTTGTCTCTTCAAAGTTTTGAATAAACTCGGAAATATTATCATACAATTCAAACTGTCTTGTGTTGCCATCAGCATCTTCAAGTAATTCAAATTCATCTAAAATACCAATTTGTTCTGTAGCTTTATACTTCACATATAACTGTTTTTTCTCTCGTGTGATTCTACGAAGAAAAGCATAGTAAATAATTTGTGTGAAGTAAGCAAATGGATTTTTAGATTTATCTGGATTAAAATTACGGAAATACATCATACAGTTTTCAATACCATCAGCAATCATTTCATCTCTAAATGAATATGATGCAAAGTTTGGTTTGCGTGATAAGTGTTCTGCAATTTTTAGAAAACATTCACCGACATAATTAGGTATTTGTGGTTGAGGCTTATTCTTTTTATCAGCTTCTTCACATTTACTTTTATATTCAATTAATGCTTTTAAAAAATCCCCATTATTAACATAGTGTTTTTCTTTTGCCATAATATACCTTCTTTCATGTTTGCCTGGTTTAGGCCTTGACAAATTTGTTTTTTGTCATTATAATCCTTATGTCGCCAGATGAGGCTGGATCCTTCCAAGGAGGGTTAATACTCTTTTTCTATAATCAAAACCTAACATTGATGCTTTCTGTCCTTTATTCCAAGGAGGATGCCTGTTTTGAGAGGTGTATTGGTCAGATGTTAAATCAATAATACGATTCTGATTGTCAACACACCACCAGTGCCAAATGCCCTCATCATCTAAAGCACGATGTAGTTTTAATTCTTGTGTTCCAAATATTTTTTGTAAACAGGCAGATGCTGTATGGCAGTGACCAAACATTGGGTTGGTACTGTTGCGTTCTACCCATTTTTTAGGTAATAAATCGGGTGTTAAATTTTTTAATATTAAATTGGTTACAATTCTCAAATTATCAATATTATATTCCATGGTTAATGTATTTGACCTTTATCCTTTGCTATATTAAATTTATCAAGTAATTCATCCATTGTTGTCATGTCATCATCATATTCATCAACATAAACAGAAGATTCTAAACTGTCTTTATATGATTTGTTTTCTTTTTTTATCATCTCATCACTATATTTAATTTCTTTTGAAACTTCATGAACCATATTTAAATAATATTCAATAAGACTGTCTTTTGGATTTGTATATGTAACTATTTCTGAATTATTTAATGTAGCTATATTATCAGATATAATCTCAACTGGCAACCATGGTACCATCATCATTACCGATCCTTTACCTGACCGTCTAAGCAAAACAACCATAGGATTATTTAAAATGGTGTTTTCTTTATCTGCTATAACATCAGCGATAACATCTTCACCAGATTGAAGTCTAACAACTTTTATATTAAGTGTTTCAGCCATTCTTGAGTTCGATATTGTAGAACTTGTATTTGAACTTCTCTTCATCATATATTTTCATTCTTTCAATAAAATGTTTTAGTGTATAATTGGTAAATTTACCAACTCTAAAATCATCAGCGATATCAAACAAAGTCGCTACTTCTTTATTATCTCCTACTCTTAAACCTCGACCGATAGATTGAAGATTACGAATACGAGACTTACTCGGCGAGGCAAAGATAATATTATGTAAGTTCCTTATATTTATACCCGTAGAAAAAGTACCATATGATGCTACGATAATAGCATCTTTTTCTCTTTCAGTAATTGACCGAACAGCTTCACGAGATTCTGTATCGGTTCCACCAAAAACAAAAAATGTTTTTCTTTTTTTCGCCTTTTCTTTAATGACCTCATATAAATCTTTTCCATGTTTTTCAACAAACTGAAAAAGTATAAGAGAGTTTCCATTTAATGATAAGGCTAAGTTTCTTATAAATTCGTTTCGTGCTTTGTTTTGAACAATATAATCTATTTCAGTATTATAATCCCATTCTTTCGCTTGTTTGCAAACCGATTCTGGATATTTCAACACTAAACATTTGATTTTAAAATCCGCCAAATGTTTTTGTTCAATAAGTTCAGATGTAGTTGTTGCACGATAAACAGGACCAAATAAACCTTCTAATACTAAGCGATGTGTTTGTGTACCGTCTAAAGTGCCTGTTGTTCCTATCCTATATTTAGCACTAGAACAACCTGACATAATTGTTGTTAAAGACTTAGCTTTAAATTGGTGAGCTTCGTCACCTAAAACAAAATCAAACTGTTCAAAATATTCTGGAGGATTTTTATAAACAGATTGCCAGGTTGTAATAGTGATAAAACTGTTTGTGTGTTTTTCTTTACCTGAATATTGTCTATGGCAGTATTTGTCTGAATCATAACCATACGATTTAAAATCACTAAACATTTGTTCGACTAATGAGGTTGTTGGCACAATCATTAGTCCTTTCTTATAATCAGAGCTTTGGAGATATCTCACTATCAGGTATAGTATTAAGGACTTACCAGATGCAGTTGGAGACAGTAGGAGAACCCTTTTATTGCGAATTCCTGTGATAAAAGACTTGAGTTGGTAGTCACGGACCTTGTAAGGTAAATTTAAAGATTCAATAAATTCTTTAGCTTCATGTACCGAAAAGCTCTCTGTTGAACTAACTTCTTTATCTATTTCAAGCTTATAATTTCTTTCTTCACAAAACTTTTGTATATAAGCTACAAGACCATGATATATGGTAAAGTTTCTCAAATCTAAAAGCCTTATCTTTCCATCCCAAGCTCGCATCTTATATGCCGGTGTGAATTGATAACCAGGCACAAAGAATGTAAAATACTCGGACATCTCTTGAGCAAAATGCCTTTCACATTCTAACTGAATATAAGATTCGTTTTGTTTATGTAGAATGATATCAGCCATTATACACCTTGAATGAATTTCTCCCAATCAATAAATGACCTAAGTTCCCATGTTCGGTTGTTTAATTCTTTAAGAATAGCTTCACACACGGTAACAATTTCATCATGTAAGGTTTTAGCAGCTTTGTGTTTGTTAATATCTTCATCACTTTCTAAATATGTGTTGAGTTCGGCTTTGAGAACATAAGGAAATGGTTCCCAACCATACTTCTTCAACTCATCATCATCGAGTTTGCCTGTATAATATTCCCATTTAAGTCGTCTGATTTTATTTAATTTAAATTCAGATTCTTTAGACAATAAACGATGGCGAGAAAGTATATTCAAATACTTACTGTGTAATTGTGGTATCTTTGTTAGTTCTTTACCTGGTTCAGTTCTGTCCAGTTCGGAATCTTTTCTCCACATTTCTAGTAGTTCTTCTAATTGTTTCATAATTTATAATCCTCCAATAGTGGAGTATAACCAATTGGCAATCAAATGTCAAGCGTTTTTACCAAGTTTTTTCGATATCGTAGTAACTATACCGAAAAGTGGCGTCTGCTGTTAAGAGCGTATCAGGATTATCACTTGAAGACATTATAAAGGTTGATAGCGTAGTTGGAAAACATTCGTAAAATTTCATACGAATATAAGGTTGGTTTGAAGAAGATAATAATGTTAATGTTGCATCACTATATTGAGGTCTTTTTGTTGCTACTCTAGTAGCTTGTTTGTTTAATCTTCTTAAATCTTTGTAATCATCAAAGTCCTCTGGAAAGGTCATGCCACGAATCCAATCATGCACTTCTATCCAAGATTCCATTCTTTCATCAATCAAAAAAGTAACATTCAATAAATCGTAAATGGCTTTATCACCAGGCGCAAACAAATCTACAAACGGTGTAAATTGTGGAGTTTCTGACATAGAAATGCCTGGAACGGAAACAGATTGACAAAAGTATTGAATGTTTGGCAATCTACCAAAATTCAGTATATACTTATTGGGTTGTAAAAAATTAGGATTACTCGGATTTCTATCTGTAACTGCCATGTATTATTTCCATAAATGTTATGGTGTATTTATGCTACTATAAGCCGTAGATAAAAAAAGAGGCACCGAAGTGCCTCTCTTTAAGTTAGTTAGACTAACAAACTATATTACATTAAGTTAGCAACTTTAAATGCACGATAGTAGTTGTTAGATAACACATTTAATGCGCCTTCGCCTTGGTTAGTACCTTCTGCAAATGGGTTAGCAACTAAACCGTAACGGGTTTTGAAGCCAATTTTTGGTTGGAAAGTACCTGTATCAACTGCACGAACCATTTGTAATGGAACATATGGGCAGTAGAACAGACCAGCGTCATAAGCGTTAGAACCTTTATAACCAACAACAGCAAATTCTTTAGAAGCATTTACTGGAGCGTATGGATCAACATACACTTTAATGCGACCAAATAATGTACCTGCAAATGTATTGCCTGTATCATCAACTGTTAAGTTAGTTTGTGCTTGTAGTGCTGGGTTGTAGTCTAAAAGACCTGCCATTGCAAGAGCAGAAGCAACATCTGATGAACAGATAACGATGTTACCTTTTCCTCTACGAGTTAATTTTGCAATCGCATTTGCTTCTCTTTCGAGTTGGAAAGCAAGACCTTTAATTTTTTCAACCATCCAGCGACCGTTTGAATCAGTATCTAAATCGAACTGACCACCAGCTGTTGTACCAGTCTGACAACCTGTTTTAGCAACAGAGTAGATTGTTCTAACAACTTCACGGTTGATTTCAGCAAGAATTTCTGTTGAAAGAATATTTGCTAATTCTGTTTCAGCGTCAAGACCATGAACAGCTTTAAGGTCTTGTGCTAATTCAATTGAGTATTCTGCTTTTAATGCACGAGTTTTAGCAGTAACAGTTACTTTCTCAATTGAGAATGCCATTTCTTGGAATGTGTTAGAACTGTCACCTAAAGCTTCTGCTTTAGCGGTTGACATAGCACCAACAGCAGCTGCGTTACCTACAAAGGTGTTAGCAGCAGCAGCACCAACAGCGATGTCTGATTGTGCAGTACCTAAACCAGAATGACCTGTATTAGCTTCGTTATAGAAAGCTTCAGGACCTGATTGACCTTCGTATAATGAACGCATAGCAAAAATAAGGCCTGTAGGACCTGTCATTGGTTGAACACCAGCAACATCGTATGCGATTAAGTTTGGTAATGAACGGCGAACTAATGAAATTAGAATCGGATCAAAACCAGCAACTGGACCTGTAGCAGCAGCAGAACCTGAAAAACCAGCAGCACCACCTGAACCTAAACCAGCCGAAGCTGCGTTAGTTGGTACAGCTTCAGAAAGCACTTCGTTAGATTTGCTCATTTCTAAAGCTTGGTTTTCAAGAACAACAGCTGTAACAGCCTTTTTATATGGGTCTTGAATAGGGGCTAAATCAGGATGGTCTAGCACGCCTGCCCATTTAGTTTGTAATTGTTCGGACAAATACATATTGTTCTCCTAAATTATTTCTTTGTTTTACTAATTGCTTGAGAAACAGCAGCTACAAAAGGATCAGAAATCTTCTTGTCTTCTGTTGTCTCATCTTCTACATTTTCGTGAAGTTGTTCTTCATCAGCTTTTTTAACACCTGATGGGAAATAGTTCTCACGGATTGTTTCAAGTTTGGATTTGTATTCGTCCTCTGTGGAGAATTCAACACTTTCTGCAAGTGATTTAATTTTTTCAACTTGAGTTTCTGTAAGACCGTCTGTTACAACACGAGTAATTTCATTTTTGCGTGATTCAACAAGTTCTTTTTTGTATTCAACACCACGCTCGATTTCTTCGTTGAGTTTGCTTTCAAGTTCTTCAACTTTAGTAGCTAACTCATCAACCAAATCAACTTTTTCGGCAGGAACATCAATATAATGTTCAGTGAACAATGTTCTCATACCTGCGATAAACTCTTCTGTTAATTCAGAACGCAAACCTGATTCAATAGCAATTTCATTATCTTCCATCCATTGTTCAACAACATATGAAAGGTAATCATCAACTTTTTGAGTTAGGTCATTCTTAATTGTATCGATAGCTTCTTCTAATTGACCAGCATATTCAGCCTCCATTTGTTCTTGGATTTGAGTTACACGGTCATGAACACGAGTTTCGAAGATTGTAGTAGCTTTAGATTTGAATTCTTCTGAAATAGTTTCATCGTCAGCAAACATATTGTCGATGTCTTCTTTCATTTTTTTCTTCCAAGCTTCTTTGATTTCTTCTTCTGTTTCTTCTTCATCAACAGAATTAGCTTCAACTTCTTGTGTTTCTTCTAAGTTTTCTTCTTCGATGAATTCGTCTTCTTGTGCTTCAACTTCTGCATCTTCCATTTTAGCGGAAGCAGCAGATGGCTTAGCAGCAATAGACGCTTTGTTCTTTGCTGAATTATCAGGTGTTTGAAGCTTCAATTTATTTGAATCATCAAGTGGTTTAGAATTAGTATTGGTTGGACCACCTAAATCTTGAACCTCACCTGGTAACTTTTGTGGAGGCATAGCTGGTGCGTTAGACTTGCTAGTTGCAAGAATATCAGCAGCGGCTTCCATAAGTTTATTTGTTGCCATTAGGATTCTCCTTATGTTTTATCTTATATTTATAAAATTAAAGTTTTCGAATATAATTTTCAAATAATTTCAAAGCAACCGCTTCGATTTCTCTGGCTGATGCTTTTCTGATTGCTTTCTTGGCATGGTCAAAGTCTTGTTCTACCCAAGACCCTTTAACGAACATCCATTCTTTATTTTCCATGATGCCATTAACGAAAGCACCAGGTGCGGACGGATCCGCAACAATATCAGCCGCCGTAGCAAGTTTTAAATCGTCTTGCACCAAATTATAACCTTCTTTTGTTTGAACGACCGAACCTAAAGCTCTTGAAGAAACTCCAATGCTAACATCGTTTTCTAAAAAATTCTTAACGATATCACCATAAGGTGTTTCTAAAATTTGAGCTTTACCATAAAATGTATTTCCATCTTCACTCAAAGAAACAATTTTATGGGAAACTCTTTCAAGGTTGATTGTTGGTGTATCAGGATGACCTAACTCACCAAGAGCACGATTCGTTTTAATATACTCTTCGTTATATCTATCAACCTCATTTCTGAGAGTATCCATTTTATACATTCTGTTGTTACGATTAACTGTATCGCCAACCAAAAATGTACCTTCAATGTATAGTTTTTTCTTACCGTTTTTTTCTTCGGTAAGAACTTTTACATTTTCAATAGTTTCTGTTATGAGTTTCATGTTTCTTTCCCTTAAATCTATTGTGCATCATAGTAGGTTTTAGAAAGTTCGCCACGCTCAATTGTTTCGCCGGCTTTCCTACATCTAGCATAAATCTCTTCTGTTACGCCATTCGGTCTTGTGAAACTTCTTACTCCGCCCGAATATGTACCGTTAGCATCAGGATATGTGTCAGATGATGTAGCAGTATTTTCATACTCCCAAACACCATCAGAACCTGGAACCGTAACCCATGCCATTTTACTTTAATCCTAATGAACTTCTTCTACGCATCGACATTCTTCTTTTAATTAGAGAACGGCGTAGTTTCGCTCTTCTTGTTGTTTTCCAAGACCGTTTTAATAAACGAGCCTTTCTTAATCTTGTTGTAGCCGGTATCCGTCTTACAGTATTACCCGAAATACGATACCCTTTAATGGCAGAACGCCTTCTGTTTTTTTGAACAGTGATTCTACCTTTTGCATTTCTTCGTATTCTTCTACGAATCTTTTTAACACGACCCATACGAATAATGTTAGGGTTGCGTTTATAAGCTTCTTCTAAATCAAATGAATCAGCCGCAATATATTTTTTAGCTTCTTCAATGTATTTTGCAGTCAGCTCATTTAGACGAGCTCTAATCTTTTCTTTTACTTCGTCTAACTTATTCTCTATTAAAGAATCAATTATGCTCATTTTTTACTATGAGCCTTAAATGCAAAATCTGAACCTTTCATAAAGTGTTCTGGACTTTTATGAACAAGGTCAGCATATTTTTTAGCGTTTTCAGGTTTAAGAGCCTTATGAACATTTGTCATAGCTGAAGCTGTATAATGATCCACTTTTCTAGTTTGACCATTACCAAACTTTACACTCTTCGCTTGCTTGTTTGCAACGATAGAATGTAATTGGTCCATTACGCTTTCCTGAACTACTTCACTATTTATGTCATTTGTGCTTTCAGCTTGAATAGGAGTTTCAAATCCTTTTGCACTATAAGGAACAGTAAAGTATCTATCAAGTTTAGCGCTGTGATATAATGCTACTTTCATACCGTTTGGATAAGGTCTAAAAGATTTTCTTTTTAAAATTAAAACAAATGGTGGGTCATTTGGTCCTGTTTTTTCTTTCCTGTCTTCAATAATGGGTTCAGTTGTAATATCTTCCGATTCTTCTCTTACCGCACGGCGTGTTCTTTGGAATAATTGTGGATTGTCCGTTAAAAGACCAACCATTTTATTAAACAAATCTTGTAACAATCGTCTTTCTGTTGGATTAAACACAGGACGCTCTTCTTTCATCTTATCTAAAATACGATGAAGTCTTTGAATCTTTGTTTTATCTGCTAACCCAGCTCTGACAAGAATATCAAATTTTTTGATATCTATTTCTTGTTCAGATAAAAGTTCTTCGATGTCCCTAAATTCGTTTAATTGTTTCATTCTTGTTCTTGTTCTTCTTCTGGTTGCTCTTCAACTTCTACATTTGTTTCCGGCTCTTCAACCGGAGTGTCAGCTGTGTCTTGAACTTCCACATCAATATTGCCATCATCATCTGCTACTGGTGGAGTTTCACCATTAGAAAATAAATTTTTAGCAATTTCTTGTTTTTTACCATCTAAAGCTTCCATAGCCTTTTGTGATAAAAGGTTATGTAAACTATCTTTAGCATCTGAGCTTTGAGCCGCTGCTATTTGATTTACTACATCAACTACATCTACCATAATATTTCTCCTAGTTTCTATTTATACCACCAAACTTAATTACATCAGCATCAAGTTCTGGTGTTTCTGATTCTGTTTGGTCGTTATCTTTTGTGTTGTCTTCTGGTGGAAATTGATTAGGATCAGCTTCGCTTTGGCCAAACTGAACACCAGCTTCCTGTTCTTCTTCAATTTCTTTTTCCATTTGGTCAACTTCTTCATTAGACATTTGAAGAACATTTTTCTTAACCCAATTAGTTGAATAATAACGACCAATATATGGGTCAACTATGTTAAGAAGACCTATTCTTTCTCTAAGAAGTTCTGCTTCCTTTAACTCCGTAAAGTTATTATCTTTTAAATAATCATAATAAATTTGTTCCTGAAAATCTTGCCATTCTTCTAAAGAACAAATGCCTTTCAATACAAGTTGAATTTTTAAAGCGCTATCAAATACTTGTGAAAACTTATTTCTTAGTCTTGTAATAAATTTACCAAATTTAACTTCATCTCTTGTAACTTCTGTTGAACGACCTAAACCTATCATACCACCTTGTTGTGGTTCTAAACGAGACAAAGGAACATTCAATGATTGTAAAAGTTTATTTCTAAAATATTTTACATCTTCTAATTCACCAAGGTTTTGGCCAGCAGGTAATGTAGTAATTTCGGTACCTTTACCACCTTCTCGTCTTGGTAACCAAAAGTCTTCTAACATTGACATATGTTTTCTATCATCTCTTAACTCACCAGTAGAAGCATCATATACCATCTTGTTACGGTATTTGACCATAACATCTCTTAAGTATTGTTCAGCTTTACCTTTTGGTAAGTTACCAACATCAATGTAAAATATTCGTCTTTCTGGAGCTCTTGATAATCTGTAAATAACAACAGCATCCTCAATCATTCTTAATTGATTCAAAGGTTTAATTGCTTTGTGTAAATAAGAAATAACAAAAGTATTTTTAGCATCCATTAATCCAGAATTAATATTAATAATTGATTCTGGTGCAATTCTTAAACCTTGATTTAAACTTGTTCCATAAGACTGTGTTGTTTGTCCTCTTTCATTATAGACATAATATTCACCAATAGACTTGATGATTAATGCACCAGTTTTAGGGTCTTTTTCTTTTTTGACTTCACGGACTTTTCTTATTTTGCGTGGGTCAATGTATCTTAATTCTTTAATACCATCTTTTGGTCTTGATTCGTCCACAACAACATGATAGTAAATACGACCATCAATATACCATCTTTTAAATAAATCATCAGCTAGATTATTAAAGTTTAACATTCTCAAAACATTATTAAACTCATCTCTGATTTTTCTTTTAATTGTTTCTGGTTGTTGAAGATTATCTAATCGAATATCAACACTCTTGCCCGTTTCATCATGTGTGATAGATTCATTAACAATATCATCAATTGCCTGTTCAAGTTCGGGGTGATTTGCCATTTCACGATATCTGGTGATAAGCTCAATTTCATTACGAACTGAGCCTTCTAAATCAACATAGGTACCGTAATAAGCGTTTTGAGTAACGGTAACTGCACCGTCATCCATTGCCTCATTTGGAAGAGTAAAAGAAGGCTGGTTAGGAGGTTGTTGATCTACAACATCCTTTTTGCCTAGAGTGAATCCGAATAGTTTAATCGCCATAATAATTTATCATCCTATAAAAAAAATAAAGTGGGGAAAATACCCCACTCTATTACACAACACCGTCTTCGATTGATTCCCACCATTGATATGATAAGGTAACTGCAAATTCTTCCATTGTGTCATTTGCACCCCAATCTACATCAATAGGAGTAATATCAGAAGGAAACAAGCCAACAAACTTATATCTCTTAAGACTGTCGCCTGCTTTTCCATATTGAGTTACTTCACCATCAACGGTATAACCGCCTGGTGAAAGTGCCACTGGATTTCTTACATTAAGATTGTGGCTGTTGATGCCGTTCATCCATCTTTCGAAGGCGTTACGAACAACAAAGTCCTCATCGTTAATGACTGAAATTGTCCAGTCTGCGAAAGTTCTATTACCTACAAACTTTAATTCACGACCAAAGTATTGAACTGGTACAACACCAAGCGTAGCGCCTGGTAGTTGTGCAGTTTTACACATGAATGTAAGTTTTGTTTGTGCGTTTTCAGGTGATGAGAACGCAGGGAAAGGCATAGAAACTTCAAACAGATTAGGACGAGCACCGTCTCCAATCATTTGACTTCTAAATTCATTTACATTAAATGCCATTTTTTTCTCCTGTCTTCTCTATTTATTAGAACTGTCCAACCACTTCGTTGAACGATACACCTGTTCTTACGGCAACAAAGTTAAGTTGAATAAAGTTAATTGAACGAGCAGGTTTGATATAAATGTCGCCAACAAACTCGTTTCGGTCAATTACTTCACCTGTGTTATTTGATTCGTCACAAACTACACGGTAATCTGTAATACCTCTACGACCTTGAATGTCTCTTAGATATGGTTCAACTAGATTTACAAATTGAGCTCTTGTAAATTGGTCATTGAATTCAAATAAAGAGAAACGAGCGGCACGACTGATTGCTTTTTCAAGGATAATGAACAACCTTCGAACATTAATTCTATCAAACGCACTTGGTTTTGATAACATAGTTTTGTCACCAAACAACTGTGTACCTTCGCCTTGGAATGTTACAACCGGATTAATACCTTTAAGATAGAGGTCATCTCTATTTGCTTTTGTAGGATTCCATGCAAGTTTGAGAACATTTCTCATAATGCCTCTGTTTGGACCAGCGGGTGAGAACCATGGGTCTCTTTCGAGGTCTGTTCTAGCAGCTAAACCTGCAATATCACCGTTACATGGTACCCAACGATATACATCATTATACTTATCATACATATACTTCCAGTTAGAATCAATAACTGCATATGATGATGAAGTTAAAGAAGCTCTGTATGCTTTAACATCTGTTGTTTCTGAACCAGCGTTATCAACAACATCTGCTTTTTCTGGTGATAAGAAAGCAACCGCATCTTTTCTTGTTTCTGCCATTGTAATCAAATCAGCAGCCACAGTAGCATCAGCAGGACCAGAAATGATAAGATTGATATCAACAGCATCTGCGTTATCAAATTTATCGTATGCTGTAACAACATTAGCGGTAGAGATTGTGCCATCTGCACCAGCTGAAAGTGAAACTGTTACATTTGATGATAGATTAGCAAATGTTTTGTTTGAAGCTGTTGTGCCCCAATTGGTGCCATTTGCGTGATGTGACATCCAGTGAATATATTTTGAACGGTTAGAAATTACATCTTTATAATAATTTGTGTTACCACCGTCATCTTTAGCATCAGATGCTTTAGAAACAAATGCAAATTTTTCTAATACTGTGCCTTGTGTTCCTGAAAACAGGCCATCTTCATCAACAACAATAACATGGAGTTCATCATGAGAACCACCAGCATTAGAAACATAAGTTGATGTTGAAGGCGTATCGTTAAATTGTGATTCATATGCCCAACCAGAATAAGAATTACCATCTGCAATAGAAACTTTTAATGAGTTACCTTTTGCGCCTGGATATCTAGCAGCAAAGGTACCATAGGTATTTGCACCGCTAGACCAGTTATCTTCATAGTCGTCATCATTTTTAATTAATACATTTGGTGATCCGTTTGCTGTTGCGGTGTATGTTGTTGCACCATAAGCACGGACAACCTTTAAGTTGTTCGAATATGCTAAAAAACTAGCAGCAGAGAACCAGTATTCATAGTTATCGGTATTAGGCTTGCCAAACGCTTCAACAAGTCTAACTTCATCTGAAACCGTTACGATTTCATTAACTGGACCCCACTCAAATTTTCCAGCAAAAGCGCCAATCGAAGTGGCAACGGAAGGTACAATTGTAGTCAGGTCAATTTCTGATACATTTACACCCGGTGAGAGCTGAAATGCCATTGGATTACTCCTTTAATAAATGGGTCGAATTTTTTTAATAATTATACTCTATTTAGTTTTTTAGAAAGTTGAGGGTGGATACCTATCAGACAACCCACTGTTTGACCACATATCTCCCGAATCAATCTCAACCTCTTCTTTCCGACCATCATCAAAAACTCCAACGGGTGTTAGTTCTTCATCAATTAACATATTCTGTTCTTTGAGTAGTTGTTTTCTTACATCAACATCTGTTTCATCTTTGAACATTTGTTGTGCAGTTAGCCAACCAAATAAAACTAAACCCATTACTAAATCGTCATGATTGCCTTCTTCCGCTTCGTAACTATCTCTAAATCTTGTGAATGTATTTAACTCAGCAATCGTATCAAAATCATTGATGATAAGTTTATCATTTTCCACTAATGTTTTTAAGTTAGCACACCCTATTTTTTTAACCGACTTTGTTGTTTTAATACCAAAGTTTGAGTTTCTTTTAAAACCACCAGATATTGTTTGGCCTTTTATATGGTGATGGTCTAACTTATAAATGTTTTCATACTCTAAATCATAATGTAAAGTATCAACTACCTGTTGGCCAATGTTATTTGTTTCAATTAAAGCATACGCCTCGTTATACATTGTACCTATTTTATAGATTATCGTTGGGAAAAACATCAACGGTAATTGATTACTACGATATTTAGCCACCTGTCTGTATGGCGTTTCTGTGACATCGACCACATTTATGGCTGAATAATCTAAATTGACACCTTCAGCACAATCAACAGACGCTATATACAGATGACCTTTTTGGGGTTCTTCATAGATATCCAGTCCTTCATCAGTTCGAACTGGATTTCTAAACGCTAAACTTCTTAACTTCACTCCAGAGATGAGTGTAGCAGAAGAACCTACAAATTCTGTTTCAAACTCAACACGAAACTGTTCTTCACTTGTATTTCGTATGGTTTCTTCTTTCCACTTTTCATCTCTACCTGGTACATCAGACCAAAGAATCTCAAGTGGTTTGTAAAGTGAGCGACCTTCTTCCGCATCAACCCACATTTTATAAAATAAATTTAATCCGTTTGGTGTTGATACAATAATAACTTTAGTGGTTTGACCAGATGATATAACAGGATATGTTGATTGAAAAAAGTCCAACGCCATATTGTGTTGAACGAAAGCAAACTCATCCAAAAATATCAAATTGTATGAACCACCTCGAACACCTGAAGCGGATGTTGCATACGCAAATACTTTAGAACCATTTTCTAGTTCTATGTTACCTTTATTCCAAATTACAATACCTTGTTGTAACCATAAAGGCAAATACTCATAGGCCTTTTGTAATCGACCTAAAATTTCTCTTGCTAATGCACCTTTGTTGGCAAGAATACCAACCGTGTATTCTTCATTAAACAACACACACCAAAGCATATAACCCACCGATGTTGTTGTTTTACCACACTGTCGTGGCATTTTAGCAATATTAAATCTATTTTCGTGGAATGATTTGACCATTTCCTCTTGAAACGGCCACATATCAAAAGGTATCAAACCTTTATCCACATTAACAATTTGAACATAGTTTTTAATAAAATATACGGGGTCATGCTGACATTTAATTATTTCTTCTACTTGTTCAGCTGTATATGTTATTTCAACGCCAACTCTTTTGAGCCGGTCATTTCCAAGATAGCCTTCCATATCTTATTTTGAGATACTACGAAGCATCCAACCTAGTTTTTTATGTTTGTCTATTCTATCTTGTAAAAAGTTTGAAAGACCAATCTGTTCAAATTGGTTTGCAAGTTTATCACACAATTCTAATGTTTTGATTACCTTGTCATTATCACCAGCTAATTCATTAGCCATAGCAACACCATCTAATCTTTCAGGCTGTTCTTCTATTTCAGTCATATCTAAAAACTCAGCCATTGTACCTGGTGCATAAGCATCTAATGCTCGTATTTGTTCAGCAATAACATCAACAGCACCATGTAAATCTTCATACACATTACCATAGAATTCATGGTATTGTGGAAAATTAGAGCCTTCTACATTCCAATGAAAATTATGTGACTTAAGATAGAATGTAAATGTATCTGCTAATACTTTTTTAAGTAAATTAATTAAAGTTTCCATAATAATATTTATTCTTCCTGTTTATTCTTCAAAAATTTAACAAGTTCTGTTGTAGATCCTACAAAAACAGCCTTGTCGATGTTCATATTTTTTGTATTTCCTACACTATTATTGTTATCTTGTGTTAAATCTTTACGGGTTTTTTGTATATTAAGCAAATCTTTGTTAGAATCTGCAAGATTTTTAATCATTGTTGCAGCTACTTCATACGCTCGTGGGTGTTCAGATTCTCTTGCTACTTGTAAAAGATTATCTAAAGCTACATTACCCTTTGTTATAAGATTCTTTATGTTACCACGAGCAAATTCTGTATCTTGTTCCGCAACATCTTCGACAGGAACGATTTCTTTTTTTTCTTCAACAACAGGTAAAGTTTCTAATACTTCTTCTTTATCGTTCTCTACATTAAATACTTCTGATAATTTTTCTTCTGTTTTACTCATTATGTAAATGGCCATTCTGTAATTGTTTCACTGAATCCAAAGTCATCGTTTGCATTAGCAGATGTTGGATCCGGTGTTGTTATAATAATAACCGTTTTTAACGGCTCACTATCAACACTTGACACATTGTAGCTTGCATTTGATGATGCACCCACAATGATATCATTCGCTTTTAATAAACTATTTAGATTATTCACCACAACAATACCGGTGTTTGAATTACTAAAGTATGCTAAGTCTCCGGTAATATCTCTACTTTCACCCGTTGTCGTTGTTGTTACAAATATGGTTTCTTCATCATCAAAATATCCAGAACCGTTTGTATAATCAACATAAACTTTTTGTGATGTTCTACTAGCGGTCTCAATATACAGATTGGTATTTGCTTGGCGAATATATTTACCTTCTTTGACTGGAGGCCATATGTAGCCTTTTGCAGTAAAGTTTAAATCCCAAACAATCAATCTTGTTGAAGAACCATCACCTTCATATTCTACACTTGGTGTTACTGAATTTAATATAACAGGCATATCATAATGTTGGTCCATTGTTGGAACAAAATCAACAGTTACATTAAAATCAGGTGTAAAGAATGGTAATATTTGTTCTAATATTTGAGTGCCATCTTCTTGGTTTCTTACAAAAATAGATAAAGAAAATTCAAAGTTATATGGTATTGGAACATATTGTGTTTTAATTGCAGTATTTGTATTAGCAGAAAAGTTTTGTAATGTTGATAATTGTTTTCGACTTGCATCATAGTCCATACCTGTTAAATCAAATGATATACGAGGCACAACAGTTTGAACTGATTTGGTAAAATCTGGATTGGATGTAATTAGTGTAATATATTTTTCTTTTGCACCATAAGATAATGGAACTTTCCAAGATTCTTTTGATGCACTACCATCAGCTGTATATCTTTTTAAAACAATGTCATTAAACATTGTACCAAAAGCTACAATGACTTTTCGTATTGTTCGATTATAAAAATGAGAATTACCTAACATTATGCTTCACCAAATGGGTTTGATTCCGTAAAATCAATGATTGAATCAGATTCACTTTCAATCCTTACATTGTCCTGAATATCTTCAAATGCTGAATTCATATAAGCAGAATCATTAACGGTATTAATTGTTGCAATGGAAGACGATGTATTTCCAATAACATTTCCTGATGCAAAGGTTCCTTGAACCCGAATAATATCAATGTGAGAGTTTGGAACAAAATCCCAAACAACAGCTTGTGCTGTTGAAGATGCTAAGTTAGCGCCTTGATAAACAATTTCATCATTGACAAACTTACCAGAGTGCATTGTTGATATTGCAATTTTTGTTCTTGGATAATGGTCTCTAATATCATTGTCAATTTCAGCTACACCAGTTTCAATTAGCTCATTAGAGAATACGAACTGTTTCAGCTTGAGTGCATAAAGATAAACATTTGAACCACGACCACGACCTAATGTGTGAAACATAGCTTGATTGTTTTCATGCTCAACAAAAGTAATTTCAAAAAAGTTTTTAACCAAAGGAACATAAATTAAATCACCCTCATTTGGTCTTGTTTGGGAAGCGTTAGATTGAAATCTTCTACGAGAAACCAATAAGGTAATTTCATCTCGTATCTCTAAACCAAACTTTGATATGAAATCACCTTCACCATCCATACCAGTAACATTTTCCAAATACATCTCAAGCGGAATAGCAGAGATATATTGTTTAAGTGGGTCTTCACCATAAAGGTAATCGACCTCATCTCTTGTTGTTCTT
>Ga0181570_10000100_pt1 | contig 77397 bp, 44 predicted proteins | sample 101ome_18_FD_148667 | JGI IMG/M metagenome (GOLD analysis project Ga0181570, IMG submission 148667) | Coastal salt marsh microbial communities from the Groves Creek Marsh, Skidaway Island, Georgia - 101406AT metaG (spades assembly) | ecosystem: Environmental > Aquatic > Marine > Intertidal zone...
CACCGCCGTCATCGCCGTCGTCGATAACATCCCGTCGCGCTCGCTCTCGCCGCCTCTCCCGTCGTCGTCGTCGTCGTCTGCCGACCGAGTGGATTGGATTGGATTTGATTAATGTCACTCCTTTATCCACTCGACCGCGGCGTCCGTGTGTGTTACTTTTACAACACGGACAGTATGTACGACCATATCTGTTTAGGGTTTAGGGTTTACATACATAGAGATGTGTGTGTTACTTTTACAATCCGGGCAATTATACGTATGCGCGTGACGTGACGCGTCGCCCGACGACGTCCCGGTCACACGGACGCGCGCGGAGTGCGTCGTCCGCGTACATGGCGGAGCGCGTCCGCGTGGAGGACTACGTCTCTCGTCGAGGGCGGAACGACGACGACGATTAGACGACGGATTTTCGGGTTCGGGTACGAATTCGGTTGGAGAGATTACGATGACGACGGATTTGAAAAGATGCGAACGCGACGAGACGTTCGTCGCGCGAACGGACGATATGGACGGCGGGGCGGCGCCGGCGGTGGACGTGGAATCGGTGCGGGACGCGGCGAGGATTCGGTTGAGGGTTTTACACGGGTTGGAACACGTGTTGACGAACCGCGGAGGACTGGCGTCGACGACGACGACGGATTCTTCGACGGAGAGGGGAGAGGAAGAGGGAGAGGAAGAGGGAGCGACGGCGACGAGGATGAGCGACCGGGTGGATGCGATTTTACGGGAGTGGTGTCGCGGGTTGTTTGCGGAGGACGCGCGAACGGACGCGGCGAGCGAAGCGGCGACGCGATTGGCGTTTTGTTGCGCCGAGCGTCGAGACGACGACGGAACCGCCCGCGACGATTCGTCGAGGGCGAAAAAGTTGGTGGATTGGGAGTACGGATGCGATTGGTTGGCGAGGTTGGAGCAGCACTTGTTGTATTACCGGATATTGAATGGTGAGCGGGAGATTCCGGAGGAGTTTACGCGGGCGGATTGCGAGTTTGACGCGTCGGCGAGCTCGGGTTTGGGCGGCGGTTCGTGGATGGCGTTCGAGCGCGCGCCGGCGGCGGTGCGCACGCGAAGCGGGCCGATGCGGCGTGGCTACGTTTTCGTGCCGGATTCACTCATGCCGCTGGTGTACGCCGAGTTTAAAGGGAAGGAGATTCGGGCGGATTTGGCCAAGACGTCGAGACGGTTGAGGAGTTGGTTAGCCGAACGCAAGGCGCCTCGGGCGTTTGATCCCAACTGTTCGACCAACGTTCTGCGGGCGATTCGTACGTGGACGCCAGACATTGCGGAACTGCCGGCGATACCGGTGCGAGGGGGGATGGGATTTGCAAAGAGAAGGCGAGAGCGACGTCGCGGGCACGGCGGAGCGGCAAAGCACGCCGTGACGCTGGAGGAGGATGGTCGCCAAGGCGAGGAGAGACTAGGCGGGGAGCTCAAGCGCGCGTATAAAATGTTGAGTCGAAACGTGAGCAAGGTGCAAGCGAGACCGTTCCCGCCGTGCATGCGGAACAAGTTTGAAAATTTGAGCCGATTCGCTCATTTGCAGTACGCCGACAGATTTGAGCTCAACTTGTTCCTCAAAGGCGTCGGCCTGACGGTAAACGAGACGCTCATGTTTTGGCGCAAAGGCGTGTTCCCCAAGGGGAAAATGAAGGCGTACCAAGGTGAGCACACGTACGCCATCAGGCACCACTACGGTCTCGAAGGTGCTATGAAGGATTACACGCCGCACAACTGCGCCAGTCTTCAAGGAAAACACGAGGGACGCCGATCTTGCCCCTTTGTCTCCGCCGGCGACGTCGAAACGTTTCGGAACGAAAATTCCGCGCGGCCTTGGTACCAAGAACTCTCTTTCGAAGGCAGAGAACGCGTCGAGAATATGGTTTTTAGCGGCAACCCGTGCGCCGCGTGCGAACAAGTTTTCGTCGACGCGCACGGCGGCACATCCATCGGCGCTGATTTCTCCTTTCCCGCCGATTACTTTGACGCCTCCATGGAGATTGAAGACATGTACACCACAAATATGAAACTCCGTCGACGCGATGCGTCCGACGATCCACCATCGACGGACGATCCGATGCCCGACGGCGCCGTCTTGCCGAAGACGCTCGCCGTCGAGGAATCATCCTCAGACGACGAACCTTAGATCATTTCATCGTTTAGCACGACTAGTACCACGATTAGCGCGCGTTTGAAACAACACTCACGTAGTCATTTCTTCACCGCGGTGGTCTCTCCCTCGGTCCTTTGATGCCTTCTCTCTGAATGATCGCGCGCGTTTTCCCCCGGGCTCTTCCGGCGTCCATCCAAACTTGACCAACACCATTCACGGCGATTTCAACCTCGTCAACTTCAAACGCCGTCGCGCGACGACGAGACCGCGCGCAGAGGCCACGCGAGATGGAGACGCGTTAAAGAAACCGTAATAGATTCATCGCACGAACCAGTCTGGTCGATCGACGACGCGGGCGAGCGCTGATGAGCGGCGGGTGCGCGGCGTGCTGCGCCAAGGATGACTCCAACACCCAGTCCAGCGGTTCGCCGTCCAATCTGAAGGATGTGCGCACGCGACGGACGAGTGAAGACGGGGAACGGGTCCGTAGGACCACTCCGACGTCGCTCGCCTCCCTCGCCGGGTTCGCGCGGTCACCCGTGGCGGAAGAGCTGCGGGATGATCCGGCGACGCAGTACGGTTCGGGCGTCGCGAGGACGTCGACGTCGGACACCGCGGAACCCGGGGTGAAGAAGAAGTTTGACCCGAACAAGTTTAAACGGCGAATCGGGGATCACTTGGCGGCGGCGGTGATTGAGCGACAGCGCGGTGAGGAAGGGCGGCCGCTGTTGGAGAAAGCGTTCTCAAAGGGGTCCGAGTCGCGGAGGGCGGACGACGACGTCGAGCTCGGCGTTCCGGTCGCCTCTCGCGAGGGTGAAGACAAGCTGAGCAAAAAGGAAAAGAAGAAGCGCGAGGCGCAATTACGTCGTCAGGAGATGCGATTGGCGCAGAGACGGTGCTGGAAGATGCTCCTGGCTGTCATGTTTGCAGTTATTCTAGTCGCCGCGGTGCTCTTCGCCGGAGGCTTTTCCGGATTGAACAATGCCGACGCGAACGTAGCGCCGAGGGAGATTCAAGAGTATAACGCGTCCTATGTTGATCGTGTAGAAGAGAGCACGGCACTGAGCGCGGCGTCGACGAGCGACAACCCCGAGGGTATGCGCTTGAAGTCGACGCAAGCCGCGCAAGAGGAATTCGATAGTGTCGGCGAACTAGAGGAGGACGAGGAGAAGAAACCGGACGAGGAGAAGAAACCGGACGAGTCGGCGTACGAGTACGACGACGCAGACGACTTTAACGATCCAAACTTGCGGACGATGGCGCCCAAAGTGTGGAGAAAACGTCAAAAGATGTTGGACAAGGTGAAACGGAGCGCGAGGAAGGATGCCAAGCGCAAAGTGTGGGATTTCGTCAAGAATGCGCACGAAGTCTTGGGAGTCAAGGATGAGGTAAAAGAGCAGGATTACGACGACGCGCTGATTGAGCGTATCGAATCATCGCCGGGGGTGACGGTGGAGAAGCGCACGACGCCAAAAAAGAGTCCGTTTGAAGACGAGGATGGCGAGGACGCGGAGCTCGTGGCGGCGCAGGCGTCGACGCTTTCAAACAACCTCATCACCGACACGATTGATTCCACACGACACTTGCACAAACTAGCTACCACAGGTTCAGACGACGAGCATGGAGAGAACGTTACCTCCTCTAAATCTTCGAAGAACGAGTCTACGGAGAGTTCTTCCTCCGAGGGTGTCGTGAAGGCGAAAAAGAAAGATGACGACGACGACAACGATGAAAAGAAGAAGCGTTCGTCGTCTCAGTCCCAATCGGAAGAGAAAGAAGATGTGGGGAAAGATGAAGTTCATAGTGATAAGAAGGAGCGGGACGACGAGACCAAGGTGAAGGAGGAGGAGAAGGTTGCCGCGGCCGAGCCAGATGTCGACGAAGATCCAGAACCTGACTTTGAGCTCCCGTCCGCTTCTCGAGCGTGGCGCGCCTTGTAGATAGCAAAAAATAGAAAATGATGTAGTCGTATGCCAGTAGATGAAAAAAGAGGTAGCGCGCCGATCGACTGAGTTAATTTACAGTGTATGTGTTGCATTAAAGCGAGAACGGTGCGGTGCGGTGCTATTCTAAAGAATAAAATCGCCTGGGCTGCGAGGATTCAATCCCCGCCGTGGAGCAGCCGTTGAGAAGGACATGAGAGAAGAGCAGTATTATTATGTGCATCGCTTACATGATGCAGCACTTCTTACCTTCCTTGATCGGCGCCATCTTGCCCTTGAGCGCGTCGAGAATCTTTTCCTTGTTCTTACCCTCGGCGAGCTTGGCGGCGTCTTGGCCATCCTTGTTCTTCAACTTGGTGTTCGCACCCGCCGCAACGAGTCTTTGGACGTTTGCAACGTTACCAGCGCACACAGCGTACATGAGCGCGGTCCAGCCGTCTTCATCTTGCGCGTCAAGGTTGCACTTCTTGTCGATGATAAACTGCAAGACGTCGCTGTAACCGTGCGCCGCGGCGGACATCGCCGGGGTACCGCCATCCGCGCTCTGCAAATCGAGCATACTAGAACCGCGTTGGAGCGCCTTGAGCACATCCACGTGACCACCGCTCGCGGCAAACATGGCTGCCGTCTTACCGGCGTTGCTCTGCACGCACGAGGAAAAGATCAGTCAGGGTTAGTCACAATTCGTTACTATTTACCCATACATATTATGCCCAGAAAACCCAGCGCAAACGCTCCAAACGCATCGCGTCGCAGTAATCAATCGTGATCCGCGCCGCGTTCCCCATCGACGCGACCCCCCCACCGCGCTCGCGCTCGCACCGACGATACAAAAGAAAACCACTCAATCGCGCGACGTCACCCACGCACCTCACCGCACGCGCGAATATCCACGTCCGCGCCGTCATCCATGAGACTGACGACCGTCTTGAGGTTGCCCTCGGCGCACGCCTTGTGCAACTGCGTCAATCCGCTAAAGGTGTCGTGATCGTTCACCCCCATCTTTCAAGAGTTGTCGTTGTAGAAGAAAGTTTTGTTTTATGTGATTCACTCGCGTGATTCACTCGCGTGTCGCGCGTCGATGTGTGCCGCGTCGTTCGACGACGCGGAACGAGATGACTGTCGCGCGTGATGATCCAACGTGGATCCGTCTTCGTTGCCGCGTCAGATTTCGTAGTCCATTCGACGAGTCATTAATCGATAAATGTACCAGGGGTCGGGTATCCAAGTGGGTTTCTTGTTCCTTGTTTTTCACTTTACGTATGGGTAAACAGTACAATGATGAACGTAATCATCGATGCTCGCGCGCGCGTCGGCAGAACTCTGCGACAGTGCGACGCGCGACGACGTTCGCGATGATGACTGCGGCGACGATGGTGCGTAGTAGCGGTGCGGCGGTTCGATTTGTGACGCCGACGCGTAAGGCGCCGACGCGTAAGCCGACGCCGACGCTGTCTGGAGCGACTCGCGTGACGTCGTTTTCGATGACGGTGCCGAACCGCGCTCGATCGCCGACGACGACGACGCGCGCGTCGTCGTCGGAGGACGAAACGCGATCGTCGACGGATGACACCCTCTCCGCGCTCGACGCGTTGTTGCCAAAGGAAGAAGAGGCGAAACCGGCAGAGGAACCGGCGGCGAAGAAGGAACCGGCGGGGCGCAAGCCGAATCAAATCTCTCCAGAGATGCGTAAAAAGCTTTTGGGTGAATCCGTCGGGCTCGGTGGGCTTCCGGACAAGCCGATGCAGTCGAACATCTTCTTGAATGTGATTCTTGGTGTGTTGGCCATCGTTATCGTGGCGTACGTCGGGGGTATTCGTCCGTGAGAAGACAGACGGACGGTTGGATGCGTTGAAGCGAGCGCGCTAGCCGAGCAGTAGAGCCGACGGGCGAACGGATGGATGTGTATCAATACGAATACGAGCGATGAAACAAACGTCATTCACCACGACGCGACGCGACTGCGATTAAACTGTGATGTTCGATCCCCCTCGCGTTGAACACGCTCACTAAGTTTTGCGTTTCTCACGACGCGGCTCCAATCGCGGCCTTCAGTGCGCGACGCGCGTCCTCGTCTCACGACATGTCACCCGTCGACGAGGAGGCGCCGCTCGTATCGCGCGTATTGGACCGCGATGCGTCGTCGCCCGCGGAGGTTGCCCGGGGCGTTGTCGAACCGCGTCGAACCGGGCGACGACGCCGAGCAACCGTCGCTTGGGTGTTGACGCTCAAACTCATCGCGCTTCTCCTCGGCCTCGCGTCGTACAAGCTCTCGGCCGAGGATGCGCCGGCGAGCGAACGCGCCGATCACTGGACGTTTACTCTCGAGCGATTTGCGAGCGCGTGGAGGCACGGAGGCGCGCTCGCCGGGTTGAAGATGGGCGTCGTCGGAATCGTCGGCGATAGCTCGGCAAAGCCGAGAATGTCCCGGTGGCCCGTCGACCTCGCGAAGGTAAAGCAGACGCCGTTAATTAGCGAGAGAGACTTCACCGAAGCGTTACCTCGCGATGCGTCGTGCGTCGTGAGGTTTAAGGATCCTAAGATGCGGTTGTGTCACTGTAAACCGGATGGAGGACCGAACGCGGGCGACCTCGTCGGTCCAGACGTCGTGCGCAAGGTGGTTGAGTATCACTTTAATGGATGTTCCGCGGACGGTTTAGAAGTGAGTGCGACGTCGTGCTTTGGCTCAGAGCCGGCACCTTGTCTACTGTCGGTCGGGAGCGTGTTGGAAAAGGCCAAGGCGGGCGACCACGTGTGGGGCACCGGAGCGTGGCACAACAGCTCACTCTCCAACATTTGGAAGCACGCGGGCGCCGTCGTGCACGGGGTGAGAGGACCGAACACGGCGTCTGTGGTGCATAGGATTTACGACAACGAGGACGGTTCGGACCACTTGCGCGCGCCGGCGATTGGTGATCCGGGATTTTTAGTCGGCTTTACGCATAGAGGCATGTTGGCGGGCGTCAAGCGCGAGGGACTCTGTCTCATCCGGCATCACTCGGACCTCACCGCACCACCCGAGGGTGTGCGTGAGATCAACACAAACCAAGAGTGGCCAGACTTCGTCAAGGGCATCCTCGGCTGCGGTCGCGTCTTTAGTTCATCCCTGCACGGATTGATTTTCGCCGACGCGTTTTCCATTCCGGCGCGTTGGTACCAACCCGACGGCGGACCCACCGCGCGTCAAGAGGGCACGTGGAAATACCTCGACTATCTCGCCGTTACCCCTCGCGCGCTTGATCCACGCTGGCTCGAGCCGTCTCGAGACATCAACGAGATTTTCGATCGGGCATCCTTTCCGCCCACGCTCACGCTCACGCAAAAGCGCGCCATGGCGCGTCGACTCGTAGTTCGGTTCCCCTACGACCTCTTTGAACGCATCGACGCGCCGTCACCGACGCCGTGATCGACACCAAACCCACCCATCGTCATCACCTAGCGCGTAGTTGTCCTCTACGCATTCATCACCACGTAGCATTTAGATGTAACCCAAAAAAGTGAAAAGCACTTTTTCGCTTCACTTGTCGCCTCCGAGTGTCAAATCAATCAATCGATGCCGACGAAGCGAACGCGCGTCGACGCGCCCGACCACCCACGGGTCCCATCGACGTCGTACCCATCGACCCAAACCTTCATTCTGCGCGATTTATTGCGCGATTTCGGCCTCGACGACGTCGCGTCGCGCGTATCGAGTCGTCTTCGGTGTCGTCTCGCGCCGCAGTGTCAAACCACCGCGAGCGAACGCGCGTGCGTGCGCGCCGGCGTCCCGGCGGTGTGCTCCGCGGAGGATTACGCGCGAGATGTTTTCGACCAGCTCGACGGTGCCGATGGCGTGGCGTGGGCGACGACGTCGAGCTGGAGCAGGTTCGGGGAGCGAGGGAAAGTGTGCATGGTGAGCGGTTGGGGCGCGCCCGGAGCGCACGTGTTGAGCGACAGACGCATGCGGCTGGTCGGTGGATTCGATGAGGTCATAGGATCGGATGAGGCGTTGAATTTGCAAATGTTTCACCGGGATGACGTGTCAGACATCCCAGTGCTGCCGAGAAAGCTAAAATGGCCGGATGAAGCGCGGTATTTCGAGGTGAATGGGGGGGATGACGCGCCGGGGCGTTTGTTGGACGACGCCACGCGAGTGAGCGCCGCGGGCGCGATGACGTGGTGGCATTTGGATGATTGCGGGGAGTTTGTGTGTCAAGTGGGGCTTCCAGAGGTGAATCGGGAGTGCGATACCGATGTTCTACTCGGTCCGAATGGGAAACCGGTGGTGAAACTCTTCTTTTTCGCGGAGAGACGGGATTACGCGTGGATCGCGCAGGATGCCGAAATGAACAAGAGCATGCGGAACTGCGCGTTGGACCTCTTCGATACGCCGGGGCATTACTTTCCAACGAGTGCGGAGATGCAGTCGCCGAGTGCGGAGGGGCTGTGCGTCGATGCTCCGAAAGCGTTCGAGGCCGAGAACGTCGTCGGTGACGGTACTGACGATCCTTGTCCGACGCTATGGGTCGCCGCGTTGGAAGCGGGTGGACCGCCGTTGCTGTCGCCGCCCAATCTCATCCACTGCGTGCTCACCGTTCGCGACTGCGTCATGGTCGAAGAGCGTCGCTTATCCCTCGCCTTTATGGATGAGGTGTTGTACTTTCAGCGCCGAGCGACGCGATGGTGCGAACCACCGATATTCTACGCGTTTCTTCGAGAAGATTTGACCGACGCGGAAAAGGCGAGACGCGGCGCCGTGGAACCGTTGGTTCGATTTCTTCAATCTCACGTCGATCGCGGTGACGGCGACGCCGACGACGCCGCGCACTTCGCGCGGTGTTTCGTTTCGCTTCGCGTGCTTGCCGAACACGCGCCCGAGTTTTACGCCCTCGACGCGGATGGAGTGCGTTTCGCGAAGACGCGCGTCGCGGAATTTCAGGCGTGGATGGACGCAAGCGACGGCTTTGCGTCGGCGTGTAAAAACGCATTAAACACCGACCCACGCGTTTTGGAGGATGAATCGTTGACGGAGTCCATGGTGAATGAATCGCTGGGTGTCTTGCGGATTGCCACTGATCGTTTGTGCGCGGTGGTGCACGAAAAAGGCCGTCCGAGATGGGGACCGGTGCGCGCGACAAAATCTCTCGCCGACGCCGATCGAAAAGCGATGCGAGAGAGCGTGCGCAAAGGCACGCTCGACGCGCTCTTGCGCGCCTATCGTCGTGAGATATTAGGCGGCGACGACGACAAGGACTAGTGAGAATGTGTAATACTAACGACTAGAAACTAGCTAAGGACGCGATCGAACGCGCGACACGCGATGGCGAGAATTTCCTCTGTATGCGAACGCAATCCGTCGTGCGCGCACCCACGCAACATGACAAACTCATCCGCATACCGTTCCCACGACCGCATCACACGCTGCGGCGCGGCGAAATCTTTATCACCCGCTACCACGACGACAAAGGTTTCGCCGTCGTCGCGAAGCTTTTCAAAGACATCCATCGCTCCGTAGCGATGTCCATCCACGACGCATCTCGCCCACGTCTCCGCATCGAGCCGCGCTAAATGTTTAAAAAACGGTTTCGAAAACCCCTCGTACGAACTCTTCAAATACCCCGTCGCCCGTCCGATGAGATGACACGGGTACGAAAACGACGCGCCGACGCGGAGCGACAGTCCGAGTAACCAGCTCGTGACGCGCAATCCCAAGACGCGAGTCGCCATAAAAATCGTCGCATCCGCCAGCGCGCTCGGCATCAATCCATCTAAAATCCTCTCCGGCGACCCCAACACGGCGACAAAGCACTCCACGCGCGACTTTCGCATTCTACACATTTCTAACGCAACTTGCACGCCGTACGAGTACGCCACGATTACAATTTTACACCCAGCGTCAGCCTCGAAAGCGTCGACGCACCTCCACCCATCCTCCGCGAACGCCCTCGCCGACACCTCCCGCGGGTTTCGTGGGTTCTCCGAGCACCCATGTCCGCGGAAATCGTACGTCAGCGTCCTCGCGCCGTAGCGTTTCGCCGCCTCTTCCGCGAGAGGTTCGAGCTGGAAGCGTTCGTTGGATAACCCATTGACACACAAGACGATCGGACGTTTCGTCGCCGGTTCTTTCGTCGGAACCCGGGCGAGGGTGGCGAGCAAGGTTCCATCGCTCGCAGCGACACGCCCGGGGATCTCTTCCCACGTCGGCGCGGTGTTTCGACGCATCGGGCGTCGTTCAGTGAGGGCGTCGATGAAGTGTTTGCTGACTGTAAAAGCGAAAAGCGCTTTTTGCTCTTCTCGCGTCTCGCAGAGTCAGTCGTTTCAATGCTCGATCGTTTTAATACTTACACGTTAATACACGCTACTAATAGTAAACAAGGGCGACGCTAAACGTTATCGCCGCCACCGCGGTACGAAAGGAAGAACCCCCCGCGAGCGTCCATCGTCTGGGGTTCGGCTGGTTCGCGCGCGAATGCGCGCGTATTCGCGTCCAGTGCAGAAAGTCTTGAAATGCTCACTCAAGACGACCGACCCGACGTTTCGTCGGGTTTCTTCCCACTGTTCGTTTTCTCCGCCTCGTTGTCGTCTTCTTTGAGCACGCGCATGGACACCACATCCGCGCACTTCACTCTCGCGCGCGCCGTCGTGCCCAACGCGCTCGTCAACCGTTCCACCAGGAAGCACTCCTCGTCGGCGTCCACCCCCGCGAACGTCCCCGTCGCGCACGGCGAAGCGTCCCCGGTGAGGGTTATCTCAACCCGTCGTCCACGGAGGTCGGCCCACGCGCGCAACGCGCGCTCGCGGAGGTATGTTCGACACGCCACGTCGTCGGCGGCGACTTGGTCATTGTTGGACATGAATTGATCGTCCGATCGGATGGACGGATGGATGGTTGGTTGGATGGATGGATGGATGGAGGCGGCCGACGACGACGACGAGATGGTGCTAAGCAAGTACGTCGCGTATGAATGTGCGGATCGCGAATCGTCGGTGGAGTGTGGACGAACCGCGGCGAAGGTGGTCGAGGGTATTAATGAGGAAAGGATTGAACTGATGAGTGCTCACGCGTTAGGCTGGCACGCGGGATGGGTGTTTCGAAAGACGTTTCGTTTGAACGAGGGATCGCTGTCGTGGTCGTCGTGTGCGAGTATCCGTATTCTTGTCATGGTGTGCTCGTGTAGTATTAAAACAGATGGTGTCCTACCAACCGGTCGAAGCGTCAGTCGTTCCGTCAAGACTATTTTGTTTCGACTGGAACGTCTCGTCCTCAGCCAGTCAGCCGGCGCTCGGAAGGATGCTCGAAAATTTAGCGCGCAGCGCCCGATTTGAGCGCAGACTTGGTGGCGAAAACGACATCGATGACGTCTTCCACCACCTTGTCCGGGGTGGAGGCACCGGAAGTGATGCCGATGACGACGTCGGACGCCGGCAACCAGTTTTCAGTGGTGACGAGCTCGCCGTGGGCGAGCTTGTGGGTGATGGTGTTCAAGCCAGCGTCGAGACGATCGGCGCGATCGACCCAGTAAGACGGAATCGCCTTGTCTTCGCTAATCTCTTGCAAGTGAGAGGTGTTGGAAGAGTTGAAGCCACCGACGACGAGCATGATGTCTGGCTTGGCGTCGACGAGCTTGTACATTGCGTCTTGGCGTTCTTGCGTGGCATCGCAAATGGTATCCATGACGACAAAGTGCTTGTCAATGTTTTCGACGCCAAACTTTTCCATCATCGTCGTTTGGAAGAGCTTACCGATCGCTTCGGTCTCACCCTTTAGCATCGTCGTTTGATTGGCGATGCCGACGCCTTCGAGGTCTTCATCCGGGTCGAAACCGTCGGACATGGCGTTTTTAAACTTGGACATAAACTCCGCCTTATCCCCACCCTTGAGAATGTAATCGCGCACGTAGTTGGCCTCCTTCATATCCTTCACGATGAGGTACGTCGTCGCAAAGCTCGCCGTCGCTACCGTTTCCTCGTGGCTGTACTTGCCGTGAATGATCGACGTAAACTCCTTGCGCTTGTGTTGGTCCACTGCGTTCCACACCTTGCTCACCCACGGACACGTGGTATCAACAATGTTCGCCCCCTTATCCGCCAAAAACTTCATCTCGTGTACGCTCGCACCGAACGCCGGGAGAATCACAACCTCACCGTTTTGAACGCCAGAGAAATCCTTACCATCCGGGCCCTCTTCGATAAAGTTGACGCCCATTTCGCTCAGGCGCTCGTTGACAGTCGGGTTGTGAATGATTTCATTCGTAATCCAAAGCTTTGATTCCGGAAACTGTTTCCTCGCCTCGTACGCCATTTGCACCGCGCGTTCAACGCCCCAGCAAAATCCGTACGCATCCGCGAGCTTGAACGTGATTCCATCGCGAACGTACGCGAATCCGTTCTCCTTCATAGTCGCCACGAGTCCCGTCTTTGAGTACGAGATCCCGTCGTTCGCCATCTTCGTCGCCGCCTCGTCATCGTTTAAAAACTTGCGGCTGTACTGATCGCTCTTCCCGAGCTCACGGCGGTACTCCCGCGGATCGAACGGGAGGTTGGGCGCCGCGCGGGTCGTCACGGAAGCGCGTCGCGACGACGCATCGTTTCTTCGCTGGATCATTCCGCCAGAGCGTTGCGCCGATGCGATCGGCGTCGCGAAACCCATCGTCGTCGTCGTCGACATGTTCGGTCGGTGCGTGCGCGAATGCGTTGCGTGGGTACGATGCGCGCGCGACTACGTGCGGCGGAGCGGTTTCCTCCGTCGAGTGCGGCCGTCCGTCGCGAAGTGCCGACGAGGACGATCATTCGTTATCCAAAGACGAGAGAGGTTTTCGTGTACGACTCATGGGGGGAGGGGGTATTTGTCGAGTCATGAACCGTCGAATTGGTACGTGCACGCATTCCGGCGCCGACGCTAAGGGCGGGTGTCTCGCGCCGAACCGTCGCTCGAGAGGGGATCAAACTAATACACACGCGATGGCGCTAAAAACTAAAGTTACATCTCACTTACTCGCCGTGGGCGTCGCGCGAGCGGGAATGACGACACCGACGACCAACTCTGAATTTTTCGGCCGCTCCCAACGCGTCTCGCCAGTCTCCACGTTCCAGTAATACGGCACCTCCACCCCGTCCTCAGCCTTGACCCCGCTCTTCAACTCCCTCCACGGCTCCGGAAGCGTCGCCCCGCGCGTTTCGTCCGCGCGCATCACGCGAATCTTCGATCCTTTGAGTTCTTTAGGGGTTTCCCACTGCACGACGCCGAAATTCACCTTGTCAAAGTAATACCTTCGTCCGCGTTTCGTCGTCGCTTGGCCCCAGAGGTTTTCGGCGCGCGCGAGCCGTTCGGCGGTTTCGGCGTCCGCGGCGGCGACGGTGGCGATGGCGCGCGCGCGGCGGACCAGGGCTTCGAGATCGACGAGGTTTTCGACGGCATCGTCGGGTGTCTCGTCTGCTGCCGTTGCTTCGGCGGCTCGTCGGTTCTGTTGTTCGGGCGCCGATTCAGCCTCGCGCGAGCGTTCCGGTCGCGTCGTCGTCATGACTGACTCCTATTCGACCGTTGGATTCGCGCGACCGACGTCGCGATCGAACCGGGGTCGTCGCGTCGTCGTCTGCGGAACGAATTACGATTTTGTTTCTCGACTTTACAACGCGACGCGCGAACCCGGTTCGATCGCGGACACCGCTCGAGAGACGCGGCGCGCGCGAGAGAACTAACGGCGCTAGCACCGATCGAACGAGTCTTCTGATGCTTCGTCGCGCCGCGCGTCGTCTCGTGACGTCGACGTGGCGATGCGCGGGTGACGCGCGTGGTTTTTCGTGCCCTAACGCGGGCGCATCCGCGTCGACGGCTTTGACGCGCTGCGGGTACTCGACGACGAACGGGGAGGACGACGCGTCGCAGGAAACGACGACGACGGAGGAGAACGCGGCGACGGCGGAACGAAGGATGACGAACTCGGCGAGAAGGGTTCGCGAGCAGGCGAACGTGTCGACGACGCCGCAAAGCTGGGGCTGGTTGTACGACCTCACGGATTCGGGTCAAACCGCGGATAGGTGGCCGAACAGCGCGAACGCGAGGTTGAGTGATCGCGCCAAGACGCAAATGTACGTCATGCATAAGCAGGATCCAGAAACATGGAGCGTCGAGGCGTTGGCGGCCAAGTATAGAGTGCGTTTGCAACGCGTCGGGGCGATTTTGGCGTTGAAAAAGAGAGAGGAAGCGGCGGTGGAGGCGAACGAGACGTTGCATCACGATATCGAGGCGGATGTCGAGGCGTTAAGTGGGGCCGTAGATGTTGGAAGCGGTGAGAGACACGTTTCGGATGTGCCGACGATGCCGAGGTTTCAGTTGGTCGGGGCGTTGGAGACTGGGAGAGACGCCAAGCCGAAAAAGTTTGTCGAGGCGAGCGTCTTGGCAAAACAACAAGAGAAGGTTTTGGTCAAGGAGTTTTTCGAACGGTTGGAGTTCAACATGGGTGAGCGCGCGCCGGGTTTGAGTCGGGGGAATAGAAGGAAACACGCGCCTCCGAGACCGGAGGGTGGATATGCGTTACACGTGACGCCGCTTGGCGACGACGCAGCCGAGCCGTACATAGCGTACAAGGACGGCACGCGGCGACCGCTCAACGAGGACGAAGCCGAACACGCGCGCCAAAAGACGCCGAAACGACGTCGTCGTATTATTTAGGACAGACGCCCTGCCCGTATGTAGGTCAAATGTAGGTACAACAATGCGTTTCTTTCTTTTACAAGCGCCCGCCTCAATTCTCAAAAGCGCACGCGACGTCTACTATAGTATCCAAACGTATCTAATCGAATCAATTCATGAATTCCCTTGGGAAAGGCGTGTGTAGGAATGAGTGAAGCGTCTTCGCCTGTCGGGCGTCGCCCAAGACTTCGGCAATCTGCTCTTCGCTGAGCTCGCAGAGTGCCATGATGCTCTCGACGCGCGCTATGACTCGGCGGTAATTATTGTCCGTGATGCCCGGCAGACGTCGCAAAAGATCGACCGCTTCGTCGTTCAAGTTGTCATCAATAAGTCTACTGACACCGCCCTCGGATTCTGGCAAACCGACACGCTGTGCAATCTCTAGAACGGGTTCGGGCTCGACGCGTTTGAGCGCTGCGAAAATCTCCGCCGTCATGTGCATCGATCGGCTCCAGAGCAATCTGAGCTTTGGGAAGGTCTTGATTAGCATCATGAGTCTCGACGTGATGTGCTGTTCTCCGGGATATCGCGGTAAATCCGCCTCGGCGTTCAACGCAAAGGCTTTGTTGCCGTCAAACTCAATCAAAAGCATGGGAGCCTTGTAATACTTGCACATCTGTTCGACTTGCGTAATCAAGCGACCCGACGCGAACGACTGAATCAAATCGGGAATAGCTTTACGTTCGACGCACATATCGGGCGAGAGAATGTAATCGCCAACCTCGAGAGTGGTGGGTTTGACTTTGAAGCCCGCAGAGTGAAGCACACATGGAAGCGCGGACATGAACTCTCGCATGTCAACGACGATTTCCAGCGACGACCGAATCGTGAGAGCGCCTCCACCCTTGCGAGTGCTCACCTCTCGAGCCTCTTCGATGCGCTGTCTCGAAATCGAGCTCGGTAGCGGCAGAGGCAGCGGATTTGTCGCATCGCTGCGTCCTTCCTGTTCCGCCGGCACCGCCATGTGTTGCTTTGTTCTGATGAGACTTTCAAACGCGGCGCTCTCGCGCTTGATGCTCGACAGGTACTTTTGTTCCTCCAACGAAGTGTCGTACACCATAAAGTACACCTTTAGCGGGGCATCCTGTCTCTGGGCCTTGTAGACCTCCAATTCACGGATGAAAGTGGCGTCCGGGTCGTACATGATGACAAAAGACGGTTGGATGTGGTTCAACACGCTAAGCTTGCGCTCGTGCGCGTAAACGAAAATGTTGCTCGTGTCTCTCTTCACTGGGAACCGCGTGCGAGTCTCGCCGACCACTATGACTTCATCGTCGTCGTCCTCGTCAGCACCGATACATTCACCTTCGGTTTTCACATTTGCCATCTTTTCAGTTTCTTTTGGTTTCGCAACTTGCCCTTTTTTCGCCGCTCTTGCTGCGGCGGCGAGCAGTTTGCTCTCGTCGTTCGTTTCCGTCACAGACGCAATCGGCTCGTCGATTTCCCTGCCTTCCATTCTCGCCTGAATGCGCTCTAGTTTTGACATCCGAGCTGGTGCGGCTGAACCATCACCGCGTCCACCACCGCCGCGTCCGCTGCCGCCGCGCCCACCGCGTCCCTGCGTCTGCCGCTTAACGACTCTGCTCGCCACGTTGCCACCTCGATTGCACAAATACTCCACCCAGTGCGCCTGCATGAGCGCAGCCGTCCCGTATCGTATGCAATACTCCAATTGCCTGGCAACGTGATCCTCTTTACACACAATTAACGTCGCTCCTTGCTTGTACTTGAGCGTGCGCGATTCATCAACACCCTGAGATGCATATGGTTGCGAAAACGTCAAGTCGACGACAGTCTCCGCCTCCGCCACGGCGCACGCTTTCCCGCCCGCTTGACGCTCGTCCTCAATCTCGTCTAAAATCTCCTCTACTAATGACCATTTTGGCATCGGTTCCAGAACGGGTACCAAGTCTGTCGACGTCGGAGCGCTCGATAGCGGTCGCTTTCCGAGTCCCTTGGCTTGCGGGTGCGGCGCTTTACGACGAAGCATGTACACGCGCTTCTTCGCGTACTCAAAAATCGAGTGCGACGCCTCGGTGAACAGCCACATGCTCTCGCGAGTCTCCCCGGCGCGAAGTGACTGAATGTACTTGAGAAAAGTCACCGAATCGTACTGCAGTAACGCATCTGCGATGAGTCGCATCGTCTTCAAATCGTACACGATTTGCTTGACGCGTCTCGGTACGACGTTCCAAACCTTGTCCAACTGTCTCTGTAAAATCACATCCAAGCTCTTAAACAACCCGCTCTCCAGTGTCAAATCGCTCGTATCTATGAATCGACTCCTCTTCAGCTCTGTCATGCACGAATCCATCACGCTTACGATGGCTTCTTGAATCTTTAGCACGTTTTCGCACAATGGCTGTCGCAGTTCAACCACCTCTGGCGGCGACGCATCCAAGTCCTCCTTGACCCGCAAATGAAACCTCGGCCATAGGTGTATCCTCGTCAGCATCAGCGCCTTCATGCACCGCTCTACGCTGTTAAAACCCCGCGTGAGATTCCCCGGACGATCACTGATCGCTCGCACGTACCCGTTTCGGTTTCCCTCTCTAAACAACCGAACGACGAACCCCTCCCCGCTCGTCTCCGTCGTCCTGTGCGCCCCACACACAATCACCCCCCGCACGCGCTTCGGATCGAGTCTTCCACTCAACAAATCGACGCTCGCGATTCTCGTCGTCACGAACGCCACGCAGCCGGCGTCGTACCTCTTCTTTCTCGCGTCTCCGTGCACGTCGGCGGTGAACTCGAGCGGCGTCTCGCTCGCGCTCGGAAACAACGCCCGCAACCGTTCCTTCACCGAAACCTTCATCTCATCCGTCGCACCGACGATGATGGTATTCAACCCCGCTTCACCATTCGCCCTCCGTTCCCTCGCGTTCGCGTCGTCATCGATCGCGACGAGCGCCGCGACGACGACGCTCGCGCCTAATCCTTCCGCTAGCACGCAGACGCCGTCTCTCTGCACCAACTCACGGACGATTTCGCGCTGAAACGGGAGCAAATCCGGCGCGGCGTCGACGACGGCGTTCGCGGCGTCCGTCGACGTCGGCGGCGCGACGACGAGCGCCATCGTCGCCGTCTTGCGGTTGACGTCTTTGCGCGCTCTGCGTTGTGAAGTCTTTGCGTTGTTGCGAATGATGGATACCGTTAATTTTAATCACTACAATGCCGCGAAGAATGAGACGCGAGGCGCGCGCGCGTTATGCGCTCAGTTTAAACGTCTCTGCCGTTTCCTTGAGAATTTTCTTCTTGCACGCACGATAAATGAGACGAACGCGCTCGGAATCGGTACCGAAGTCGCCGGATTGTAATCGCGCGAGGTCATCCTCAAACGTCGTCGGCATTTGCGAGAGAAGTTGTTCACACCTCGCCGCGATGTCAGCGCGGGCAAATTTTAGCTCGTCGCCGCAGATCGGACCGTCGATGTCGCCGGTAGCCTCCGTGCCGGCGTACATGGCGGCGTAGGCGCTGAGAAGACGAGCGTCCACGCGGCCAGCGCTGAGCGTCTTCAATCGTGGCTCGGACGCCGCGAGCGCGGCGTCTGCGGACCCGTCAGCCTCGAGCGATTTTGTCACGCGTTCGAATGCGTCGTTCGCCGCCTTTTCGCGAACCCCCGCCTCGGGACCTTCCCACAGTTCGGGATGCGCGACGGAGTGCCACACCATGGCGTGCTCGAAATTGCTAAACAACACGACGTCGTCGTGCGGGTTATTTGACGGCGCGAAACCGTAGTAAATCAAAAAGTGATCGTTACTCCGTTCGCCGTAGGACATGAGCGCCTCCTCGCCCTCGGCAATGTCCCTCGTCGCGGCGAATTGGATGACCCCGTCGTCTCCGAGCGTCGACCACGCGACGTTATCCGTAGCCTCTATGGTCATATCCGTCACCTCACCCGTCGTTTCGTCCCGCGTCAACCCAGTCACAATATCCCCACCATGATTCAACATGTCTGCCAACGGTAAGAGCGCCCTAAAGTACCCGGCATTATCCTCTGCGCTCGCGACGCCGTACGTCCTCGAATGTACGACGCCGACGGCGTTTGCAAACGCTTCGTAATCGAAATACGCCGCCCCCAACGCCTCTGGCGCCTTTTCCCTCAACGTCTCGTGCCATTTTCGACAGGCTGCCTGCATCTCCTTAATCTCACTCATCGCCGGCGGGTACTGCACGTCCGCAATCGCCGCGTCATCGTAATGAATCGGAGACGTATCCACTCTATTTGGCAGCGTCGCCGCGTACGCCGCGTACTCGCTCTCCTCGCCCTTCTTCTTCTCCTGCAGCAACCTACACGCCAACCGCACCCCCCACGGGGCGTCTCGCATCACCTCTCTCGCGCTCTCCGGGTGTCCCTCTTCGTCATCGACGATCCCGACGGTCAACGGCGTCGCCAGGACGACTCGGCCTCGCGCCACGTCTCGCGTCGCTTCCAGCCCTCGGCCGCCGCCCCCGTTCGTCTCCAGCGCCACCGTGAGCCCAGATCCGGAGGCCCCGCGGGCGGCGGCCCAGGACACCATTCGCGCGATCGCCTCGACGTCCGAGTCCGCGACGTCATCCGTCGCCGGTGGCATCGAGAAGCGTCGAACGCGGCGTCGTACGCGCGCAGCACAGGTTTTCGCGCGCGAAACCAAAGTCGTCGGCGAAACGCGCCGCGCGGTGCGTCGACCCGACGCCGGCGCGCGATTGAGAACCGTCGTCGAGACGGTCGCGGTGCGAGGCGTCGTCGGCGTCGACGCTCGCATGCACGACGACCGACCGACGGACGGAAGGACGGACGAGCGCGAGCGGCGAGCGCGGGTGTGACGCACGCACCCTCAGAGCATGACTCGGCATAATCAACGCCGCCGGTCGGCGGTAAAACTCGCGTTATTTCTCGCCTTTGTCGTCGGCGTCCGTCGCGGGTACGTGCGCGCGGACGCGTCGCGTCGTTCGCGGGCGGTGCGAACGACGGTGTCGGTGACGCGGACGCAAGATGTTCGTCAGCGTGAGACGACAGCGTTTTCAACGAACGCCGATGACGACGCGCGAACGCCGACGCCCGGACGCGCGAGAGTGGAATACGACGGAACGCTCATCGCGTCGGCGTCCACCGTCGGACACACGCGCGATGACGCGGCGTGCGAAGCGGCGTGTGCGCGGACGCGCGGGTGCAACGTGTGGGTGAGAGGACGCTCGAGCGGGGCGTGTTGGTTGAAAAGACGCGAACGCGCGAGCGAAGACGTTCGCGTCATGTCCGAAGGCGAGCACTGCGCGTGGAATTCGGGAACTTTGGATAAAGATTACGTCCGCGATGCGTCGGAGGTTTTATCAACGGTGGTGAAGACGGCGGGAACGCCGAACGCGTCCGAGTACGCGACGCTCGCGGTGGATGGATTTGGACGCGCGCGGTTGAAGCTTCGACCGGAGTGGCACCGCGAGAGCGTCGAGTATTTGCGCGCGTTGGCGGTAGAACCCGATGCGTGTGAGGGGACGTGCGAGATGTACCGCGTCGAGCCGGGGTTTCTCGTGCAAGGGACGCTGAAGAGCGCGTCCGTCGCCGCGAATTCGGCGACAAAGGATGGGCCGCGGTTGATGGTTCGCGGCGACGTCGGGTGGGCCGGCGAAGGTCCGGGGCCGGATTTCTTTGTGTATTTAGGGGAAAAACCTGCGGATTGGTTGGGGAAGAAGCACACCGTGTTCGCGGAAGTCGCGGACGAGGGGTCGTTGGCGGTGTTAGAGCGCGTCGTCAACGCTCCGAGTTCGACGCCCGGTGGCCCGGGAACGATGCGTTTCATAGACGTTCGACCGAGTCTCCGGGTATCATTAGACTAGACGACGTCTCAACCGACGTCGCTCGATGGGTAGGCAATTAGCGCTAGACGATACTTCTAAAGGTACTATTATCAAATCGTTACTGTACACATTCGCTCCAACCGTTCGCGTTCGCGTTCCAACCGTTCACGTTCGCGTCCGCGTCGTCGCCGCGTCCTCCCTCAACCTCGCAATCTCCGCATCCTTCCTCGCAATCTCCGCCCTCGCCGTGTTAAACAAACACGAAATGTTCCTCTCCAGCGTCTCGCACTTCGCGTCCGCCGCCGCTCTCGCGTCGTTCGCGCGTCGCACTTCCTCTCGCATCTGTTCCAGTTGCGCATTCATCCGTCCAATCGCTCGCAAGTGTTTCGTCGACGCCGACGCCGACGCCGACGCCGACGCGCGTGCGTCATCGCCGGCGTCGTCGACGTCGCCGTAAAGCAGGTCGACGTCGGCGTCGTCGGACATGGACGGGATCGGCGCCCTATCGTCGACGAGGTGTGACGTTTACGTTTTTCGTCGCGACGAAGAGCGGTCCAAAGCCCTCCCTTCGTCACAACGACGCGCGTTACGTCGCGTGGTGAGTGACCGAGCGCGCGATCGGCGCGGCGGGACGGGGATGGTGAACCGCGACAAGGATGACCTGAGCGTCAAGCGCGCGCTTCAGGCGGTGGTGCTCGCGGATTCGTTCGCGCACGCGTTTAAACCGCTGACGGAAAGTACGGCGAAAGTGTTGTTGCCGATCGCGCACGCGCCGACGCTCGAGTACACGCTCGAGTGGTTGGCGACGCAAGGGGTCGAGGAGACGTTCGTGGTGGCGTGCGCGCACGCCGAGGCGGTGGAGGAGTACTTGGTGCGAGCGGGATGGACGGGGAAGGGCGAGGGTGGGGGCTGCGGCGGCGCCGAGGGCGGAGCGGACGGAAAGAGCGGTGGGAAGGATGGTGAACGCGGAGGCGGAGGCGGCGATGCGCGCGGTGGTGGGAAGGGTGGAATGGTGACGCACGCGATCGCGAGCTCGAATTGCGTGTCCGCGGGGGAGGCGTTGCGGTTGGTTGATCATAAACACGTCGTGCGGAACGACTTTATATTGGTGAGCGGCGACGTTGTGACCAACATTGATCTTAAGGATGCGTTGGCCAAGCACAGAGAACGGAGAAAGAAGGAGAAGCTCGCCATCATGACGCTGTGTTTGAGAAAGGTTGGGGCGGAGACGCGAGAGTCGAGGTATGGAGACTCGAACTTGACAGTGGCGATGAATGCCGAGTCGGGCCAAATCGTACACTACGAGGAGCATGGGAGCGGTCACGTGAATGTGCCAGCCATGGCGCTCGACGCGTCGCTTTTTGGTGAGATGGAGAACGTGCGCGTGCGTACGGACTTGATGGATTGTCACGTAGACATTTGCGCACCGGAGTTTCTCATGCTCTTCACCGACAACTTTGATTACCAACACATTCGCCGTGATTTCATCGTGGGCACGCTCAACGAGCGCGAGCTCGGCAACACGCTGTACGGATACGAGATTTCGCCGCGACACTACGCGGCTCGAGTGCATAATCTGCGGTCTTACGACGCGGTGTCCCGGGACATCATCAACAGGTGGGTGCACCCGTACGTTCCAGATTCCTGCGTCGTGCCGGCGCATGACGCAGAGCCGTACACGCACGCTTGGGGTAACAACTACGTCAGTCCGGAGGCTGCGATCGACGCAAAGGCTACGGTGAATAAAGGTTGCGTCATTGGCGCGGGTTCGTCCATCGGCGCGGGCGCGGTTATCAGCAACTCTGTCATCGGAAAGAATGTCGTCATCGGTGCCGACTGCGTCGTCGAGGGTGCGTACATTTTCGACAGCGCACGCATCGCCGACGGCGTCACCGTGAGCAACGCGTTCATTCAAGACGGCGTCGTTATTCACGCGGGTAGTACCGTGAGTCAGGGCTGTGTTTTGGCGCACGGCGTGGTGATTGGCGCAGGATTTACCGTCGCTGCGAATGCAAGAATTTGTCTCAAACCGCAACCCGAAGTCGAGGACGACGACTACGATTCGGACGATTCTGATCGTTCGTCGTCGCCCGTATGCAACGCTGAGCACGAGAGAGACGTGGTTCGTGGCGAACACGACGAAGGTACTGTTGCCGCCGCGCTCAGTGAGGCCAAGTCCAGACCTGGCGTGGACACGAGCGCGATATGGAACCCAGCATCCGTCGGCGCTGGCGGCGCTGGTTACATGTGGGAACACCGCGAGGAGGCTTGGATGCGTAACATTGCCCCGTCGAAACCGCGCGAGGAATACGACTGCACGCGAGAAATTACAGAGGAGGAGCGCCAACGAGGGTCGGCACAGACAGGAGCATCGGGCGCGGCTGTTGCGGAGGAGTCTGATAGTGACGTGGACGAGGACGTCAAGCGCGAGGCGGTGTTCCAGCGTGAAGTCGCTGAAACCTTTTTGCGCTGCGTCAAGCAGGGTTACGCGCAAGAGAACGCCGTAGTCGAACTCCAAGGTCTCAAAATGGCGGAAAATAGAACGTTTGCGGATATCGCGCGTTACGTCTTGATGACCATCATCGGGCTCACGCTGCCATCTCATGCGAAGACGTCTCGCGAAAACGTCAAGCTTTACCCGGAAACCGAACCGGCGAACACGACCGAGTTGCTCAAACGTCTGCGCGTCCGACTCAAGGAGTGGGCGCCGCTCTTGTCAAGATTCCTACGCAGCGAAGATGATCAGGTGGAGGCGTTGCTCACTTTGGAAGAGTTTTGTCTTGAGGATGAAGTGTTTCGCGGCATGGGTGGATCCGCGTGCGTTCCATCCTTTGCAAAAATTCTTCACATTCTTTACGATATGGACGTTATCAGCGAAGACAGCATCTTGGCCTGGGCGGAAGAGAAGGCTGACGCGGACGAGGCGGATAAAAAGTTTCTCAAGCTCGCGCAACCGTTCATCGATTGGCTCGAAGAGGCGTCGTCCGAAGAAGAGAGTGATTCCGACGAATAGAAGAAAGAAAATTGGAAATCCCAACATTCACTACACCATCGACACACACCGTCACTTCTTCTTCTACTACTGCTACTGCTACTACAACAACGCACGTGGCCGCTAAAAATTACTTCCTCGAAACGCCTCTAAATCCCCAAATCGATGCTTCCAAAACCCCTTGCCGTAAGATATCAAAATCTCGTCGCCCTTTTCAATCGTTCCGTCCGCCAAACAAAAAATCGCAAGCTTGTAATCCCCGCACTCGTCGACGTAGCTATCAAACTTCGCGTTTTGCCTTCTTCCCGTGTTTCTAAAATCATTCGTAAACCTCGCCTCGTTCCCTTCGATCGCGGCATCCACCGCGAGCTCGTTCGACTCGCCAAAGCTCAACGTGTAGTCGCTCGTCTGGCTGCACGCCTCGCTCGACGTCACGACGCCGTGATAATCCACAATCCACTCTTTTGGTTTGAACTTTTTCGTCGCAAACAACCCAAACTGTCCGCACGCCGGGTGCGCGTCTTCGGTGATGACGCGACCGGCGACGCGGCGTTTCGCATCGGCGCGAGTGTGTCGCTTTTTCGTACTTTTGGACGGAGCGTATTTGTTCACAAGCGCAGCGGGCACGCTCGAGTCGAATCGCAGGGTTTCGAGGTATCGCACGTCGGCGGGCCAATGTGCGGGCGTCGACGACGGCGGTGGTGGTTTAGAAGACGCCCGGTCGCGGTCGCGGCCCATGGTTGGCGACGCGAAATGATGACTGGACACTGGACACGCGAGTCGAGCGCTCGACGCATGGATGGCGACAAAGGTGTGAATAGGGTGTAAAGTACAGCTGCTTTTAGTCATTGCAAATATGAATTTTGTTGTTTTCGATTTCGTTGGGTTGAATGATGTCGCGGCCACCACCCGTCGTTCGCTTAAAACCACGGGGCCCAGGTGGATTCCATTCGCGCGACGTTTCTAATGTTGAGCGCAGCGTCCACGAGGTGCAAGACAGCCTTTTGAACGCTCGGGACGTTGTCCATGGATGCTCCGGCAGATCCGGGAGTGGGTGTCGGAGCGATGATGGGCAATCGCCGAAGCACTTCGGCGACGTTGGCGCGAGCCATGTTTTTGATTTCAGCCGGTGAAGGGTTGACGTGCGGCGCGCTCGTCGAAGACATGCGACGCCACGGCCAAGCAGTGAGTTGGTCTCTGAAAAAGAGATCGAGGTGCGCCTCGAGGTCGACATCTGGGGCCGTGCACGCTTGCGCGGCGGACGCCATGGATGCGACAAAATCACCCTTGACACCAAAGGGTGTGAAAAACGTGTGCAAGTTTCTCGTCAAGCGGAAAGGCACGGGTTCAATGTATTCCACGATGCCGTTGCTGTCAAAGGATGGGTAAAAGTCGAGCATGAAAATTCTGCCAGTGTTCTTGGCAAACATGATCTTGCTCGGTATGCGACCACCTATGCGCAAGAGGGCGGAGAGGAAGCTCGAAATGGCGAGCTGTTGAGAGAGCTGACGCTTGAACGTCCACAAGTGCGAACCGTTGGGTAACGTCTTGTACATGTATTGCGAAAAGATGTTTTCGGTGACATGTTTGTGCGTAATCTCCATCAAAGCCTTGAGTCTGAGCTCAAGCACTTCTTCTGTGCCCGTGACGTCACCGAGAATGGCTGGATCGAGCGCAGCCTTGAACAAGGTGATCGGTAAATCCGCCTCGCGACCGTAACGCGCGCAGTTGACGTCGTACACCTCTGCGTACGTGCCGTGCGCGGCATCGTCTTCGAAGAGTCTCACTTGCGGCCACACCGGAACAATGGCGGGCGTATAGTACGACATGCCTCTGCGACGCGACTCCGTGTGTTTAGCGAAGACGTTGTTGAGCGTCGACAGTAGTTGCACCATGCGCTCTTCTCCTCTAGCCGCTGGCGTCAGAGAAGTTTGCACGAGGAACCGCTTGGAGGAGCCATCGGCTCCGATAAACTCCAACCCGCGGTAGCTGTTACCGTGTCGGCGAACGACGTGCACATCTGGACCGATGCGTTCGAGCTTTGTGAATCGATCCATTATACCGAGCGCCATGTCCCCGCTGTACTGACCCGGAACCTCGACTTCGTTAAAAGTAACGTCGCGCAAGACGCTAGACTCATCTTCAAACCGTAAAGAAGTTGGTAGACGATCTTCGACGTCATTCAACAACCGCTGCTTCCAGCTCTTGAGCTTGGTCATGAGTTCAGCGACCGTCTTTGGGAACGTCTTCTCTTCTGGATTGAGATCGCGCTCGTAGCTCGACTTGTATTCAGCAACGAAGTCGGCGTGTTTTGCCGACGTTTCAGCGCTAAAGCACGCCTTGCAGAGACCCGAGAGCTCATTCTTGAACGTTTCCGGAACCTCTCCAGTCGTCGCAGCCGGATACTTGTAGCAACGATGCAATAACGTGTACACGACGACGAGCAAACGCTCTTCAGGCGTGCATGCGAAACGCGTACCGAGTTCGCTGAGAAGGACTTCGAGTTCGGCAACTAAACTGCCGTTTCTGAGTCGCAGCTTTTCCATCAAATCCTTAGCAGCTTCGAAAGCGATCGTCGCCTCCTGCGCGCGCTGCGCAGCCGCTTGCACATTCTTTTTGTCATCACTCTTGGCGATGAGTTTCGCCGCTTGCGTGGCCCGCGCCGCGAAATCGCGCCGCTCGAGCAAACTCGTGCGCAATTGGTAGTAAACGGCCTGCGGATGCGCTTGAACGACCCGGTGTAAAATGGTCTTTGCGTGCGGAGCTTCGGGATGCATCAATGAGAAGAGAAGCTGCGGGATCCACGGAATCCAAATCCAAGCTGGTAGAGCGTCGATGTGACGAGAGATCGCAGATCCAACGGATTGTGGATTGGAAGAGAAGGACAACATTTGCATGACGTTGACGAGCTCGTGACGATACTCTTGCACGTTGTGCTTGATGCCTTGCAAATAGCACGTCGCCGTTTGCTGCCCGAAAGAGGCGTTGCTCTCGCCATCGCTGCGATCACGGCAGAATTTACCCCACGAGATCCACGCCTCGGCGAGTTGCTTGCAGAGAGAAATCGACGTCGAATACGATGCGTTGGCGCCGTTGGCGTCGCCGAGCTGCTCTTGAAACTTGGCGCGAAGACGGAACAATTCAGCCTTTTGCGGCGGTGAAAAGAACTCCAAGCTCGCGGACTCGAGCAGGTTCAGTCCGGTGACCGCCTCGTTTTCGAGTGCGAGGTAGGCTTGGCACTGCTCTCTAAGCTTGGAAAACGCTTCGGAAACTTCAATCTGTCCTTGATGTCTGGCTAAGATGGACAGAGCGACTTCGGGCAAGCGCTGCTTACGCGCCGAAGTCGCGAACTTGTTGAGACTCCACGCGCGTTCTCGTTGTCCGAGCTGGTCAAGCTGTTGCGTGACCTGAGACATCGCCGGGTTCTGTTCACCGATTTGCTTCGCGGCGTGCGTCATAATGTTGTGCATGTTGCCACGCCAGACGAGAATTTCGCTCCACCACGGAATTGGATCCCAATCATTCGGTGTGCGCAAACGCCACGTTTCCATGATATCCTGGACCAGCGTGCGGTTGTTGTTCAATCCTTGAACGCCGCGTCGCTGAGTGTTTGAAAGCTCTAGTAAAATTCTCGTCGACTCTTGCACTTCCGCAATGGCATTGAACATGTGCAGCGACGGAATGTGACACGTCGAACCCACCTCTGGCAGTCTCCACCAGCGATCAAGCGACGCCTTGACCGCTGTCGCCCAGTGAGTTTCGGCTTCGCGCACGCGGCCGCTGACGAGCGACGCGAAAGCGCGAACCGTGATGATCTCTGGAGTTTCTTCGATCTCATTGAGAGAACCACTCGGCATGAGTTCCTTGACGCCCGCCCAATCGGACAAGCGCCACATGCTTTGCACCATGAGTTCGCTGTTCTCAACCGTACGACTGAAATCAGTGATGAGATCCCACTGGTTGAGTTGCTTGGCAGAGTTGAGCCATTGAGTCTCCCAGAGACACATTTCAGTCTTGGAAACACCCGGTGCTTGGCCAGCAGTGGCGCGCTGAATGCCCTTGAAAAAGACTTCTTGCGCGTCTTGCCAATGACCGTGCTGAGAGAGAGACAAGCCAGCTCTCGTAATGTCGGATTGGCATCGCTGCATCCACAAGCCCACGTAGACGTCTTGCTCGTTGAGAAGGCGATAGAGTTCACTGAGCGCGTCGAAGCATCGAGCCTCTTGCGGGTAGCGAACCACGTGATTCTCCAGCAGTGCGATTGCGGTGTGCCACGCGTTGAACGTCTTGCCCAAAAACTTGATCAACTCGCTCGGAATCTTCAGCTGAGGCTGAGACAGCGAGATGCCTTCCAAAAGCGCCTGGATGACGTTCGGTCGAACAGCCGCTTGGCGCAGATGCGACTCCTTGCTGAGTAAACCAATCATCGGCTTGGCGAGCTGAAGTTGCTCCTCTCGTTGGAGAGTGGCCCAGACGATGGGGAAGATGAGCACCCACAAATAGTACGCGATGTGCGCGTTGCGTGTCGCCACCTGTCTGAGAGGCGTCATCAAATCGGTCACGCGAATGTGCGCCTTGTCATGCAAGAACTTGGCGTGTCGCTTCACCAACGCCTCCAAATCTGATGAGATGGGCTCGGCGTTCTTGGGCTTGATCGGCACGGGAACTGGTTTCTTCGTCTCTGGATCGATGGGGAAGAAAGATGGAATGAGCGAGCTGTTCGGTGCGAGCATGATGCGCTCTTCTTCAGCCAACGTGCTCAAAATCAAATCCAAGCCTTGCATCAACCAGAACGTATCAGCCATAGCGTCCCAATCTTGAATCGTCAAAATGTACTGCAAACGCTGAAACAGAGATTTGCCGATGCCTTCGTGATACAAGTCGAAAAACTTTTTGCGGAACTCTGGTCGTCGCGTGCGCAAGCCGAGCAAGTGCGTGCGCTCGACCTTGAGGAAGACCTCGCTGCGCAGCGCTGGGTCTTGCTTACCATCGGGTGAGCACAGCATGTACGTTGCACCGAGGAGTTTTTCTTCCCAAGGTTCTGTCTGCGTGATGGCGAGTCCCATGCGAGTCAATTGGGCAAGCTTGGAAAGGAAGAGCACCGTCTCCTTCGCGTTCAAGCTACCGACTCTTGCCTGTCTATCTTCTTCGCTCATCGGTTCACCGAGCGTGGAATCCTTCGCCCACGCCACTACGGCATCAAGGATTGACATTAGGACGTTTCCATGCGTCGTCTTGTCGTTGATAAGTTGCAGTAGCAATCGAAGAAAGAGCTGCTTGTGGTCAGAGCCTCCGCTTGCGACGCGCATGGAAATGAGATTGATACACTTGGCCATGCAAAATGCGACGCTACCGTATTCTGGTTCAACCACTTCTGGCGCCGCTTGACCTCTCTTTGGATGCACCGACTGCAACTCGCCCGCCGCAGAAGCTGTGTTGAGCTCGTGCGTGAGCCGGGCGAGAATCTTCATGAGACCAGGTAAAAACTCACTGACGCGCGTGGCATCGATTGAAGCATCGGCTTCAACCATCTGAAGTACAGAAGCCAAGCTCGTACTGGCGGTTTCAGCGTTGGGGGCGCTCTTCGCCTCGGAAGACTGTTCGACACCCTTTTCATAAAGCTCCGTGATCTTTGCTCTGAGATCCGTAAACACTTCCAGTTGATCCTTCGGCAGGCCATCCGACTTGGTGAGGTCCAAAGCCGTGCGCAAAGTCTTCGCCGTGAGAACATGCACTTCGCGATTCGGTGATGCGTAGCACGGCTCAAGCAGCGTCGTCAACTGTCGCACATTCTCAATAGTGTGCTCGTAACCTTCAGTTTTGAGAGCTCTTTCCAGCACAGAAAGCGCCATGATGAGCGTCGAAGTTGGATCGCGAGCCGCTTGCGTAGCCAAAGCGAGCAACTTTTCAATGAATGAAAACTTGATTCGCGCCGCGGGCCAGAGCTCAAGTGCCTCGGTGAGAAGCGCGAGGGTACGAGTGTTTAACGCTCGCGAGTCTTGTTCCTTGCCCTCTCCAGTGATAAAGCTCATACGTACGAGGAAGTTGACGATAATTTCTTCCATTGCGGAGGACGGCTTGAAACCTTCGTCAATGACGTCTATGGATGGCATTGACTTGAGCTTTTCAGTATCCGGAAGATCGTTCGCCAACTCTTCCGCTGCGTCATCGTCACCCTTGCTTTGCTTGGTCGATCGCGATGCGCGCGTGGATCGGCCTGGAGATTTAGCTTCGTCTTCCTTCTTGGCCTTCTTCGCGCCCTTTTTGCCACGACGCGACGGAGTTGCAGTTTCTTCATCTCTGACAGGGCTTTCCGACGCCTTTCTCTTCGACGTCCCCGACGGAGTAGGCGCTTCGATTTCTTCGATACCTCCATTTTGCCTCTCTTTCTCCCACTTCATAATGAGCTCAACCAAATCGACCGACAAGGCTCGATTAGATTGCGAAGAGCTGGTGGGAAGACCAAGTCGGGACAGCGAGTTGACCATCTGCGGTACAAACTGCGCCCGAGAAGAGTAAAACAGCTTTGAGTGCTGTACGATGAGATTCCAAATATGCACGAGCTGTGACAGGGAATGACCTTCTTCAATCAAACTCTTCTTGGTGTAACGAATCCATATCGGGTACTTGTGATCACCCAGTGGGAGGCGAATCGGAAGCGCCGGCGTAAGAGCGCCGAGAGCTTCAGTCACGAGCGCTTTTTGCTCCGGCTGGCATGCACGCAGCAGAGCCACAAAGACTTGCAAGATGATTTTCTCCGGCGCCTGATAGGCTTCCAAGAAGTAGCTAATATTGACGAAGGCCCACTGCTTGCTCGAGTCTTCACGCTTGAGGTGATTCCAGCCGAACTTGATGAGCTCCTTTCTGTGCTTCACCAAGTCCTCGGGCATATTTCGGATCAGCAAGGTGCTCAACTGAAGAAGTTGAGTGCGTAAAGCTTCCGAGTACACGTGGGATTTGGCGTCGTCATCCGCAGCCTCGAGTACATCGAGCACCAAACGACTCACAAGTTTGTCGTCGACAGTGGTCTGCGCCGCCTTCAACGCCTCGGTGCTGTCTTGGCAACCCTTCAACACTTTGCTGAGCATCGGAATGACGACCACCTCGAGCGCGCACACGAGCTCTTCGGGATTTGAATCATTGTCATCGAAGTGAGCGGCGAACTTGTCCAAGAACTCTCGCAACACAGCGTTTCGTTCAGAGGGCGTGTAGTCGTCAATCACCTCCTTTTTTATGAACTCCCGAACAAAAGTGTAGTCAACACAACTACGCTTGCAGAGCACGGGTATTATTTTGAAGAGGATCTCAACTTGCGAACGGTCGTGCTTGACGATGCTAAGGAAGCACTTGACAATGTACTTGCTCTCCATGATGGCCTGAAGAGAGTACTCGTCTTCGCTTTCCACTCGCTTGGCACGCTCCTCGCTGTCCCAGCGATCCTCCAGCGCCGCGTACACATCAGTTTCGTCCGAAAGCCACCCTGGAGACATCTTCACGATGACAGACAAGAGCTTGAGGCCATTGTAATAGACCAACTTCTCGTCCTCATCCCTTTCGACGCCTTGCATCGCGACTTCATCCAACTCATCCGGCTTGACTTTTGCATCAAAAATGACGCGCAAAAGTTTGCTCGTGTCGTCTCGTAGAGCTTGCATAAGCTCGGAACCTTCCTCCATCTGAATGATTTTGACGAAGCGCGAAAAGTACTGCGGTTGGTCCAGTCGCGCAAGGAAGTACGCGATAGATTCCTTCGGGTATTTGCTCAAGAATTTCGCGAGAGGTTTAGAGTAAAGCGAATTGTATTCGCTGTACACGCTCTCCGGCGGCATGGTTGACTCAATCGCGGTGATATCTCTCACGAGCGGATTGATGAAATGAAACGGCAAAATTCGCTTCTCGTTCGGCTTGAGCTCTGCTTTCGCATCGCGAAGCTTTGGCAACAAGTGGAACAGGTTGACTATCGCCGCAATCAGTTTGGCATCCTTTGGAGATTTTCTAAGCTGACCCGGCACAGCTGGCGCGTTGGCATCGAGATCCAACCAGTACTTGATGTGCTCGAGCAACTTCTCACCCAAGGTGGGGCTAAACCACTCGGCGAGAAGCTCCAACAAATACTCCAAAGCTTCCAGTAGTGGGATGGAAAGCTTTGAAAGATGTTGTAAATTCATCAAGATGGGACTCAATGACTGCTTGAGCGTGTTCTTGTTCATGTGCGGCTTGACTTGAACCAGTCCCTTTTTCGCTATGGCTACAATGTCTGCGTTTCTCGACATTAGACTCGAAAAGAGAACGGTCGAGATACGCTCTCTGACTGTCGTGAGAGATTCAGCATCCGTTTTCGATAGCTCAGGTGTGCTAAGAGCCGTGCTGAGCAGTTGTATACAAGCCTGTCGGAGCGTTGACAGTTCGGCGTGCGTCTTCGCCTCAACGTTGATCTGAGCTACTTCTTCACTCTCCGCAAAGGTGAGAGCGTCGACAACGACCGACAAGACGTGGCCATCAAGCTTGGCCAGCGGCGGTGAGAAGCTCAAGTAGAAGTCCATCTGCTTGACCAACTGTGTTTGCGTCAAGTTGTGTCGACTGTGAAGTGGCGAGGAGCAGAGCGTCGAGAGCACGCTATCCGATACGTCCACAATGTCACCCATCGGCGTCGACGTGCGCTCGCAGATGCCACGGAGTGCCTTTTCAACCGCCGCGCGAGATCCGCACGTACTCGAAACGCTTCTGATCTCGTTAATGAGAACTTGTACCGCGTCTTTCGTTTCGGTCGACGCATCATCGCCACAAACGATCGTGTCTGCCGGGATGCATTTCTCGACTATGCGAAGAAGAATCGCCTCCGCTTCCTTCTTTTGAGTGATTGCATGGTCAGGAAGCAGCGCGATCGCTCGCGTAATGGCAGACAGAAACTGTGAAGCTCGGCGCCTCATAAAAATCGACGGCAAACTCGTGCTTAACCTATCGAGGCCCGAGAGACCTCCAGCAATACAGAGCGCGTGCTGATTGTAGCAGCAGTGCGCCAGTCGAGGTAGAACCGTCTCGACAAAAGTGGAGAGTTTCGGATACGAGCTCTCATCTAAGTCCATCATCGCCGGTGTATCAGACTTTTTCTTCGACTTCTTCGGCGTAGACTTTTGGTCTAAACTATCTTCTAAGCTTTGCAGCGAGTCTAATTCGTCGTGCGATAAAATCATCACGGCATCTATGAACGTACCGATGGCCTCCAGTGTTGCCTTCATGGTAGCTTGAGTCCCCGACTCAAACGCTTCCATCAAGGCATCAAGGAACAACGTCGTGTCAAGAACCTTCAAATTCGTGGCGCGAGGTCTGTCAACCGAATCAGTCGCCTCTGAAGGAGTCTTACTTTGCTCTGTGTTTGTCGCCTTGCTCACGAAGAGCATCGCCATGTGTTCACAGACGCTAGACATGAACGTCGTATCTGTTTCCCGCAGGATTGGATCACACTCGGCACCAATCACGGTGACAATCAGCTGCTTGAAGACGTTTTGTTCAGCCACTAATTGGCTCGTCGTTTTGTTACCAAGTTGCGGTGAAATCTCGGCAAAAGAAGAGCTATCAAACTTTTTACCCCAGCCATTGGAAATCACCGCTTCAACTGCGCTTTCAATTTCCTCTTGGTTCCCAGATAATGCGTGACCGGCGTTCAGATTGAGCACAGATATCAGACACGTACGAATAAATGCAAGCGCCTGTCTTCTGTGCCGGATGAGCGCATCTGATGCCTTGACATTCGGCATCATTGGCGTGCTGAGAATGTTCTGCATCAAAACGATGCATCGGTCAAGCGGTATCAAGAAGGACGTTTCGGGTTTGAACATCAGAATCATTCTCAACCCATGCTCCGGATTGCTCTTCGCATCTAGTTCGAGTGGTTGCTGCAGGAACGCTCTATTCCGTCCACCCAGCTTGCCCAAAAGCTGCATCGCCTTTGCACCAAAAGGTGAACCACTTTGCTGCGGCTTGAGCATGGCCCAGAGTGCGAGCATTAATTCCGACTCGACATCTGCAATGCACGGATCCAAGAATTCCGGGTTCAAGGAATCGACCCAGAATTCCAGAGTTCTCAAGCCAAGGAGGGTGAGCTCATTCACTGGGGCGCGAAGAGCTTTGCACAATGGCGAAGCCAGCTTCGGAAGATGAGGGAGAATGGATGACAATCTGGCGGGTAGGATCAAACACAGTTCGACGACGGTGTCGTGAAGCTCGTGAGGATCTGGGCCCTTCATCATGGCCAACAAGCAGTCTAAAGTAGTTGGCAAAATCGGCACGACTTCTCGGTAAAGAACATCAAACTTGGCTTGAGCCATCGCGCGGAACAAGTATCGAAGTAACCTCACGTATGCCGAAGGATTCTCCAATTCCTTGATGGCTTTTAGACACGATTCAATTATCGTGATCACGTGAGCGCTCAACACAGCTTCGCAATTGCTATGCTTGCTCACCGCGTGCAAGAGCAAGGAAAAGAGCTTAAGTACAAGCTGCGCTTCCTGCGAAGATTGATCCGCCAAACAAGTGAGCCTTCGCTCTAAAAGATACGTCACGAGCGCATCAGCAAAGTAGCGGCACAACTTTGTGTTCTGAAGCAGTAAGTGCGGAACTTGCACCATCGTTGGCAGTTCCAACATGCCGGCAAAGAGATTATCAAAGTGTAACGAGACGATGTCTACAAAGTTCCTCGGCTCCAAAACCATCAAGGCTTCCGAAAAGTGTGTGCACATTTCCGAACTCTCCGTGCCCTTGAATAGTTGCATGCACTTGACACCGCTGCGAATGAAGCCCGCCGCATTTTTAAGCTCGTACTGGCTGAGAGCGAGCTTTGATGTGTCCGCCGTGCCATTGAAGTTCGTGATGCTCCATAGAAGGGTCTTCATGCCTATCGTGAGTGTCTTGATGATTGCTTTGCTGTCTGAAAGAGATTTGAGCCTTTCGTGACTCGGCAGTGGCACGTTCTCCTCAACTTGCTCATCGTCTCTCTTGTCTTCGGCATCCTTCATTTCCACGTCGCTCTTTTCCGTGACGGCGGCGCTCTTGGGCTCAAATGGTTTATCTTCTCGGTTTGCCTTGGCCGCCTTTGCTTTGATGGCCTTTTCTAAATCATTTGCAGTCTCAACAAGCTCAGGGATGCTCGCACGCAATGTCCTAAACTTGGCGACCGTGGCGTAAAGAATTCGAACCAAGAGCGCTCTCACTTCTTCAGACTGCGTGGAGTTTGCCCTCATTCTGAAAATTGACTCCACCAAATGATGCATCAACCTCGCACACGTCATGTGTGTGGATAGCGGAAGCGTGTTGTCTTGCATGTTTCGGCTGAAGATGTAAATGGCCCTTCTTATCTGAGGCAACGTCAACTCTGCCTTCATGTGATGCACGAGCTCAGCCAAAAACGAATACGCCAGTGGCCTGAGGTTCTCGATGCATTGCCTTCCTTCACCCACTAACACGGCGTCGTCCATCATCAAATCGAGGTGGGGAAAGAATCCTTTGCAGAACGCCGGCGAGCCGAGTACATGTCGAGTGGCAACAAGTAACTCCTTTCTCGTAGACACGACATCTGGACACGTCTGCAGCAGCGTCACAATGGCGCTCGATATCGTCTCTTGGTGCGGTTCGACGAGACCCGGGCTACCTCTGAGAAGATATGTGATGAAGCTGACTGTCTTCACTTGCGCAGCCTTCAGATCATTGTATCTCTCGTCGGTTTCCTGACGTTCTTGATTGCCTTTGCTGCCTCCGTCCATGCCGATCATTTTCACCATGAGCGGCACAATCTCCTCGATATCGCCTTGAATGTTGCGACTGTAAAGCTGGAACAAGAGCATGATAATTAAGGGGCACTCAGTCATCACCTTGAAGGATCGCGTGCTCGGAAGTGTGCACGGAGAGAGATCCTTATCATCTGTCCCGCGTCCTTTGGAAGACTTTGTTCGCGTGCCGACCACTTCCTCGAGTAGCTTACCCGAGTCCTTATAGACATTCTTCACGAAATCAAGGAACGGAAGCGCCTTCTTCTCCATCTGTGGTCTAAAGTTGCGGTGCAAATCAAAGATTATCTTGAGGCAAAGGAGCGCGTTCCTCTCATTCTCCTGGGGAAGCGGTTCCAACGCCAAGTTCAACAACTCTGTCTCAAACGGCCTCAACACCTCGTTAAAGGGCAGACGGTTGAGAATTTCGTACACCACATAACGCAAGTCGTTTTCATCGTCGTCATCGCAGCTCGGAGAAGTCTTCACCGTCAGTATATCCTTGAAAGCCGGAAAGTAACACTTCAAAAAGTTGACGTATTCGCTCGTGTGCACGATCTCAATCCCGTCTCTCACCCCCGTCGCTATCTCCAATCGCTCCGAAGTCGTCGCTGAATCATCGACGAGTCTTTCCGCCTGCGATTCAAAATCATTCGACCGCATCTCGACGCGCGGTGACCCTCGCAGCCTTCCTCGCAGCGCGTGAACAGATTTTCCCGCACTTGCCCTACTTGGATCAACACCAGCTCCGTCGCGAATGCGTCGCGAACGAGGTTGATTGAGACGACGCGCGGCGCGTTCGACCCTTCCAACGCGTCGATCAAGGTTTTTACGACCCACTCGCGCGCTCTCGTCGTCGTTCTCGAGCCCGCGGCGGGGTCTCACGGCGTTGATCGCGAAATCTGAGTCTCAATTCAGAATGCGCGAGCAACGGAAGACTGACATGGCCCAAACCCTCATCATTCTGTTGGTTGTGTTGGTTGAATTGCTGCTATGGAAGTTGTTTACAACTCTCGAGTATTAGTACATAAAAAGATGAAGCGCTGTCACATTTGAGCGTAAAAAGGTGATTCGAGACGACGACGCGACGGGGATCGACGCCGCCGAAGCGGAGCTCGAGCGGCGTACGCGGCGCCGTCGGTTACCGAACTCAGTCTAGCCAAGTGAAACGACACAAGACACCAGCGCATGAGTGCTGATCGGCAATATAAGCGTTGTCTCTGGACAACATGGGGAGCACGCGCACGCCTTGGCGGATGGAAGACACGGCGACGTCGTAGTGGGCTAAAAATTCATCGCGACTTCCGTCTCGGTCCATCGCCGTAAACTGGAGGACGCTGAGCTCTGGCTCGCGAATCTCGATATCGAAAGATTCGTTCCAGACAGGTTGCGCGAGCGGACCAGTTCGGGCTTTTGAATAAACGGACGTGCGCTTTGATTTTCCGGAAGCGCTTCCCGTGGCGAGTCGATCCGATGTGCAGCCGAACACGGAGATTTTAATCAAACTATCTGGAGCGGAGTACATGTCGGCATCTTTGAAGTTGTCCCAGCCTACGCCAGCGTAGATGTGGACACGAAGCGTCTTCACAGCGGTTGGCCGCGGCACGCTTGAGTTGAGTAAATACTCTGGTTTTCGCACGTACCCACAGCCACCGTTCACGGCAAACTTTGCTGCGTTGACCCACACGTAACGATCCTCCGCCTGAAAGTTGAGTGCAACGAGGGATGCTCCCACGCTCCACGCAGATGAAGGATCGTAATTGTTACTCATGATCCGCTGACCACCAGGATACGTGCGCAGCAAGTGCTTACTCGTAAACTCTATCAAAGTCTTCTCAGTCTCCTTTTCGACGTGCTTTCGCACCTTGTTCTCGCTCCAACTACACGAAAAACGTGAATCCGTCTTTTTCGCCTCTTCGAAACCTTTAAACTTCAAGTTGCGAACCGAGACGAGATCCTGAACTTCAGAACCATCTGTCTCAGTACCTTCTTCGTCTTCGGAACTTTCGCCCTCGTTGTTTGCGTCTATGATTGAGCTCGCATTGAGCCCGACAGCCGTGGAATTATACGAGCCAAGCGATTCCTTCTTGATGCTCTTCACCTTGTCCTTCTTCTTCGTCGATTTCGATAGAGACCAGCGGTTCGGTTGTTTATTATCCTGCTTATGCTTAACTTTATCTCTGATGATGATGCGTCCTTTCAACGCCGCGGGAGAAGGCCACGAGGTGCGGTCCGCGTCGGAAGCGGGCGCCCACAACTTTTCCTTGAAGATGGAGCGCATGATGTTCGCCATGACGGCGCGCGTCTCCTTGCTCGCATGGTTCTCCAGCGTCACGATGACGGGATACTCGCTCGCATTGTGCCCGTTATCATTAATGCACTGAATCGCATCCTTAAACAGCATCGGACGCACGGCGGTTCCCCCGTGCGTGACGATCGGTCCATCCTTACCGTCGTACACGTCCAACTCAATCACTCGACACCCAGAGTTCAACGCTTTCGCGATCGCCTCCGACGTCGCGCTCGAAAACAACTGATCACCAATCAAGTACGTATTATGCGACGAGTTGATGAAATAATTGGACATCTCTTCGTCCATCCCAGCCTCATCCACGCTCGACGCCGCCGCTGGAAAGTTATCCTTGCGCAGCACGAGCTCGCGCAAAATTCTCTCAGCCGAACGCGACGACGACTTATCCTCGCCGCTCTGTCCCTTCTCATCGCACAGTTCCCGCACCAACGCCTCCGCCTCCGCCTCCGTCATCCCTTGCGTTTCTACCGCCCACTTTTTCACCGCATCCGTCGTCATCCGTCCGTCCGCGTCCACGCATTCGTCGCTCCCGAACACCGCTTCGCGCCAATTAAATTCTGGATTCAACGGTGCGCGAGAGAGATCGAACGACGTTCTCCGCGAGCTTCGCGTGGATTCCAGCAGCGACGCGCACGCTCCCATGGCGGGCGTCGTCAATCAGTGCGAGACGGCGCGTTTCCGTCGGTCCGTCGGTCGGCCGCGCCGTTCGACGACGATCAATGCCGCGTCGCGCGCGTTTCGGTTTCGCTTCGGATTCGCGCCAACGGGATCGACGCGATCCATACGTACATGTATGTACAAACACTGAGACATACATAAAAGCCAAACATGTAAATTCTTAAATCGTGTTACATCCGGCGAGTCATGACTCAATAAAATGGATCTACCCCCCTGGATTCTGAAGCCGCGCGCCTCGGACCGGGCGACGGCAGACGGCAGACGGCAGACGACGGACGACGGACGAGTCGCGTCGGTCGTCGGTCGGTGTTCGCGCGCGCGGTCGGAAGAAACCCCGTCGACGCCCCGACGGCGGTGCGCGCGCGCGGTGGCGACGCGCGGATCGATTCCTTTGCTTTGTGGCTCGCTTTGATTGATTATCGATCGGTTGGTTGGACGGATTGGATTGGATCGATCGATCGATCGATCGGTCGCGCGTTTGGAAGAAACAGAGCGCGGACGGTGATACGGTGATGTCGATGTCGACGTTGATGTCGAGAACGGCGGTGGTGAGACCGCCGGTGGTGAAACCGCCGGTGGTTCGAGGACGACGCGGGACGCGAGCGGCGAGCTCGACGCGGGCGCGCGCCGCGAGCGAGGAAGGAAACGGCGCCGCGGGATCGAAGTACGTGCTGAGAAACTGTGGGGACATGTCCATGGCGCACTTGGATGCGCCGGTGCCGCCACCGGGTGATTTGGAGATTTCCGCGGCGAAGAGCGTGATAGGGAGGCAAAAGTCTGACGCGGTAAATTTACCGATTGGCGTGCCCACGGTGAGCGGCGCGCACGCCATGATCGACTTGGTCGACGGGAAGGTCATGGTGACGGATTTGACGTCGACGAATGGAACTTTCATCGATGGCGAAGAGTTGCTGCCGGGTGTGCCAACGCAGTTGTTAGTCGGGGGTGAGGTTATCTTCGGGGATGAGTTTCTCGCGAGATTTGAGTTGGTGGAACTCAACGACGCGGATTGACTCATACGAGGCGTGTTTCGCTCGTCGAGAGCGAACGCGTCGCAAAAGTAAACAGAGCAAAGCGAAATCAGCTTGTAAAATCACAAAGAAAATGAGTTAATATTTAATAAAACAAATCATCTTCATCGTCGACTACAATGCGCGCGCTGCCGCCGCGGCGTTACAAGCAAAAAACAACCTAATCACGTTTGCGGACGCGACTGCACGACGACGATTTCGTCGCCGCACAATCCTCCCTCAATATCCTGCGCGGAACCAAAGGCGGTCTCCAATTCCACAGCGATGCGTGCGAGCCTCTTTCCAATCGCGTCCCGTTTCGCGTCGTCAACGCTCAACTCCTGTCGGGTGTAATCGATAGACTCGGTCGTCACTCTGCCGAATGTCGGCGCCGAGTATCGGCACCGCAGCGCCGTCGAGTGGTTCGCGTACGCCAGCGTGGACACCCGTCCCGTTTCACGGTCAATCTCCAGACGCCAAGGCGTGCCGTCGACACCGCTTGCGAGCGTTTCACCGAGTCCGACGCACAGCTCCGCTTGTACCGACCCCGATCCGCGCACTGGGCTCTGAGAGTGCAACACAAACGACAGCGCGTTGGGTGATAATTCTTGCGCAAAGACAGCCATGCGCGCGTCGCTTTGCTTGACCCCGGCAGTTCTTCGCGCGAGCACGGCGCGTCTCGAGTAGAGCGAAGCCCACACGTCAGCAATCGCGCGTTGGACGGCGTCGATGTCCGCCGCGTCGACGCCGACGACGCTTTCGTACAAGCCGGCGGCGGACATGCCGCTCAAATCCTCCACGTTTGCGCTCGATCGAACAACCAAACGCATACCCGGAGTGACGCTCGAGCACGCGTCTTGGACGACTGATTTCGACGGGAGATTATCGGTGACGCACGATTGAATCGCCGCGCACGCATCGTCAATGTTTTCGAGCGTCGCGTGCTCGACGTCGGCGAGAAGCTGCTGCCAGCGCGCGTCGCCGCGTACGCTCGCCTCCATCGAACCAAAGGGAACGACGAACCCCCGCGGGGCGCTGAACCCGCTATTCGTTTCCCGCGAGAGCGCGACGAGCGAGCTACACACGGCGGATTTCGCCCCGGCGTTGTGAATCGTCGCGTCTTCGAGCGCGAGCCACGTGATTTCGTCGACATTGTCGCACGACACCGGAACGACAGGGCTGGCGTCTTCTCGCGCAGTCGATTCGGAGGTCGATTCGGCGTCGCGCGAGGAATCATACGCACGAACCTCCGTTCCGGACGCGGTGACGTTCAAGACGCAGTCGTACCCGATGAATTCTTGTAATCTGTGTCGCGCATCCGCGCTGAGCGCGCTCACGAGAGGCGCGCGCTCTTGTCTCGCGCGAATTGCCAGGTGCGACAAGTGCGCGAGTTCGCCGTAAAGAATCGCACCCTTGACGTGCCGACCCGCCGTCGAAATCTCTTCATCCCCGTCGAACGCGCGCACGACGGCGATGATATCGCCCCCGTCGTGCGCCTTTGCGGCCTCTGGACTCAAACGGTCCAATTCGACGAGCGTCCCTCGAGCGACACCGAGCACGATCGGATCGAATCCGTCGCCGGCGACGTAACTCTCCGCCGCGCGATTCAACGACTCGACGCATCGCGAGAGTTGAAACGGGACGCCGGCGCGAATGACCGCCTCAATAAAGGTTGAACCGACGTGCTTTTGCAACCCAAACGCATCGGCGAGTCGCACCGGCGCATCTCCGAAACCAGTCATGAGGGCGTTGGTGTGCGAATCTACCAACCGCGACGCGCGTCGCAACGACGCCTTGAGTCGAAGCGCGGCGTTTTCATCGGCGACGCCCGGTTCCGTCCAACGCGTCAATTCACGAGCGATGATTCCAGTCTCGAGCGGTCTCCAACCGGAGAGTCCGATTTGACGAAGAGCGAGCGACGCGACGCACCCGGCGTGTTTCCACGATCGATCGTCGCGCGCGCTCGTTTCCTCTTCTCGCTCCATGAGATTGTTGCAGCGCGCAATGGCGACAAAGGCGTACTCTTCGAGCGCGATTTCGACTTGGCGCCACGCTTGGCGCTGACGAACCGAGTCGTCTGGCGCGTCGTTTCTCATCCCGGTGCTCAAACCTGCGCAAAAGTACGCGCGGAGCTCTGTGCAAACCTGCAGGGCGTGTCGTAAATCGTCGCCTTCGGCGCCGAACCAGCCATCCGCGGCGCCGGCGTCGATTTTCTTTTGCGTCGCAATCAAGTCGTCGATGAGGGGTTCAGTTTCAGCATCCAAAGTCCCGCGGAGACTGTCTAAACGCTCGAAAACCCCGCTCGCGTTGAAGAATCGTTTCAGTTCAATGTAAAATTCGTGGAATTCTCGCACGAAATCTTCCGAAAACTCGCCAGGGTTGGCGGTGATTCGTTCGAGCACGACTTCCGTCGCGACCAAATCCTCCGGACCGGCGTTGCGGTGCAACTTGTTCTGAATGGTGTGCTTGATGGTTCTCTTCAAATCCTGCGGGATGTCGTTTCGGTGCGCAATGTCACGAATGCGCGTCAGCGGTACCGCGTTGGTGAATTCTTCGTTGAACGACGGGAGCCAGGGATGGATGCGACGCATCACCGCTCGCTCGACTTCGCCCAAATCCGTTCCGTGTCGGTACATGGCGCCTTGAATTTGTTCCATGCTGATGAATATTCCTCTACCCACCATCGCCGGCCCGTTCGGACGCCTGTGTCCACCGCCCTCGACGCACTTGATCGTCCCCGTGCTTATCCACTGGAGATACGTCGCGCACGCCGCGAGTTTGTCCCTAGTAATTTCTCTACCGATGCCTATTTCATTCGCCACCACGGCGAGCTTTTGAAACCACGACCCGCCCTCCTTATCGCCGATCACGACCGCTCTCGCGGCGGTGCCTTCGTCCAATCGACTCACGTCCCACGTCATTTCACTCGGACGCTCTGACGAGTGTTCGTTCGCTTGCATGAGACGAACGTCGTCGCCATCCCACGCGACCGAACGCGTCGCCGGCGCGACGTCCCTCAAATACGCGTCATCACCGTTCGATTCCACCGACCCATCCTCTCCCGAGACGCCGGCATTTAGCCCACCGTCCTCGCCCGCGTTTTCTTCTTCCCGCCTTGAAACCTCGCACCCGCGCTCGCCGAATCGACACTTCACCAGCGTCGACCCGCGTCCGACGACGGCTGTCCGGTTATCTCCGTCTTCCCACGCGGCGCTCGCGTCCTCGCGCGTCCGCACGCACTTAAACTCCAAATCCACCGTCGACGATTCGACGTCGAATCGACCGACCCAAAGGTTTCCCTCTGTCCAACGCAAAACCAACCCGCGCGAGAGGTCCCAATCGCCGAGCGCGGGGACGTTTCCGGTGACGCGCAAACCGTCGCCGTACTCGAGCTGGGCGTGGATTTCAAACGAAACCGTCGCCGACGCGGACGCGACGCGACGCGCCGACGCCGCGGGGTGCGTCCGAGAGGGGTTTCTCGCGAACGTCGCGACGCGCGCGGGCGTCGGACGGGAAAGGCGACGCGCGGACGCGGTGGAAGTCATGCTCTGGGGCGGTTTCGCTATTTGGTTGCTATTGGTTACACGTATCATCACAACTGAAACAACGAGCTAATAATGCCGATATCGAACGAATGGGAACAACCGTGAGAGCGAGCGATGAGCGAGCGAGACAGAGACGGAGACTGGCGCTATGTCTCCCCCGCCTCTTTCGCCCTGGTGTTCACGAAGTAAATACCGACCAAGGTGACGACGGCTCCGCCGAGCTGCGTCGAAGTGAGGGTCTCGTCCAACGCAAAGTAACCGAGAGCCGAGGCGAACATGGGCGTGAGAAACGTGAGCGTGCTAAGCTTTGTGAGCGAACCCTTGTTCGCAAAGTAAAAGAAGGCGCCGTAGGCGACAGCGCCTCCGAAAATGGAGGCGTACGCGAGACTGGCGACATCCGTCGTCGAGAGCGCCATGTTTGAGTATAGTTCTGGTTCCGTCGCGAGCGAGTACGCGAGCAACGGTACGCCTCCGAGCGCCATATGCCAACCCGTCGCCATGACGGGATCGACGTACTTGCACACCCAACGAACCATGACGGTGCCGATGGCCATGGATTGCGCCGCCAACAACATCCACCACTCCCCGCTATCCCAAAGGTTGCCATCAAAAAGCGCAACGTTACTCAAAGCCTCCGCGCCATCCGAGTTCACCACAGATGTTAAAACCTCCGGAGGGAGTTCGAGGAGTAAGAGACCCAAGACGCCGAGCGCGAGGCCGGCGACGCCCTCCGCGCCGAGCGTCTCTCCGTAGAAGATGGACGCCAACACAGCCACAGTCAGAGGCTGAGAATCTATGATGACCGATCCCAGACCAGCGCTTGTGCGCTGCAATCCCTCAGCCAAAAACCCTTGAAACATCGCCGCGTCAACCACGGCGAAGAGCGCCACCGCGGTCCAAGCCTGGGCGGATTTGGGAAGCGGTCTCCCTTTACTCAACGCCCACGCGACGAGAATCAATCCCGACGGAATGAGGCGCACCGAAGCCACAAACATCGGCGAAGTCACGGGTAATACACCCTTCATCGCCACCATGCTCGTGCCCCACAAGAAGAAGGGCGAGACGAGCGCCAAACTTCCAAACAACGACGCGACGTCCGACGTCGTCGCCTCTGCCACCCTCTCGCTCGCGCTCGCGACCCTATCGTCCACATCCATCGACACGTCGCACGACGCCTCCATCCCCACACCGACGCACGAAATCTCTCTCTCATTTACCACCGGTTCCGGAATCACGCACTCGGCGCCCATCGTCGACGCGACGCACTCCAAACCTTCATCCGCCGAACGCGCTTGACTCTCCGCCACCGCGCCGACGCCGTCCGCGTCCTGTTCTGCGCGCACCCGACTCCTCACGCATCGCGACGACGACGACGACGACGACGACGGCGCATACACCATCGACACCGCGCGTCGCGTCCGCACATCTCTCACCGTCGGCGTCGTTCGCCTCAAACCACCGTTCGCCGCTGGCGCCATCGTCATCACCCGCACCGTCGTCATCCGCATCGTCTTGATTCTGATAACACCCGTCGTCCAGGCGTGGCGCGAACACCCACGCGAACGACCGACGGTGAAGCGAAGTAGCGAACGACGCGGTCGACGACGACTGCGTCCGCCCGTCGCGCACTGCGGCGCGCGCGCGACGCGCGCGTCGTCGTCACAAATCTATGTACCAGAGAATCACAGTACAACGACCCACGACAATACGACACATATGTACCATACTAAAACCACATAAACATCTATATAAATGAATAAAATAGAAAATTAACTCAAAAAATTTAACTCGTCGTATTGTACCACCGTTTAACGCCGTTCAACACTCAAGATTTGTTAGTCCCAGGTCGATCCCACGGGTTGCGAATCTCAACGATCGAGATGTTTGAAAATCATGCATAAAAACACGTAGGGTTTACAAATAACGTATTGTAGGACATTTAAAACCTATGAGAATATATTTTCCAAGGAGTCATTCATGGATACTTTCGTGCGGGAACGAACGAACGAACGTTGGAACGCCCGGTTCGACACACCGCGACGACGGAAGGAACCGCGAGGTACGAACCGGGAGACCGCGCGACGCGATGCGAACGCCGACGACGCCACCCCCGCCACCCCCGCCCGCGCGGTGGCGTTCCGTTCCGCGCGGCGCCGACGACGACGCCGACGCGCCAGTAAAATGAATGAAATGCGCGAACCCGAGCGAGGGATTCGACTGACGAACGAACGCGAACGCGTCGCGCGCGCGCAGGATTCTCCCGAAAAACGAAGGATCGAACGAAATGAAGGCTCAGGAAAAGGTGCGTCCGTCGCGTCTCGCGCGATCAAAGTCGACGCGTCGACAGAGCTCAAAGGACGACGACGACGAGGAAGAGCGAGACGCGAGCGGCATCCGTCGTCTTCGAATCAATCACCACCGCGGGTGATTTCGTGCGTGTTTTTTGAACGGCTCTTTTTTCGCGGTTCGTGACTCGCGGGTGACGGTTCACATGTATGCTATGTCGTTCCCCAAAGTGGTTGTTGGGTTGTACACTAGAGGACGAGACGGAGCGACTGACGGAACGATGCGATGGACGCCGATGCGACGCGCGCAGCACACGGATGAATCGAACCCGCAACCGCCGAAACGGGCGATGACGGCGTACTTGATCTTTTGCTCGAAACACAGAGGAGAGATCATGCGGCAGATTCACCCCGAGCCGGACGCAAAGTTTACGCGCGCGGAGATGCACACGGTGACGACCAAGTTGGCCGCCATGTGGAAGAAAATCTCGCCTAGCGAACGCAAGCAGGTGCAGGCGGAAGCTGATAAGTGCAAGGCGACGTATGAGATGCAAAAGGCGGCGTTCCCGCCGGCGATGCTCAAGAAGCTCGCTCGCGCGAAGAACAAGCCAAAGGGACAAATCGTCATCGAAGCGCAAGGCGAAAAGCCGGTGCGCGCCAGGACGGCGTATCTCATCTTTTGCAGCAAGTACCGAAGACAGGTGATGGCGGAAATCCACCCGAACGAGAATGAAAAGTTTACGCGCGATGAAATGCAAGCCGTGACTACCAAATTAGCGGATATGTGGAACAAAATCACCCCGGCTGAATTGAAAAGTTGCAAGGAGCAAGCCGCCAAGGAACTCGCTCACTACAGAAAGCTCAAGGCTGAATACCGTCCGCCGGTTTACGGACCGGCGAAGAAGTCCAAGCCGTCCTCCAAGGCTATAAACGCGAACGGCAAGCCGAAGAAGCCGCCGACGGCGTACTTGCTCTTTGCCGAAGAACGCCGCAACCAACTCAAGAAGTCTGAGCCTCAGCTCAACCACGTCGACATCTCCAGGCGCGTCGCCGATGACTGGAAGCAAATCACGGCTGGTAAGAGAGAAGAATTCCAAAAGAAGGCTAACCGCGCGGCTAACCAGATGGCGCGTGAAGCTCAAAAGGAAGGAAACGCCGCGGTGCCGCAAGGCAACGACACGAGCATGATCCTGTCGCCGAATGACTACGCCGGCGACGTCGTGTCCATGTACCAATAAAAACACTAAATACGACATGTCAAATCACAAGAAACATACTCAAACTACTTAACTATCACACGAATATCGCCACTTGCTCATCCCTCTAACAAGCGCAAAGCTCTCTCCTCGAGAGATTCAAGTTTTTCATCCGCAGCGGGCGCCATGCCGGCGACAGCGGGATCGATGACGTCCCGTTTACGAGGCACCGGTGCGTCGTCCATCTCCGAATCACTCGGGAAACCATCCGAATCCGACGCACCACCCAGGGTGACTTCGACCTCTGCGTCTCCTTCGTCGGCGTCGTTTCGCAGCTTTTGCTTTTTGCGCAGTCGACCCTCGCGAAGGCGAGCCTTTTCGCGACCTTTATCGGCGCGATCCGCCTCCTTACGCTCAGCGGCAACTTCAGCGTAGCGCGCCTTCATTGCGGCGCGAAGTGACTCACCCGGCACACTCACGTCTTCGACTCCACTCTTTACACCGAGGGCTTGAAGCGGCGCCATTGACGTGCCTTCCTCATCAAACACCACCCGCTTGTTTGCGCCGTGGCCACTCTCCTTGATCTTAAGCTTACCCTTGAGAGCGCGCTTACGAGCGATTTCAGCTGCCTTTTCGTCGGCGTCGTACTTCTTCTCATCTTCATCAGAATCGCTTTCGCCAAGACGATGATCAATGCGCTTGACATTCATGAAATCGTCGTCGTCGGCGTCACCCTGTTCGACGACCAAGCCGAATCGGCCGCCACCCTTTCTTTGGATGATGCCCTCCTTGGGGCTTTCCGGCTCCTCTTCTTCCGATTCCAACTCATCTTCGCTATCGTCTTCGTCGTTGCCATCATCGTCATCGTCATCCTCGTCCAAAGTTTCTTCCTCGTCTGAAGCATCTGGAGCGTCCGCTTCTTCGTCGCTATCGCTCGCCGCCGCGCCTTGTCCAGTCTGCATGAAACGCAAACGGGGAGCGTTCGGAAGACCCATGGAAAACGAAAACGCATCAATGTCAATCGACTTGATGTCAAACACCTTTTTGTTCTTCTGCAAGTATACAGAACGCAGATAGCACACGACGGCGCGCTGCGATAGGTACTTGAGGTCGGAATCCTTTGACAGCAAGCCTTGCATGGAACTTTGAATACGAGACGACTGCTTCTTCGGGTTGATTTTGATTGGTTTCAGCGGCACCTTCGCTTCCTCGAGCTCCTTCATAAAGTGAGATTCACCAGGCGTGAGCATCAGTAAGCCTTTGCCCGCGGCGGTGTAGCGCGCCGTTCTGCCGACTCTGTGAATGTACGTTGGGACGTCCTCAGGGCAATCTGCTTGCACGACCCAATCTACGGCAGGAAAGTCTAACCCTCTACTAGCGACGTCCGTCGCGAATAATACAATCTCTTTGGCACTGCAAAATTGATAAAAAACGCCCTGTCGGCGAGCCTGTTTCAATCGACCGTGAATGCACTGCAATGGCACGCCCGGTCGCATGCGTTTGAATATCTCATAGACAAACTTAACTTGTTTGCAGCTCGAGAAGAAAACCAAAGTCTTTGCCGTGAGATGCGTTCTAATGAAAGACCAAAGCACCTCAATCTTCTTCTCCAACGCGCACGTGGTCACCATTTGCTGAAGTTTAGGCGGCGTTGAGTGCACGCTCTCCGCGTGTACGCTGAGATACTCTGGATCCTTTAACCCGAGCCGCGCCAAGTCCTTGACGCTCTTGGTTTGTGTCGCGCTAAATAAAAGAGTCTGGCGTTCTTTTGGCAAGTTGGCCAAGATGGCGTTGAGCGTCTTGCTGAAACCCAAATCCAACATTCTGTCTGCCTCGTCGAGGACCAGCACTTGCAGCGAAACACAATCAAAGAGCGGCGTCTCGTCCATGTGCTGAAGCAATCGCCCGGGTGTACACACCAGAATGTTCATTTTATTCACCCTGTTTGCCTCCTCCTGCACATCCTTACCTCCAATCAACAGACCGGCCGACATTGTGTGTCTCGCGCCTACCTTTGTCAGGCACTGAAAAATCTGAATAGCTAGCTCCCGAGTCGGCGATATGATGAGCGCCCCAACTCCGTCTTGTCTCCCCCACTTCTTCCTCCACAAAGCCTCAATTAACGGAATAACGTACGCCAACGTCTTACCCGACCCCGTCTTCGCCGCACCGAGCACATCTCTCCCGCACAGCGCGTGCGGCAACGTCGCTCGCTGAATAGCCGTCATCTCCTTGAACCGACACTCTCGAAGCGCCCCTTTCGTCGCCTGCGATATCGGCAGGTGCGCAAACTTCCGTTGTCCAACCAGAGACATCCCAGATTCCTTATCGGAGCTCTTTCTCGGCGCCACCGCGAGCGGGTTCTCCCCGACCGTCGGTTTCGTCTCTTCGATGATCCCCTCGAGCTCTTTTATCTCAGCGTCGGCGCGCGCGCTCGCTGAGAGCCGCTTCGTCGTCTTGGCGATCGCCTTGGATGAAGGTTTTTTCCCCATCTTCCTCGGTGCGATCGGCGAGCTTCGTGGTTCGGGCGTTGAGGCCGCGTCTGAGGCTGCGGTCGAACGGAACGGCCGCCGCCGCCAGCGCTCGCTGAAAAAGCGCTTCGATTTTGGTGCCAAAGTCTTCTTCTTTGAAGCTCGACATTCTGTCAGTGGGTAAAAGCGACGGGACGACTAGTGCGATGGGCACGAAAGCTTGGGTGGGTGTAAATTGAATGTGTAATGTATAAATACTAACTCGCGCGCGATGGGCTAGCTGGCTAGGATGAAGATGCGACGTGCGGCTCGTCAATTTGTAATCTCTCCGGAAGTCTGTGCGCCGAGTTTGGAAGCGCCACCATGGCGTCCGCTTTGACGGTGATTTCGTGGAGGGAGCGGCGATAGCGATAACGGATACGAAGGAATTTATCCTCACCCGGGCTGGGATCGCAGAAACCCAGGAGGTCCGACATTGGAACATTCTCGTACATGTCCAGCGTGTCGTTTTCTATCATAAACGCCACGGCCTTGGTGACGTCGATAAAGGGAGGTGGTAAGACGTTCGTCGCCCCGGATGCGTCGCGCTCCTCTCTTGGCGGGTATTCGTCAAAATTTGGAATGATGGGAACGCCCTTAACCTTGTTCGGTCGAGGGTCGAAGCTTCCGTACACCGCTGCCTCGATGACGAGGCCGCCGCGCTCGCGGGCGATTTTCGTCTTCTTGTCCACCGACTCCTCGATGACTCGCACCGCATCGCGAGCAGCCTTCATCGATGCGACTATGCTTTGCTTGCTCTTCTCGCGGCTCGCGATTTGCCGCTTGCGGACGTACCGACGAACCATTGGACGCACCAAAAAGTACCTCAACAACGTAATCGCAAGCGGCGGCAACGTGAACGCGACTAGCGACTTGCGCCAGCTTACCATTGGTGTCAAAAGAATCGGAATCACGAATCTTTGACCCTGTCTATTCATTCTAAACTTCAACGTCAGACCTCTGAGGCTGACGACAATGCTGCATCCAAGAGAAGTGTCTTCGTCGACTTTATTCGTCGTTCCAGCCTCCAACTCAGCTCCGGTGGTTCCCAGTTTCCAACCGAGTCTGTACACCCGGGATTCGTCCATTTGACGAACATAATGTCCAGATAACCCACTCGCCGCGAGACCAACCGTGAGATCGAATTTCACGGCGTTTTTACCAAACGCGTGCGACGCTCCCGTGGACATCGACCCGACTGGGCCGACATTCCACGTCAAATGGCCTCGAGTCTGCGCGAAAAGCTGGCGTTGCGCGATGAGTTGCAAGCCGAGACCTTGTTGCGCGACGTAATTCCAGCTCAGCGCCCCCGTCGTGTGCGTCGTCAGCTGTCTCGTCATCGTCGCCGTGCACGCGCTCGTCTGCCCAGTCTGAGCGCTCAAATCGAGCGTCGTGAGCGGTGAAAACGTTCGTCTCCATCCCAAGATGAAGTTACCAGCCCCTCTCCCCCCGCGCATCGTTCCTTGCGTCACAGCATACGCCGCATCTTCATCACTTATCGGAATCTCCATCGAATTGGACAGTGACGCGCTCGTCAAATCCAAACCGGGATTATTCGTAAACTGCCGTCTTCTCTCTGCGATTCTCTCCTCCACCAAGTGCGCCGCGCTAAACCCAAAAATATACGTTCCGTGAAAGTTCAACTTTGCCTCGGCCGCGTCTCGCGCCTCCTTCGCCCTCGCCCGCTCGAACTCCACCCGCAGTTCCTCCAACGTTTTGCCTCTCGTCGCCAACTCTCTACCCGCGCGCACGCCCTCCATCCCGTAGGCGTCGTACGCGTTCCTCCTCGCATCATCGCTCAGAATCTCGTAGGCCTCGGAAAGCGCCGCGAACGCTCTCTGCGCCGCGTCTCGTCGCGCTTCTTGATCGTCGCCGTCGTCGTCGGCATCACCCGTTTGTCGTCGCCGTTGTTTATCTGGATGCAACGACGCTGCGAGCGTTCTGTACGCGCGCTTTATATCCTCCTTGGACGCATCGCGGGGTAGACGCAACGCGGCGTAGAGATCGCGCGATCCTTCCGCGTCGCCGCCGTCGCCGTCGTCGCCGCGGTCCGACATGTTCGTCGACGAGCGCCGCTCTGGCGTCGTTGTTCAAACGAACTGAAGCAAGAAAAAATCAAATCAAAAAATCTGCTTCAAACGACGACGCGCGACGACGCTCCGGTGACTCGCGATGGCGCCGAAGAAGAGACCGACAGCGTCCGGTGCGAAATCCGCATCGACGCACGGCGGCGCGACGGCGTCTTTTACCGGTTTGCGCGTGGGCGTGACGGTGGTGATCGACGCCGGCGGCGGAACGCTCAAAGTTGGCATCGCCGAGGACGGCGTCGGTTCGACGCGCGTGCTGGCGAACGCCGGGGCGAAGACAAAGGGCGGTGGACATGGAGCGGCGGCGACGCTGTTCGGGGCGGAAATTGATGAAGCGCGAGACGTGAACGGGATGACGATGCGAAGACCGGTGGATCGCGGATACGTGGTGAACTGGGAGCTCGAGCGAGAGGTGTTGGCGCACGCGTTTCGACACGCGCTGGGCGTCGATCCTAGCGGATGCGATTTAGTCGTCACCGAACCGCCGTTCGCGCTGCCGAGCGTGATGGAGAAACTGGACGAGACGGTTTTCGAGTATTTCAAGTTTAGACGAGTTTGCGTGGCGACGCCGGCGGCGTTGGTGAAGCGATACGCGGATTTCGTGGATGAAAAGAAACGAGGGGCGAAGGATTTGTCCGTGTTAAGCCGAAGCGGGATTGTGTTGGATTGTGGGTTTTCGTTCGCGCACGCGACGACGATTCTCGATGGTAAACAAGTCGTCAAGGGGATTCGTAGGCTAAACTTGGGCGGGAAGACGCTCACCAACTATTTGAAGGAACTGGTTTCGTTTAGACAGTGGAACATGATGGATGAGAGCGTGGTGATCGAGGATGTGAAGGAAAAAGCGTGTTACGTCGCGGACGACGCGCTCGTAGAGTTGGAAAAGTGCAAGGAGCGCCGCGGCGGCGTGGTGAGGAGAGAGTACGTCTTGCCAGACGGGATTCACGTGCTCAGAGGATACGTGCGCGAGGAAGAAGCGGAGAAAAAGGAAAACGACGACTCAGATGAGGATGACGACGACGAGGATGACGATGACTTTGGTGCGCGTGGACCGAAAAAGCGTAAGAAGAAGGTGCCGATTCCGAAGAAGCCAAAGGTCGTCAAGGCGGACGAGCCGGACCATCAAGTTTTGACCTTGGTCAACGAGCGCTTCATGGTGCCGGAAACTTTGTTCAACCCGAGCGATATCGGGGCGCAGCAGTGCGGCGTGTGCGAGTTGGTCGCGCAGGCGGTAGATAACGAAGACATGGAAGAGGCACATCAAGCGCTTTGTCTGCTTGACGTCATCGTCACGGGAGGTTGCACAAAATTCGCCAACTTTATGGAGCGTTTCGAGCGAGACTTACGACCGTTGCTTTCGGAAACGTTTGGCTTGCGCGTTCGGCGAGTGAGCGATCCCATCAAGGCTGCTTTGTTGGGTGGTATGCACCTCGCGAGTGATCGTGAGTTTTTCGAATCGAATTCAATCACCAGAGAGGAGTACGCGGCAAAAAAGGCGGACATACGCGAAGCCTACCAAAACTTTGAGTATCAGTCAACCATCACGGGACGCTTGATTGAATACGCCGCAGAACCGCAAACAGTCGACGACAAGGCTTTAGAAAAGCAGTGCGCTGCGTTGACGCCGACTTTAGAGAGATTGGTGATACCGGCGGCGCAGTAATAGTAGTTTGAACACGTCAGTTATAATAATCATTACATCTAGATTTAGGTTTCGTGGAATCAACCGTGCAAGCCGACAGTTTCCTTTCGATGTCCACCCACGAGGCAACACGCGAGGCCGCAGCATCCACTCTCGGCAGACCACTGCTGAGAGTGCGTGCAATCATCACGCCAGAGCTCGCTATAAACCCTCTGTTGTTCTTCCTTTCTAATGCCGACGATGTCCATCCACGCCTTGTCGTGCTTGAACTCATTCGCGAATTGGAAGAGATATGGCACCGTGACGGGGACGAAAATCTTGCCTCGGAGCTCGTCCCGCACCTGCCGCTCCATCGGGATGTACAGATCGGAATAGAATCGTCCTCGGACAGTCTTTGACTTCCAACTCGGTTTGATGGCTTTCTCTTCCTCCTCTGCGCGCTTCTGTGCGCGTTCGGCATCTTCTGCAATCTTCACCAAGGGATCCACATTCGTGCTATTCTTTGACACTTCTTCTTCAATATCGTCGTGCGAGTGCTTCTTGTGCGAGTGCTTCTTGGATTTGCCCTCTGCCGCGACGTCAGACTTGACGCGACCCATCAGTTGGTCAATGAGCGTCGCGCCATCGACGTCCTCAGAGTCTTCATCTTCAGATGATTCACTCAGCTCATGCGCTTCGTCGTCCTCGCCTTGGGCATTGTCATTTTGCTGGATGTTCAACAAGACGTCTTCGACGCTCATGACACCGTCCGGCTCCGAGGAACCGAGCGAAGAGTATCTGACCTTTTCACCGGGGCTAATAGCGGTGAGTTTGACGTCTTCAACCTTTGCTTCTTCTTTGTTGTCCTCGTCTACATCAGACAACAATTTGCGCGACTTTACTAAACTGCGCTTGACGGGAATGCTGTAGCGGCGAAGCCACTTGTAAGGCAGCGGTGGGATTTTCCCATCCTTCGACATTTCATGCAGGCGTTTCACGTGCGGTTCAAAGAATGAAACCAAAGTCTGCGTCGCTTCTCTATCCTCAGTCTCCTTGGTCAACTGCAACTGCAAGTCAAACGCGATGGACCCAGGATGCTTGTCGACTTCAGAGCCCAAGGTGGCGGTGTCGTACGGCAACTTGCTTTCAGGCAAACCCAGGTACTTTTCAACCGCGCGAGCAACGCCCACAGGGTTTTCGTCAATGTCGTCGGCGTAAAGGACGAGCATGTCTGGGAACTCGCGTTGCCAGATTTCGAGATACTCAGCGTACATGCTCCATCCCAAAATCGAGTGGTAGTCGAGGCACTCCCGCGCGAGGGTTTCAGAATGCGAAGCCACTGACTCCCCCATGCACTTTTCCAAATATTCCTTCGTCTTCATAGCGGTATCGGCCCAGGTGTAGTCGTTATCCTTGAGTGCACATGCGCTCAGTCCAGCGGCATCCACCGGTGTACCCGTCGGATGATTCTCCTGCACGTATCGCGCCATCGCGCGCCCAACAGGGTCTCGCAAAACGACAATCGGACGTAAATGCGGCATCAGCTTTTTCATCGTTGACGCGCAGCACGCGCAGTTGAAATACGTATCGCTCCAATCTCCAGTCACCACGTCTCCGAGCTCGCGCTGAAACGTCTCACCACTCTTCTTCGACTTCATCGTCTCCGTCGGATCGTACGGGCTCCAACTATCTCCGTGCCCGGCCCGAATCGCCGAAAAATACGTCTTCAACAATAGCTCTGGCGGATCGCACATCTGCACCCCTTGCGTCGCCCCGTACACCGGATTGAAAAAATGCAGCCCCTTTTGCCCGACGGTGAGCATGTCGTGTTGCGTCATGAGCGCCCTCAACTTGTCAACCCCACCGATGTGACTCCCGAGCACCGCGAACGAGGGCAAACACGACTCGGTCCCAGTTAATTCCGGATTCTTCACGCACGTCATCGGCCCGACGCTCGACGGTGCGGCCGCGCGCAGCGACCTACTGCGGTGCTCAAACTTGAACAGCGGGTGGTCGATGAAGAACGACCCGCACCACAGCACGAGCGCGCACGCCAAGAGCGCCACCACCCCGGGAACGAGGTGTTCCGCGTCTTTTCTCGCCCGCGTCGTCCACCGCTCGAGGTTTTCCACCGCGACGCGCGCGGTTTCCTTCGCCGTCGCGGTCGTCGTGGATGTCGTTTCAGCAACACTCTCTCGCCGATCGGTCGCGCTCGTCGTCGTCGCCATTTCTTTCTCCCGCGCTGCCGCATTTCGCGCCTCCTCGACGACGCGCGCCATTCGAGGGACGAGCGTCGCGCGCTCTTCATCCGTCGCGCGTTGCGCGCGCATGCGTTCGGCCGCGCGCGCCGCGCGAGACCACATGATGGTGTTGCGTCAACGTCTGCGGTTTTAGTGTTGAATTTTGAGTCTTGAAGGCAAAATGCTAAAATAATGGGGTCAAATTACATAATGTATGTACATGTACATGGGCGCGCCGCTCGCCCGTCTGGATCGACGCCGCGCGGCGCGCTCACGACGCTCACGACGACTCGGCGAGCGTCTGGAGAAGCCTCGGAAGTAAAGGCAACGCAACGGCGAGGCACTGCTTGGCGGCGGACGGGGCACCGGGGAGATTGAGGATGAATGCGCCCGAGTCAGCGACCCCGGCGAGCGCTCGGGAGAGCGCGGCGCGAGGCTCGACGATGGATGTCGCGGCGCGAATCGCCTCGGGGAGACCTGGGATGTGGCGGGAGATGACCCGGGATGTTGCTTCGGGGGTGATGTCTCGCGGGGCGCATCCGGTGCCGCCAGTGGTGAGGACGAGGTCGCATTTGGAGGACAAGTCGCGAAGCGCCGCTTCGACGGCGGCTTCGTCGTCTGGTACCAGAGCGGTGTGCACGTTAGTGATGGTGAACGCCCCCGATGCGCTCGCGTACTCTGTGATCGCTCGCACGACTGTCGGCCCGCTCTCATCGGCGTACACGCCCGCAAAGGCGCGGTCTGAGGTGGTCAACACGCCGACTCGAACGCCACCGGCGGCGCTCGCCGCGACGCGCTCGCAACTCTGACCGCCACCGTCGACCCCGCCGCCGATCAACGCGTCGGCAGGAGTGCAGCACACTTCTGATAACTCACCAGAACCGATCGGCGCCATCCCGCTCGCCGCCCCACCGTTCGATGATTTTGCCTTGTCCATGTCTAACCCGTCGTGCTTGGCGTGCAAGTGCTGATTCGCGTTAAACGCCGCCATCTGTTCCTCCGTCGCCTTAGCCTGGTGCTTCTTTTTCCACTCTGAGTACGGCTCGCCGTACACGTACTCCGTCGCCTCGTCGTACGTCATCGGAAACCCAACCTTTTGCGCTCCCAAGAGGGTCCACTTGGCGCAACAGTTTCGACAAAAACCAGAGAGATTCATCAAGTCTATGTTTTGCACGTCGGTTCTCGAGCGTAAATGCGCGAGCAAGGCGCGAAACGCGTAGGCTTCGATCTGCGTTTGTAGAGACGTCATCTCCGCGAGAGGATGGAACGCTCTCTCGCGCGTGGCGTCTATCTCGCGTCGTAAAGTGAAGGTGGCTCGGGCGAAAAGTGTCTACACTTTATTACCGGTACATTACAGAATACTTGAACGTATCAACAGAAGCACGCCAAGAGCGCGGGGAGCACGAATACGGCGTGCACAAAGCTCATCGTGAGCGTAAAGGCTATAAAACTGGCGAATGTGGTGAAGAAGACGACCGTCGCGCCGAGGAGGAAGAGACTGGCAATGACCGAGGAGAGCCAACCAGCAGCGACGGCGCCGCCGACGGTGTGCATCGCGGCTTGGACTCGCTCCTCCTTTGATAGCGACTCGTTTCGAGTCGCGACGTAGGCGACAGCGACGTGCGCGATGTAATCTATGCTTAGTCCGACGATTAGACAAACGCAAACGGATTCGATGAGCCCGAGAGGGACGTTCCGTAGTATCATGAATGCGATGAAATCACACGTCACCGAGGCGATGCAAATCGTCGCAAGCATCGACACGACGAAGTCTCTCGTGCAAGCGAAGAGCACGACGAAAGCCAAGACTAGGGAGTATGCAACGGTAAAAAGTGCAGCTTGTCTGAGCTCTGTCACCGTGTCAGCCAATACCCAGCCATCGCTACTCATGAATGAAGAGCGAGTCTCGATTGGACCATCATCGAGGCGTAGCGAAAAAAATTGATACCAGTAAGAGTGCGATTGTCTAAGCGCTCTTAGATCAGTGCGTTGGGTGCGAGCCACGAAAGACACGCCACTAAAGGCGACGCACAACGGGTCCCCGTCGCGATACTTTTCGCAATCTTCCTTCGATTTCAGGAATCTGAGCAAGCCGTACGAGTTAGCGTTCGTTGCAAATTGAGTAACGACTTCTTGAAACTCATCGCGCGGTAACGGCAACCCAGTGGGATGCGCGTTATCGAGCCCGCCATGTTTCAACCATTCGTCGACGTCAGAGATCCAGCAGTTCACCGCGTTTCTAGAGAGCACGTTTGGTTTCATTTCTTCAGACTTTAGGCGGTCACAGAAATTGAGCAACCATCTTTGCGATGCCACTCTGGAAAACCAAAAATCGGCTTCGGTCGGTTGATCCAACCAAACTGGCGCGCCTTGATATTTCAACGTCTTATCAGCGATTGCCGACTTTGCAGATCGCTCGTCGTCGACGCCAAATGTAAATTGAATTATGACTGATTCCTCGTATTGAGTGATGTTGAAATCACGCGACGTTGCCGTGTAGGCGTGTATCGGAGAATTCGACGGCCAGAGAGATAATGGCGCGTTTCCCGAATCGCTAGTGATTCTTAACGCAACATATATGGATGCCGCGAAGAAGCACGCGGCGATGGCGACGAGAGTGCGCTTCCATCGCATCATCCAGAAGAACCCCGCATTTGCGCGCGCGTAAAATGAGGCCAAAGGCGACCGTGGCGGTTCCGCGCGCGTACTAGCGCCTTGAATCAATGGAAGCGTATCTAAATGATGATCCAGCACGAGACACTCGGACGGGACGGAAAATACTCGGCGATGAATGACTCGCTCGAGCACTAAGAACTCTCCCAAGTCCACTGTCGCCCTGCGACCCACGTGAGAGCGCGAATAACACGACGAAACAGTTCGTGGAATCTCCGCGGGTGCGATTTGGCTCCTCGACATAGACAGGTGCTTCCATCTCTCCAACAGTACCAGTAACGAAGGTATGACGACGCTCGTGACGACCAAGAGAACTATCACTTGCGTAGCCATGTACACTCCAAACAGGCGTACCGGAGGTATTTTTGATGGAATGTTTGAAGCGAACGCGGCGGCAGTCGTGCACGAAGTCACACCGATCGACAAGATGGAGTGTTTGAGCGTCCAGTCCATGCGGCTTTCAATGCACTGTCGGGTCGTCATGTTTTCTGTCTGCTCGACGTATTTTTGGGACATGTGCCAGTGAGAATTGATGACGAATATGTCGTCCGCCGCCAGGCCAATGCTCAGAAACACGCCGCTCACGTGAATGATACCGAACCACTGCCTGGCGTACACGCCAAAGTATATCGCGTGCGTCAACACAGTCGTTCCGACGATACACAGAGATCCACCTACGATTGCCAACACTATCGAGCGCGTGATGAGCAGAATGAGCGCCAAGGTTGCGGCGAGAGATCCAATAGCGAACATCATATCCGTTTCGAGTTGATCGGAAAGCAGCGAGTCGTAAGCTTTGTGGTGCCTCCACGTGGCGGATACACCCAACATGCGCGCAGATATGTCATCGTTAAAGTCTTTGATGATGCTAGCACCAATGTTCTTGACCCAAGTCGTTCCCGCGCCGCCATCGTGTTTGAGACGAAAGACGAGACGAATCCTTTGATAGCCAGACTCGGTTCCCGGAAGCATACCGTTACTTATCAACATTCCAAACGGTGCAGCCATAGCCTCGATGACGTCCCACCTCGAAGCCCAGGTGATGAGCACGGAAGCGCCCGAGACGGTGTGCAACACGGTGTCGATACCAATGTCGCACGAGCGACTGTCACCCTCCAGGCTCGCGGGAACGCTCGCGACGCGCAACACCTCCTCGACAGAAGGCTCCACGTTGGACATAAAGTCACATATGTCAATTTTAAACTCACCAATCATACATCTCGGAGACTCATCTTCACACGGCGCCGAGTGACACGCGTCAACCTCATCGCACAATGCCGAATGCGCCTCGTACATCGATTGACGCGTAATCGGCGCGTACGCGCATCTCGCCCGTATGAAATTCATCCTCGCGGCAACCTCGTCGTACCCACTCGCGACGCCAAGTCTCACGAACGATTCATAAACATCTAAAACACCCATCGTGGCGTACACGTTTGAAACGTCAAAAATGCTAAAGGTCTTCACGCAATCGCCAGATCCGTCTCGTTCGCACACGTCCTCGAATTGAAAGCTATTCCTAATCTCTCGCTTCAACACGCACGCCTGCGTCAACGCCCGCTCTAGAGACACCACCGAGGCGTTTTCACCCTCATATACCGCTTTAGGTTGAGATACGACGACGTGAAACTCATCCTCGCCCGTCCCACCGTCAACGCCAGCCTTGCTCGACATCCCGAGCAATATCCGATCGAAAGACGAACGCAACCGTCTCGATGGCGCCGGACCGACGAACGGCGACGGAGGCGGCACAGACGGAGGCGGGATCCCCATCGGCGGTACTGCTCCATTCGACGACACCGGCGGTGGCATCAGCGACGTCTCGTTAACCGACCCATCGACCGCCAAGACGCGTCTTCTCCTTTGCCTCGCCGTCGACGACGACATCGGAGCCGATTCGCTTCCCAACGTCGCCAACGCCGCCGCGATCGCGCGCGTCGTCCTCGGCGTCCCTCGCGCGCGGTACGATTCCAATTCCGTCTGTAAAACCAACGCCTCCGGCATCCCCCACACCGCCAGCGCGGCGCACGCGACGGCACCGGCGACGCACGAGAGGCAGAGGATCGGCGCTCTGCAAACGCATCGGGACAAGACTCGCACAGCCACGTCCGAGAGCCGCGTCCGCGTCGCGCGCGGCGATCGTCGGTGCCCGCGAGCGGGCATGCGCGCGAGTCGTCCAAGTCAAACGCAACGGTAAATCCCACGGCGAGCGTCGTCGCCGCGGGAGTCGACCGCGCGGCGCGAGCGTCGTGTTGTGAAGGAGCAGGTGCCTCGATTGTTTCGGAATGTGAAAAGACGTTTGTGTACGGAATGTTTAACCTTACGGTACTTACTGTTTAACCATACCGTTACCGTTACCATGAAAACTAAGTGTGACTAAGCGCGCAATTTGGCGACAAAGGCGCTCGCCTGGGACTTGAGTTCCGGAATCACGGGATCCGACCCTATGTACGCGTCAAACAACGCGTCGGCGAGCCTCGGATCGTCGATCGTTAACACGGGTTTCCCGCGAATGGACGTCGTGAGCGATCCCGACGGGCAAGCGCGGAAGTCTAGCGAGACGCCGCGTTCAAAAGTCAACCCGGCGAAAATCCCCTCAAACTCTGCCAGAGACGCCGAATTTTGGGGGAGTTTCGGACGAATTCGTTCCGCAAGCGCGCTCGAGATTTGTGCCCCGCCGACTTTCCGGGCAAAGACGAGCCGAACGCTTCGCTCGCACGCGCGCGAGCGCTCCAAACCGTCAACCGTCGAGACGTCCTCCTCCATCGCCCGCTTTAAAGCGTCGACGTCAAAGTAAATCCCGCACGCGTACACCTTGACCCCGATCGCGGTTATTCTCTTGACGCGCACGCCGAGCCCGGCGAGCTCGAGTCCGTGCATCGCCGACGGGAGTTTGAGTTTCGTCGTCGGTTCCTCCGTCAGCGTGGTCTCCAACGCCCGTCTCGCGCGCCGCGCGCCCTCCTCGTCACCATCATCTTCGTCACCCACCGCCGGTGTCATCCCAGCCCCGCTCGCGTTCGCTAGAAACCCTCCGCCGCCCATTCTTCGCGGTCGTCGTCGCCGACCCGCGTTCATCGGGGCCTCGTCAGCGCCTCCCTTCAGCTTTGGCAACGGCATCGTCGGCACCCACCGGTGCGTCGTCCACCCGCGCGCATCCTTCGAGCATCCACCCATGACGTCCGAGGGTGTAAACGACCGTAAAGACGTAACCGTTCCCACTCCTCGCGGGGCGTCGCCGCGTCCGTCGCGCTGTCGCGTCGCCCGCCCCGGGTGCGCGCAGTCCGATTTCGAGCGGGAGTTTCGAAACGCGTAAAAAGTAACACAACTATCCCATGTGTCCGATTCTGAAATCAAATTCCTACCCTTACAATCACCAGAGTACGTGATAGTACATTCGAACACGCTCGATCACGATAGCCCTGTGGATACGTTGACGGTTCAAGAACCATGAAAGTTGACGTTTTTCAAAACCGGGCATTCCAAGAGTCGGACGACCGGCGGTCTCTCGGATGAACTCGCGCGCGCTGACGGTTCTCTCGCCCGAAGCGATGGCACGATCCGCCTTTCCGCGACGCGTAACACGCACGCACACGCAAAGACCGAGCAAACATGGGACACAACGACGTTTGGGCCTCTCACCCGGCCAACTACGGCAAGGGCTCCCGCCGATGGTGCGTGTCGACGACGCGACGCGACGCGAGATTGGAAGGAGGGATCGACGACGAGCAGGTTCGCGTGCGGCGGATCGACGAGCGAGGGGTTTGACGTCGGTGTGGACGCGGTGAAGCGATGACGACGACGGATGAGACGCGGAGACGGCGGAGAGATTATTTTTCAAAGTCTTCGCGAGCGTCGTTGGGGTGGTTCGGCGTGGACGGGCGGTGTGGCGACGACGCGAGGGGCGAGACGTGGATGCGTGGACTAGGGCTTTGGCTTGGGTTTTGTCTCGAGTCGAATGTTTCCGCTTCGCGTCGCGCGGACGTTCCGCCGTCGCGCCCGTGGATCGCGGATGCGGTGAGCGAGGATGTGTGAACGGCGCGGGCGGCGCGGGCGGCCGTGATCACGGGCGAGAGTTGACGCGACGATGTGGTTTATTCGAGGAGCGCGCGAGGACTGACGTTTTGTTTTTCTTTTCGACTGCGCAGCCGCGTGTGCGAAAACCAGTGGGCGATTATCCGCAAGTACAACTTGAACATCTGCCGTCAGTGCTTCCGCGAATACGCCAAGGACATTGGTTTCGTCAAGTACAACTAAATGTACGTTTGCGTACGGCGTCGGGACTAGACGCGTACCGATGGGGAAATCGATTTAGCAGGTTTATTAGCAGGTTGTAGGCGTTCCAGGGGCGCGGGCGCGGTTGTAGCGTGAATGAAATACGACCATATGACTATTCAAATTCTCTCGTCTACTTAAAACCAATCTTCTTACCCGATCGCGTGTGCCGCGGGGAGGGATCTCGCATGAGCTTTCGCTCGTCTTGCATAGAGGTGGCGAGGCGTTTGATGGCGTTCATTCGGGAGAGCTTGGCGGGCGTAGGCACGAGATCCGCGGCTTTGACTTCGTCAACCGCCGGTTCTTCGACTGTCTCCTCCTCTTCGCTCACATCTTCATCTTCATCCTCGTCCTCGTCCTCGTCCCCGTCGCTCTCCTCATCCTCCTCGTCGCTCTCCTCATCCTCTTCAACCTCCATCGCGTCGTCGGCCACATCCTCGGGTTCGTCTTCGGAGGATGGCGTCTCCTCAGCTACGGTTGCGTCTTCGGCAGCCAACGCCGCGTTTTCGGCAGCCTGACCCTCTAATCGCCAAAATCCATGATCTGCGATGCGCTCGTATGACTTTCGCAACTGTTCGACGCTCTCTTCATCATCAGCGATGTTTCCGTTGCGCGACAAGAGCGTGTCCACCATAAATGTGCCTTGATAAATGCGTTGAAGACGCGATTGATGACGCATCGTGTACGCGCGACAAGCCTCGATGATTTGCGTAATGCCTGGGACTTTGCTGAGCTCATCCATGCCGTGCGTACGGAACACGGCGGCGAGCACGTGTTGGGCGATGTGGCACGTTCTGCTATTCGTGTTCCATTCCCGAACGCACTGCAGCACCTTCGTGAGTTTTTCCTTTTTCAGCGGCCCAACGCACTCTCGGAGACGAGCGTCGCCGTTCGCGTGGTCTTCATTCATCAACTTAGTGAGCACGCGGAGAAGTGCTCCCGGACGCTGAAGACTGAGAGCTAAATCGATCGCCTTTGTCACCTCGCCCGCTCGCTCGGCGTTAAAAAACGCCTGCTCTTGCTCCACCATCAGCGCGTGCTCTTGAGCCGCTTCAGCCGTCGTCGTCGTCGTGGAATCTCGCCAGAGAGACATCGACGCGTCCGTACCACCTGTCGCGATCCAATCGCCGTCGCCTCCCACGGCCAAGGCCCACGCCTTGTCGTCGTGCGCGTCGACCGACGTCGCGCACGATCCCGAGTTTACATTCCACACGTTGAGCAAACCATCACCCGCTGTCGTGGCCAATTGCGTACCTCGAGAGAGGAAGCGAATGCTGAGCACGGCAGCGGTGTGACCCTCGAGAGTGCGCAGACACGCGCCGTTCGTGTCGCTGTTCATTCGATCGTCCACGCTCCAAATTCTAACCGTCTTGTCCCCACCCGCTGTCGCCAAAACTCTATCCGTGGGAGAAAACGCGCACGCCCAGACACCGCGACGATGACCGCGAAGGGTGACGACCGGTACTAAATCGGGCATTTTCCACACCTTTGCCGTTTTATCCGCCGAACAAGTGGCGACCAATCGCAAGTGCGGCGCAACGGCGACGCCGTTGAGAGATTTGTCGTGCGCGACTGTCGCCGCCGTCGCCGTCAGCTCTCCGTCGGCTTCTCGTCGAGCGGCATCGACGTCCCAGACGCGAAGCACGCGATCGGCGCCACCTGAAATGACAAACGGCGCACCTTTCGCCGACTGCGGCGGGAACGCCACAGCGGCGACCGCACCGACGTGCCCTTCCCCGACGGCGACGCACGTGCGCGTCGCCGCGTCCCACAGCCGAACCGTGTGATCCTTCGCCCCCGTGACGATGAGCGGGGTTCCATCCGTCGCCATGACCGAATCGACGCACAGCACAACGGCACTGTGGCCAGCGAGGGAGCCGACGCACGACATTGTCGTCGGATCAAAGATGCGAACGGTCGGCGAGTTGGTCACGACGGCCATCTCCTTGGGCGCCAATGACATGGACGCGAGCGACACCTCTGCTCCGTCGTCGTCCTCGTCGACATCCACCAAGGCGGCGGTGGCGGCTGTTTTGGAACTTGGAACGAAGGATAAGCCGATGACCTCGTCCGTGTTGGCGACAATCTCTCTCTCAATCTCGAGCGCCGTCGTCTCGGCGTCGACTTTGTATGTGAGCAATCGAGCATCTCCACTCACGGCCATCAAACGGTCACCGCCGTGCGTGAGCGCGCACGACGTGAACGCTCCAGCGGCAGCTTCAAAATCATCTTCTTCGTCCTCGCCCCCTTTCGTGAGCGATTTTCCGGCGACGAGCGGGGCGGATTCGACGGAATGCTTGGCAGATCCCTCGCGCCAGACGCGAACGCGTCCGCCGTCGCCGACGACGGCGAAAATCACCCCCTTGCCACCCACCGGTGGTTTCACCTTGCCCAACCTCACGATTTCCGACTGTGCGCTCAGTATGACGCAGTCTTCGATGGATTCGTGCACCGCCGTCGTCGACCGGGGCTTGAGCGTGTCTAAATCAAACGTCTTGACGACGCGATCTCGCCCCGCCGTGAGCAGCGTGTTCGAGTCGACGTCGATTCGAATCGCCGTAACCGCGCTCACGTGCGCATCCTCGATAAACTTGACGCATCCACTGTTGTCATTCTTGCTCTTAGTCTTTCCCGCGGAGGCGTTCGCGTTGAGAGACCACACGGCGACCGAACCGTCATCCGCCGCCGTGTACGCGCGCGCGACGCTCGGACTCGGATGAAACGCCGTCGCCGTCACCGCCCCGCCGTGCTTGCCACGAAACGCGTGCGTGCAATACCCGCGTTCAATGTCCCAAATTCGCGCCGAGCGATCGGCGCTCCCGGTGCACAACAAAGTCCCGGTGGAATCGACGCACATGTCCAAAACCGGCGAGCTCTTGTGCGGATTCCACGTCTTGCCTCTCTTCAACGAAACGTCCGCGTCCCTCGTCGCGCTCGCACTCGTCTCCACGACGTCGTACCGCACCACCCGTCCGTTCCGACTCGCACAAAAAACCTTGCTCGCCTTGGAATCCATCGCAATCGACGTCATCGCTTCCCCATCCCCGTCGTCTCGCGCCAATTCCTTCGTCGTCGCCGCCGCGTTTCGCTCCGCCGCCGCGTCTCCTTCTCGACTTCTCGTCGTCGTCCTCGCCCGCACGAGCGCCACCCCACCCTCGCTCGTCGCGCACGCGTACGTCACATCATCCACAATCGTCGTCGTCTTCACCGTCGTCTTTCGTTTCTTCTTCGACCGTCGCTTCGCGTCGTCGGCGTCGGCGTCGTCATCCCGACCAACCTCCGTCGCGCGCTCCTCCCTCGTAAAGCTTTTTCTGGCGCTCACCGCGCACAGCGGCGCCCCGCGTCCGACGTAAAAAGCCCTGAGTCCCGATCGTTTCCCGTACGACGATCGCGTCGTCGTCGTCGTCGTCATCCGCTCCACCGGGCGCTTCCCCAACTATATTCACGACACGCCGAGCCACGACGTCGACGCGACGCGGCACGCGCGGACGTCCCCTCTCACCGCGCGTTCGGTGCCCCCTATCTCTATCCACGACGCGTCGCGCGCGCGGTCGCCGTCGTGTGACGTCCGTCCCTCCGTCGCGTCGAGCGTCGAACGTCGCCGGCCGCCGCCAGTGGACGCCGAGCACACGCGTATGTATACATGGATGGTTTAATAGTTTCGTTCAATACACATCTAGTAAACGTACTGTAATACATTAAGAGCTTTCTGTGTATCGTCCGTCCCTCCCGCCCGCGGGTACACACACACGCGCACATCGGTCATTCACGCATGCAATGCGCGCTCGTAGACAGTATTATCATACGTGAACCCGGTATGCACGCCACCCATTTCATCATATCACACACCCATCACAGGGGTGTACGAGCAACGAAAAGGAACTACGTCCCGTATTCTCATTCGGTTTAGTACCGTGTGGCGCACACACGGAGCGCGCGTCGCGGCTGGATGGATGGAACGGAATGGATGCGAATGCGAGCGCGAGCGCGAGTGCGAATGCGCGCCGGGTCGGGTCGTCAGAGCGACGCGCATCGCGGTACCGAACGCATCGAATCGAGCGACGGGTTGAGAGCGGGCGATCGAACGATTCGAACGGAAGATTCGAACGGACGATTCGAAGGATTCGAACGATCGATTCACCAATCCAGCGAGGGCGCGTTCAACGTTCCATTCTTTGAAACGATCGTCGGCATCGACGGACGGACGGACGGACGATGATGACGATGACGACGCCGGCGATGACGACGCGTGCGTTGTCTAAAACCGCGGTGGTGCGGTGCGGACGCGGACGCGCGGCGCGGGTGGCGATGACGACGAGGATCGACGCGACGCGAAGGAGGGCGACGGTCGCGGCCGCGGTGGTCGAGCCGAGACGAAGACGACGAGCGGGTTTGGTGCCGACGATGCGCGCGGCGGCGGCGGCGACGTCGAGTTATTGGAGCGAAGAAGCGATGGAAAGTGAGACGACGGTGACGACGACGGAGGCGGTGACGACGGCGACGATGAGCGCGAGTTTCGACGACGAGGACGAGGAGGGCGAAGCGGGCTCGAGCGGCGGCGGGAAGCGCGCGATCGTCCTGGCGTGCGTCGGTGCGGCGGTTGCGGCGTTCGCGTACAGCGATGTCTCAGCGACGTTTCCGCTATTGGCTCCGGCGCAGACTTTGGCGCGATCGGTCGTGGATCTCGTCGCGGCGGGAGTGGATTACTTTGTGGATCTCGTGTTGGACGCGTACGACGCGGCGATTTTGGGGTGCATCAACGTGTTTTCATTTTTGCAATCCGTGCTGTTGACGCCAGCGTCGAGCGGCACCAAGGCGGCGGCGGCCGAGTCTTTCATCGCCAACCCGAGCGGGATGTACTCTAAATTTCTTGGCATGCTTTGCGCCAAGCCTTTCATGTCCATCGCGGCGGTGTTGTTGACGCTGTCGCGCGTCTTGGCTTCGTGGACGTTTGCCGCTGCAGAGTACGCGTGCGCGCTGTTGTACGCCATGCCGTTGTACGTTGCGATGCCGACGGCAGTGGTGGGTTATTTATACTACAAGAAGCGCGCAGCCAAGGCGGCTGAGGAGGCGAAGCTTAAGGATAAGACGAAAATGTCCAAGGCGAAGGTGAAGGCGAAGGAGATCATCGCCTCGGGCGAGTCGAGCTCGACGTCCGCCAAGTGGGCCGCGCGTTTGGCGGGCGAAGATGTGACAGCGGCGAAAACAATGGCGATGGAGACGAACACGGTCGTGGAGCTGAACGCGCCCTCGATGGAGAGCGGATTCGACTTTACGTCTGAGTTTAGCAGCAGCAGCAGCGCGGGCGGCTCGTACGGCGCGTACGGCTCGGATTACACCATCACTCCGACGGCCGTCGACTACGATTCCTACAGCAGCACCTCGTACAAGAGCAGCAGCAGCTCTTACGGTTCGGGTGCGCTCGGTACGACCGGTTTGTACGACTTTGAGGAGTCCTACTCGAACCGCGACGCATACATGGGTGGTTACAACGTCGACCAAGCCGAAATTGAGCGCATCTACGCCGAATTGATGCCCAAGGACGCGGGTATCCCGCTTCCGGTTGTGACGAAGGAGGAGATCGCGGATGGCGCAAAGACGACAACGGTTGTCGAGAAGGAGGAGGTGAAGAGTGAGAAGGAAGAGACCAAGGTTGAGACGAAGCCCGAGCCAGTCAAGGCTGCCAAGTCCGAGCCGGTCGTTGAGACGAAGCCCGAGCCAGTCAAGGCTGCCAAGTCCGAGCCGGTCGTTGAGACGAAGCCCGAGCCGGTCACGACTTCAGCGCCGAAGCCTGTTGAAAAGAAGCCTGAGCCAGTCAAGGCTGTGGCGAAGCCGCCGCCTGCACCGTCAGCGCCCAAGGTGGAAACCAAGGCGACGACGAAGAAGGGTGGTAGCAAGGAAGCCTTTTACGGATTCATCAACAAGGTGAGTTCCATCAAGACGGATGATGTCGCCAAGGTTGTGACGGAAACGGCGAAGAGTGTGGCGAGTAAAGAGAACTTGGAGAAGGCGGCTTCGCTCGCCAAGGATGCCGCGTCGAAGGTGCAGTCAACCATTGACGCGAGCCAAAAGGCGTCCTCGCCAACGTTACCGCAGGGTACGCGCAAGGTGTCGGATGGCACGAACGACGACGACTTGTCCGAAGGCACCGTCATCAAAAAGAAGAAGTGAGTTGTTCGAATCCATAACTATACACGTAGCTTTCTTCAATTACACGCTAAGTAACAAACGCACGTCTGTTTCGACCGCCACCCGTCGTCGTCGCTTCTACGGTTTTTTATTCTGCACATCCTTGAGAGACTTTTTGCGCTTTCGATGAGCTCCACCACCCGCTGCGTCACGAAGTGATTCGCGCAAACGCTGCAACGCGTCGTCGTCGTCGCTCGCGACTCTACCGGGAAGTCGGATGGATTTCCCGTCAAACACTGCGGGCGCGGCGAAAATGACGTCGCCAGATTTTTTGCGCAGACACATGACGACGGGGCCGACGCACGAGAGCTTGGAGCACAGCTTTTGCGTTTGGTCTGAAAGCTCGTCGACGCTCACTGCATCCCCTTCGAGTTCTAACACGGCGCCTATCTCCGTCGGAAGACACGGTAGCCAAGAAGTCGGGAGCTTTTGCGATTGATGAAGCGTGCGTAACGCCTCCACGCCGTCGCTCGTGAGCTGTAACTCGTCAAGCAGCGCGCTCCACGATGCGTCGTCCGACTCTGCATTCACCTCTTCATCCGGTCGAAGAAGTAAAATCCCGTTTCTGGCTAGTCTCACGGACTCGCCGCACGCGCGATCCAACACCGCGCTCGCCGTCGACACGCCCACGTACACGTGCTTACGACTCGAATCTATCGAATAATGTACATTTTTTGAACCAAATCTCTCTCGAAGCGTTTGAGCGAGTTCTTTCGACATTCTATGAACAGGCACGAGACGATCCAACACCTCGTCTCGCTCTTCCATCGATGTAACCTTTCGCTTCTTATTCTTCTTCTCGCTTTTTTGTGCCGCTGGCCCGTGACAGCGCAGCTCGAGCTCGCTCTCGATGAAGGACGCGAATGCGCGACGAACGTCTTCGTCGTTTCTCCGTTGTAATTTCGCCACAAAGAAACCACCAGTGTTCGCATCGTGCGGCAGAAACCGCCGACATCGCTCAATTTTGAACTTTTTAATCACATTCTTTTCAGGAGGCCACATGCTTGAGACGTAACGTCCCACGCCCTGTTTCGTAGCGCTCTTCAAGTCTGCGAACCACTTGATGGCGACGTCGGCGTCGTCCGAGGCGTCTTCGCATACGTGATTCTCCCCCACTTTCCAAGACGACAAACCCTCTCTGCCTTGTATTTTATCGAAATCCACCGGAACGAGCTCTAGCGATAAATCTTCGTCCGCGAGAAGCGCACAGACGACGGCTTCGTCTTCAATCGGATTGAACGTACACGTCGAATACACCATGGTGCCGCCCGGTTTAAGCAATCGCGCGCACCGCTTGGCCACCGCTAATTGCGTTGTATGCAACTCGTTCCCTATACCCGTGTGCCATCGAACGAGCGCGTCTGGATCCTTACGAATCGTCCCATCTCCCGAACACGGAACGTCTGCCAACACGTGATCGTACCCGCCCAACTCAATCAACGCGTCTCGTCGTTCGACATCTGACGAAATCGCCTCGACGCGCCGCGACTCCCTCTTCAAATCCCCATTCGCAAACAACGGACAGTGTAAATCCTGTCCGAACGCACGCGTGACGAGCAAACCAACGCGTTCTCCCACCGAACGCCCGTGACGATCTATCGCGTCTAAAAGCGTTCTCGCTCGCCCCGGATGCGCGTCGTTCGCATGTACGACGCCCGCCGTTCCCTCTCCACTCGTCGGCCGCACGCGTTCCAACAACTGCATCGTCTTCTGTCCGGGCGCCGCGCACACATCTAAAACTCTCGTCCCGGGTTTAGGATCGAGCGCCAACACCGGAAGCATGCTCACGATTTCCTGTCTCGCCCCCGTTCCATTCTTCGCGCTTTGCTCGAACACGTCCAACAGTTCTCGCGGCACCGCCGGCCGTCCTCTCTTCATCTCCCCCGACGGATTCATCGCCTCCCACGCGTTCTCCATGACGCGGACCGCGAGATTCGTCGCTTCAATCGCGTCGTTTACGGTTTTCCTCCCCGGGTGATTCGCGTGCGTCCGAAACGTCGCCGGTAACGGCGTTCGCAAAGCGTTGAGAAAGCGCTCGAAGTCACCATCGCAATCACTCGTCGAACAAATCCCCTGCGCGCGGTAATACCGCTCGAACAGCGCCTCACCCTCACCGAATTTCCGATGAATAATCCCCGACGCCTTCGACGTCGTCCCCGATCGGCGTCCGACCGCATCGCGAAGCGCGTTTCGTTTCGTCGTCGAAACCATGGCGGCGTTTCCGATTCCGTTGCCGAGCCGACCGACGCGTTCGCGCGCGCCCGCGCGCTATGGATCGATCGATCGATCGACGATTCGATCGACGATAAATTTAAACAATCCAACCCGACCGACCGCGCGTCGTTCCCGACGTCGCCCGCGTCCGACTGACGTCGCGCGCGACGATGACGGACGCGCGTTTTGATGTTTCCGAGAAACGATTCGATGTTTCCGAGACGAGACGAGACGAGACGAGCCTTTCCGAGAGAAAACCTCGAGAAAACTCGAGAAAACTCGACGCGACGCGACGGGCGGAAGGACGGACGATGATGTCGCTCGTCGCGCGCGCGGGTCGAGGACGCGCGTCCCGATTGGTCGTCGGTTCGAGCGCGCGAACGGCGCCGCGGGCGTCGACGAACGACCGTGGGGCGACGCGCGAGGAGGAGGACGACGGTGTGGGTGTGGGTGCGTACGACCGAGGGAAGCTATCGACGACGACGACGACGACGACGACGATGACGGCGTCGGGTTGGATGTTCGACGCGCGGGAGATTGCGGTGATGGAACGCGGCGCGACGACGACGACGACGGCGACGACGGCGGGTTCGCTGAGTTCGGGTTTGGGATCGTTTGTTTTGGACGAGGGTCGTCTGGCGGACGACGCGGCGCGCGTGCGAGCCGCGATTCGAGCCGCGAGCGAGGCGATCATCGCACCGAGTCGTGGGTATTACGTCAATCTTCCGCGCGAGGATTACGGCGAGGGCGCGGTGACGGATGTTGTGATTGAAGATCCGGCGACGCGCGGCGGCGAAGACGCGACTGAGGATGGGATGCTTTGCAACACAAAGAGGACGTATCAGCCGAGTAATCTCGTGCGTAAGCGTAGACACGGGTATAGGTCGAGAATGTCGACGGCGGGTGGGCGACGTGTGCTCGCTCGCCGACGTAGGAAGGGTAGAAAGCGTTTGTCTGCCTGAGAAGATGAGTTGTATTACATATTTCAGATTTTCAATGATGAATTTTTTTCGGCGTCTGCGAGAGTCGCGAAACGCGTAATCCCAAAGCGCTGAGATCGTGCGAAGTTGGCGCCCATGAGAATGGATTCATGAGCTGCTGCGCCTCGTACAGGACGCCGTACACGAGGAACGTGAGGATGGCGATCGGGATGACGACGGCTTTGCCGTAAGAAGAAATCCACGCGAGGGGTGCCGTGGCGACGAAAACGACGCAAATGATGAGAATGGAGCTCACGTAGTACGGCGGAACCGGCGTCGTCAAAACCGCTTCACACTCGCTCCATGCGTCGACGATCGCCGCGACGGTTCGGTGAAGTCGGTATCGTCGTTGTTCGTACACGTCGTCAAATTGACGAAGCATTGAAATACTGCGCTGCAAACGCGCAAAGCATTTGATGACTCGCATGTTCGCCGAACAGCCGGCGTATTCGTTTCGCTCCGCCGGCATCATGAAGTCTTTCGTCGACGGTGTACCGACAAAATCGTCTTCTAACGCGGATTCGGATAGAGAGCATGACGAGTGCACGTCCAGTGCTTTCGGGAACCCGATGCGCGCTTCGCGAATGGATTGGCGTATCAGCGCAACCAAAGAGTCGAGCTCGTGGAGCAACTCGGTGGAGTAATCTCTTTTGACTTTATCCACGCCTTCTGGAAAGAGAACACGCAGTTCCATCGTGAGATGTCTGGCGTTATCAAACAAGTCGTCGAGCGACTTTCGAGCCGAGTAGTACCTCGCAAAGCCGGCGCTGAGAATGTACGCGATGCAGAAACCAAAGATCGGAGTAGAGACGACGTGCGCTTCATCTCCGATGAGTATCCGGCATTGCAAGGTTTCGTACAGCTCTGATTCTGTGCATACCGAGTGTGCGATGAAATAAACGCCGACGGACCAACCGCACGCGAGCAACACGTGCGGTAACAGCGGGATGACTAACGTCTGGCGGAACGCAAACCATTCCAGAAACAGTCCCCACTTAGCGCCGCGGAATCGCCGCTGTGTGGGGAACGTCCAAGCCGAAGGGACGTCAGCCATCGCTGCAGATTCGTCGGTGAGAGGCTTGCTCTCAGCGCGCGCCTGGGTGCCGTCGACACATTTTTCAAGGCTCCCCGCGGCGTCGACGCGCGCTGAAGAGTGCACATGCGTGTCAAGGCAAGACTCTACGAGGGATTTCCTGATTGCGTGCAGATCGATTTCGCATGATTGCGCTCGGAATGGTTTTTCCATAAACCGCGCTATGGCCAATAATCCATACAGAATAATCGCTAGCACTCCGAGCGGTAGCCATGTCATGTACTTGAAGGTGGCGACGAGGACGCTCGCCGCAGAAATCAACCACACGAGCACAACCAAGTTGAGCATGTGCTTCACTCCGTACGGAACGGATGCGATTTGCGCTCGCTTACACGAGGAGTGCGCGCGAAGAGCTTTGTTGACGGCGTCCACCATGATCGACGCGTGCCTGTTTCCCAGGTGACCGCCGAGTCTAGCTCCCTCAATTAGTGACACTAAATCCGTCGCGATTTTCAAGATGGGCTGATCCAGCAATCTTTCGTACACGGTCAACGTGCAATCATCGGCACGCTCGTACAGAACTCGGTTCATCGTATCGATAAGCCGACTTGTTCCTCGCAATATCTCAGCCTTGACATCGATTTGACCTCTGTCACGTTTGTTGCCCGTTGGATCGTCGTCAAGGAACGAGCAAGCCTGCACGTTGAGCAAGAAGAGATTATGAAAGATGTCATAGATACCCGTCTTCGCTTCGTAGAACAACTGAAACGCAAAAAAGAAACGGTACACAATCACGAAGGTGAAGATGCGCCCGATGATGGATACAGCGCTAGGCGCGAAGATGAGATCACATTGAGTGTGATCTGTGACGCCATCGCCGCATATTTTTATTTTCACGAATTGTGCGCCGATACCAATCAACATTACGATCATCATGACCGGCCAGACAAAAGGGAAAACCGTGCCACGAACTTTCAATAGGCGCATAATGTATGAGCTCGAGTCCGAGCGTTCACCGCCACGACGACGACGGATTGCTTCCAGTGTGGTTGGTTGTCGCAGCGCCTTCGGCGCGCCAGCCCCGCTGAGTATGAGGGAGTCTATGCCCGAGCGAATCCCCTTCTCATCCCGACCGAGCGTGCGGAATGAAGATTCATGTATCGCGAATGATTCGGTATAAATCGACCAGCTCACTTTTGTGAGATCGTGTTTGGGATCTTCCCAGCCGAAAGGATCCTCCAAGATGCTTCCAAGTTGTACGATGCCGTACAGTGCAGTCGAAACCAGCATTGCCGGTAGCGGTGCTAACCATTTATAGTTGACACTAAAGACAAACGGTACAGAGATTGTAAACCAAAACAATGCGATATCTATGAGATGCACGAATGGTTGCGGCATTCCGCTCGCCAAGATGCGCTCGATGTCTGTGCTAGCGTCGATGCAAGAGTGCACGCAGTAAATCATGTCCAAAGCATTGCGATCTGACACGAGTTTCTGTTTGCGTCTGCGTTCGATGATGCGTGTAATTTTAGCGCTGCAAATACCAATGCGTGCGTGATATGAGCACTTGGCGTATTTTACTTTTTCTTCATCAGTGAGCAGAATGGATAAGGACGGCCATCCATGAGGATCGTCGAGCAACTCGTCTGTGGTTGGTTGCCGAAACGCTTTGGCATACGGCTCAATTCCATGTCGACACTCACGGATCGTCTGACGAATAAAACCCACAAGCACGCACGAGAGTCGTCGAATTTCTTGAACATCAGACAGAAGCGACAACTCTGTCTTATTACCACCCGAACATCTCTGAATCATGGTGTTCATGCCAAGATTGAGACATCGCACGTTGTTTACGATTCTGCCAACGGCACCTTTGCCATCGTAGTAGCGCTTGTAAGAGATGGACAATCTAAACACAATCGTGAAACCAATCAGCGCACCAGTCATGATGTGTCCGTTTGAATCGAACGTGACCGAGCAAGACTGAACTTCCTTCACGTTGTCTCCGCAATAATGAACCTTCATGAAGTTTGCGACGAGGGCGACGAGTCCGCTGAATAATATTTGAAACAAGATGTCGTGAAGTACCGTGCCCTTGAAGTGGAGGACACACGTCACGAAACTCCACCCTGAACGAAGTGCCATCCCGCTCTTTCGTGCAAACTTTTTAAATGCGCGCTCTCTTTTCGATATATTCTTCAAGTGAATCGAGGGCGCGCGAGAGAGTGTGTCAAAGTTCAGAGACGAAGATCCGAGCCCCATCAACTTTGTGTGAGAAAGCATCACAGTCTCAAGCACATGTAGCTCGTCTTCGAGTGTATTCCATACATCGCTTCCGCCCGTCAGGTGGGATGAGAGCGCGTGCAGTCGCTCGTGGAAAAGACCCATCCTCGTGCCCAATTCGCCGAGTTCATGTCGTGGTCCATTCCAACCGAAAGGCTCCATCATCCCTGTCGACGTTTCGGCCACTCCGTAGAACGCCAGCGCGACGAGCGTCGAGGGTATGGCGGTTAGCCAGCGGTACCTAACACTCAAAACAAAGGGCATTGTGAACACATAAAACAACAGCGTCAGCTGAAGCAAATGACGAAAGTGCTTCGGTACCGGAGTTGAAATGATACGCAACAAACCTTGGACGTTTTGTAACGCAGAGCACACACGGCGGTACGCGTCTGAAGCGAACCTCTCAGAAACATGACCGCTTTGCAGGTTTCGATTGAAAATATTGTTGATTCGGACCGCCGCCCAAGTCGTAAGACTGTGCATGGGCATGGAACGAACCTCATCCATTTCCTCCTTTGTGAGCAGGTTGCACAACTTGCGGCCGCACCCATACGCGTCGGTCTTTAGACAATCCTCAAGATCTATAGTCTTACCGTGCGGGTCGCGAATCATCAGCTCACGAACGAGAATACGATTCAAGCTGAAAAGAATGTCTGTGAAACGCCTCACCTCTGACGACTCAGAATTGTTTTTTGTCGCGTCATCGCTTGCCACGAACATTGAAGATATCGTCACTAGCGAGCGCATGTCATTCTGAAGAGAGGTTATGAGACGTTTCGCCGATATATACCGATCGTAGCCCCAGTCTGTGTTGATCACGAGCAAGAATGATAAGGGAATGGCCAACACTGCATGCGCCGAGATGTCAAACGTCACTAAGCACTCAGAAGATTTCGTGATCCCGTGTCCACAGACAGCGACTTTAAGGAATTGTGCGCCAGCACCGACGCATGCGGCGCATAAAAGTTGCTTGTAGATGTATGGCAATACGGTATCCCTCCATGCGAAGCAGTCTGTGATGAACCAAGACACTTTCCTTTTCGACTTGTAGCTTTGAGTGTCTATCTCCTCGTAGTCTGTCTTTTCTCCATCTATTTCGTCATCGAACACGCCATCCTTCATGTTGAACGCTTGCATCTCCTGATGTATTCTTGCCCCGATGGCTCTCAATGGATGAGAAGGAAGCGCCCAGGTGAATGGGTCCTCTAGCGCGACCGAAATTTCATTGACACCGTAAAAGAGCCAAGCCACCGTCGCACTTACCAACGGCGTCCTCCAATCAGTGACTTGTGTCAGAGCAAACGGGATAGAAAAGACGAATGCGAAAAGTAGTACGGTGACACTGTGTGTGTACTCACGCGGTGCCCAGGTTTCAACCAACGTTAGCGTCTCACGATATGAATCGAGCGCTTTCTGCGAGTATTTAAACACTTCGAGCGTTGCCTTTTCGCTGAGCGTACCATCCTGAAGCGCCCTCTGCACTTGATTCAGCATAAATGACATCGCCACTGCGGGCCTGCTCTGCGCTTTGAATCGTGCCAGCACTCTGCGTTCTTCGATGGACGTTACCGCAGACAACGAAGGCTTGCTGTACTCGTCGGCGAGCAACGCCTCCGTATCCGTGTCCACTTTGCCACTGGCGGCGTCGATGTCGCGGACACCGTGACGCGAATCGCGTACAGCTTGCCGCATGAGTGCATACGATGCATCCATAAATCTGCGAATCTCCGCGAGTCTATGCGCTCTCGAAGAGTCCACCGAATTCGATTTGCTCCCCGCGTCCGCCAGCTCCACGTCTGCGAGCGCGAAGCACGACCGCATCGAGCATTTGATATCGATCAACGCCTGTTTGGCATCTTCGTACCTCCGAAACGCTTGAACAACCCGAAACACTAGTAAAAATGAAAGAATTACCCCGACGGCGGCGTGCGCGTCGATCGGCAGCGCGTACGCACACTCGCTTGAGTACCTCTGCGAGTCGTCGCACGCCCGTCTCTTCAGCCACTGCGCGCCCGCGCCCGTCAATCCCGCCAAGAGAATCTGTGGCATCACCCGCCTCGCGCACACAAACCACAACACCAACGCCCGTCGCACGCGCGCGCCGAGACTATCGTCGAGTAACATTCGCGACTCGCGACCGTTCGTCTCCCGTTTGGCCGACTCGACGTCGACCGACGTCGCTGAATCGCCTCCGCACGTCACCGTAGCATTCTCGCGTCGCGCGTCACCGTCGCCGTCGCGCGACGTGACTGAACCATCCACGTCGGCGACGTTCACGCGCTTCATGGTTCACCAAATCCCCCGTCACTCCGCGAGACTCGCCGGAGTACCGCTCGCTGGTATGGTAATCCAATTGAGTCCAAGCCAAGCCAACCGTCGCGTTCGCGCTCGAATCGTCACACACAGGACGCGCGAGCCGGCGAAGGAAGACTGGAAACCAGAACCGGAGCACAAACAAGCGTGCGCTCGCGTCGATGGTCGGCGCCGCGAGGCGACTTCGCGAACGTCGAGCGCGTCGATGAATGTGGCACAAATTTTGTCGAGTAACGCTTTAACCGTTTTGGTGAACAGACGAACGAACGAGTCATGATTCGTCAATTGGATACACACACGTGCGTCTACTCATCTCCCTTTTATACACAGACTCAAGATCATTTCAATATTGATCGAATGTCCGAGTCGGTATTTATACATGAGAGCACCGCTCGACGCGACGCGAATGACCGCAGCGCGCGCCGCTCCGGGCGTCCGTCGACCGAACTCGTCGCGCGCGACGCGGTGAAAGCACTCCTTTCGCCTCGAGCGACCGAACTGGTCCGTGTCGCGTCCCGAACGTCGCATTTTCGCACGATGCAGAGAATGTCGTTGAAACGCGCCGGCGGTCGCGCGAGCGCGTCCGAACGACGCCGCGAGGCGACGCTGGTGAGACAGCGCGAGTCGAAGCGCGATGCGCTGGCGTACGCGCGGTCGATCGCGATCGGTGGTGGGTCGGACGAGGCGATGCGCGGCGCTGACGACG
>Ga0181570_10000107_pt1 | contig 75705 bp, 81 predicted proteins | sample 101ome_18_FD_148667 | JGI IMG/M metagenome (GOLD analysis project Ga0181570, IMG submission 148667) | Coastal salt marsh microbial communities from the Groves Creek Marsh, Skidaway Island, Georgia - 101406AT metaG (spades assembly) | ecosystem: Environmental > Aquatic > Marine > Intertidal zone...
AACAGGCGATGCGGCGCATGCCGCCTTTGTTGAAAACCTATCTGATGATGGGCGGTTGGGTCAGTGATCATGCAGTGGTGGATGCCCAAATGAACACGCTGCATGTGTTCACAGGTGTTGAAATTGGATCAATTCCACCTGCGCGAAAACGGCTTTTGCGTGCATTAACTTGACCTTTTCCTCTCCGCGGAATAGCCCAAGGCTATGGCACGTTCTCCTTTACTTCAGCTTAATCAAATCTCACTGACCTTTGGCGGTGATCCTGTGTTTCTCGATCTGGATTTGGTCGTGCATTCGGGCGATCGCGTCGCATTGGTCGGGCGCAATGGAACAGGCAAATCTACCCTGATGAAGGTCATGGCCGGATTGGTTGAGGCCGATCGTGGTTTGCGCGTTGTCCCCCCCGGCAGTGGCGTTGGATATATGGAACAGGATCCAACGATGGAAGGGTTTGCAACCCTGGGCGATTATGCGGCAAGCGCACTTGAACTGGGGGAGCTTTATCGTGTGGAACGCGCAGGCGAGGGGTTAAAGTTTGATCCTGATCGCGCGGTGTCCACCGCATCAGGTGGCGAGCGGCGACGCGCCGCCTTGGCCAAATTAATGGCCGAAGCGCCCGAATTGATGTTGCTGGATGAACCGACCAACCATTTAGATATTCAGGCGATTTCTTGGTTGGAAAACGAATTGAAATCAACCCGCGCGGCCTATGTCCTTATTTCCCACGACCGTGCGTTTTTGAATGCGTTGACACGGGCAACCCTGTGGATTGATCGCGGACAGGTGCGTCGCAACGAGGAAGGGTTTGCGAAATTTGAGGCATGGCGGGACAAGGTATGGGATGAAGAGGACATCCAACGCCACAAAATGGATCGCAAGATCAAATCAGAGGGGCGTTGGGCCGTAGAAGGGATCAGCGCGCGGCGCAAACGCAATCAGGGACGCCTGCGCGCGCTGAAGGATTTGCGCGCCGAACGCGCGTCCATGATCAAACGTCAGGGCACGGCGGCGATGGAATTGGCCGCGGCCCCCAAATCGGGCCGCAAGGTTATAGAGGCCACAGGTATCTCCAAAAGCTTTGGGGCCAAAACCATCCTCAAACCTTTTTCGATCAAAATTCAACGGGGGGACCGCATCGCCTTTGTAGGGCCAAATGGTGTGGGGAAAACCACCGTGTTGAACATGCTGATGGGGAAAGAGGCGCCTGATACGGGCACGGTGCAACATGGCACCAACCTTTTGCCAGCCCTGTTTGATCAGACGCGTGCGCAATTGGATCCCGATATGACCCTGTGGGAAAGTTTGGCGGGTGATCCCGAAATGCGGGTGTCGGGTAAGGCCGATCAGGTTTTGGTGCGCGGACAACCCAAACATGTGGTTGGCTACCTCAAGGAATTTTTGTTTGACGAGGCACAGGCGCGTGCCCCCATCCGCAGCCTAAGTGGTGGGGAAAAGGCGCGGGTTTTACTGGCGAAAATCATGGCACGCGAAAGCAACCTGTTGGTCTTGGATGAACCGACCAACGATTTGGATGTTGAAACGCTGGACCTGTTACAAGAACTGCTTGATGATTATGACGGCACCGTTATTTTAGTCAGCCACGACCGTGATTTCCTGGATCGTGTGGCCACGGCCACCGTCGCGATGGAAGGGGACGGTCGCGCCACGGTCTATGCAGGTGGGTGGAGCGATTATCAATCACAAAAACCCAAAGAGGACACCACAAAGCCAGAGGCGAAGCGCGCCCAATCAGGCGAAAAATCTGCGCCCAAACCCCAGCCAAAAAAGAAAGAGGCGGGGTTAAGTTACACGGAAAAGCATCGTTTGGAAAAACTGCCCGCGATCATCGAACGCCTAGAGGCCGAGATCGCAAAGTTAGAAGAGTTCATGTCCGACCCCGATCTGTTCTCTAAAGAGCCCGTCAAATGGCAAAAGGCGACTGAGGCCTTGGTTGAACGACAATCCGCATTAGCCGAGACCGAGGAGGAATGGTTGGTATTGGAAGAAAAGGCCAGTGCGGAGTAAATAGGATGCTCGACTAAACTATTTTGGACCTAGATTGATTTCATAGCCCAGATCATGCGCGGTCGAAGCGAAGCGAAGACTTTTCGCGTATGATCCGGCCCACGCCCGTCCGAAAGAGCGGGGGCTTCATTTCATTCAGTCCTGTTAACTGCCCACGGGCGTGCGCTTAATTGTTGAGCCTTTGAAATAAAGACGAAAAGGTGTCTCAGAGGCAAACTTCTAGTCGACTAATTGGGCGATATGGACTTCTGACAAACTTCATCACCCAACATAGGAAAAAGCCAGTGCAAAATATCATCTGATCCTAACCCGTTTTTGGATTTTTCTGAAAATTTTTGGCCAGTGCCGAAATCATAAACACCGTTAGGGATATGCGCACCAGATGATGCAATGTCACCACCGCTGGGTTGGCCGATAGGCTGAGTGCGATCAGGGACATTTCAGTAACGCCGCCCGGTGCAAATGATATTATAGATACCAGAAAGCTCATGTTCGTGACGCGGATCAGGATCAGGCTGATCACAAAGCTCAGCAGGATCATGAACCCAACGCTGAGTATTGAGAGGCCAATCGCTCGTCTGATGGCCGAAAGCTGCATGCCCCCAAACCGATTGCCGAGTGCCGTTCCAATGACGACCTGCGCAATGATTACAACCCATTGGGGCAGGGCAAGGGTTGCCAAACCACTTAACCCGATGGCAGCAGATGCAATCAACGGACCCATCAAATGCCCCGCAGGCAGGAATTTACCGATCCATAATCCAACGGCCCCAACGGCGGCAGCGATCAACAAATCCTCCCATAAGGGCAGGCCGCTGTCTTTGCCAGTTAGGACCAAACCCGCGGATGACCCCACGGGCTCCCCCACCCAAAATGATACCAAAATGGGTACGGAACTTAGCGTTAGGATGATCCTTATAAATTGCTGCATCGTCAGCAGGCGCACATCGCAGCCTGCCTCTTCTCCCAAGGCGATGCTTTCCATCAAACCACCGGGGGCAGAACAATAAAAGGCCGTTGCCCGATCATATCCGCCAAGGCGTTGAAACACAGTCATGTTAAATGCTTGTGCCGCTAGAATGAACAGAACAATGGCGATCAAACTGGGCCAATATCTGGGCAGATTGCCAACGATGTCCCATGTGACTTGCGTTCCAATCATCAAACCAATGATGGCGATAAAGATCAGGCGAAAGCGTTTGGGAAACTGATAGCCCGATGGAATGGTCGTGGGGCGCACCATCACAAAAACCGCCGTGATCAACAGGGGCCCCAACATCCATGGAAGGGGCAAGGGCGTAAAACTGGCCGCACCCCAACCCGCAAATAGGCCAAGCATTAGGATCGCAGTGGTGAATATGACAGATGCTGGTAATTTCATCCCCACCCTGATGCGCCTATTTTCTGGGGGTGTCAATTCGAAGGGGGGGATCCCGTCCTATTGTGATGCAGCTATTCTTCGCGCCCGTGTTTGACCAAAAATGCATGAATTTCGGAACGTGAAGGATGATCGCATTCCAGCGCAAATACATAGGCATGTGTAGCGTAAAAACAGGCGGCATCAATATCATCGCTTGCCAATGCCGCCTGATGATACAGAACGCAAAGGCGGACGGTGTCGCCCGCCGCATGCGCGTTTAAGAGGTCCTGATCTGCGGGTATCATTCCGCGGCGTTGGCCATTGCGCGGCGCTCGTTCACCTTGCCCGCGACCCAATCGTGAAAACAATGCGTTGGGCCATCCATCGCAGGAGAGAAGCGCCCACCGTCAAAGTTTACGCCATGGCGACCGCGCTGCATTCCCTCGACCACAAAAATATCCTCTTCAAAGACGATCTTCCACTGTTCGGTATTTTTGGCGCGCAGCTCTGCATCTGTTTCAGGGGTGGCGTAATAAAGGTGAATGTTTTCTTCGGTTTCTTCTGGCCCTTTGGGAACCAATACGATGGCAAAGGCATGATCGCGGTGCATCCCCAGCAACACATTTGGATAGACTGAAATATATTCCGCCGCCGTATCCCATTTTGCGTCCAACCCTTCAAAATCCGCGAATTTCGCACCATTGGCGCCTTCGAGTTGGCGATATACCAATGTGCCCTGACCCGAATAGGCGCCGTATTCTTCGATGTTGTAATGGTCTTCTAGACGCGAATAGCTGTTCAAACCTGGGTGGACCCATGGCAGGTGATAGCTTTCGCAATAATTTTCAACGGCCAGTTTCCAGTTGGATTTCACGGACAAGACAAATTTGCTGTCTTCACCCCCGTGATATAGGGGGCGTTCAAATTCGGCCCAACGTTCCATTACAGGTTTCATAGCCACCTCAAATTCGGGGGCCTGACCATCCACATTCACCCACACAACATCACGCCAAATGTGGCTGCGAATTTCCGTAAGGCCCAGTGTCGAACGATCCACAGCAGGATGCGTGTTCTGACCTGGTCCGCCAACATGGGGGGTGGAGACCAATTTGCCTTCGGTTGAATAGCACCAGCTGTGATAGGGGCAGCGGATTGCCCCCTCGATCTTGCGCGGTTCTTCCACCAAAATCATCCCACGGTGACGGCATGTGTTTTGGAACACGCGCACCTGATCGTTGCGATCGCGCAGTAATAATAATGGCATTCCCATAAAGGTGATTGGTTTGGCGTCCCCTGCCTCTGGCACGTCGGCGGCAACAGCCAGTCCAGCCCATTGACCAAACAGCAATGCGTCACGCTCCTCTGCAAAAACAGTGGGGTCAATGTAATGCGCGTTGGGCAACCCATTTGCGGTGCCTAGGGGTTCTTTAACGCGGGATAGGTCCGTTAGATGTGCCATGGTATCCTCCGATAGTCTTGGGATTATGGATATAGTAGCACGTTTTTGCGCACAGGCTTATCCGCGACTGTCCTTTTCTAATTCCGACATCAAACGGGGTTTATTTAAAAGGACGGTCCAGCAACAACAACGTCTTGTGATAACTGGGCAATTCATCCACGCTGCACAGTCCAGATTTACGCGCTGTTGCAAGCACCTGATCCGAAAACTGACCCAAATATTGATAGACCATGCGCGAGGCACGCAATGTGGTGGTGAATTCCCGCGATGTGCGCACCGCATAGCCTTACGAGTAGTTGTTTTCAAAGGGAGGGTACAGGGGCGACGAAATGAAAGGATCCTGTCATGAACCGCCTGCGTGACACCAACATGTCAATTCCTGTATCCATAGCCAAAACCATGCCCCGAAATTCGCGGGTGTATTTGTCAATCGGCAATGATTGTTTGCGCATTTCGAATATCGTTTCACGCCCTGTGATATAGGTAATACCGTCTTTGCGATACACATGAACGATGCCTTGGATGAATGTGTCGGGATAGATAAAGTTGTGGCGCGAAAACACATAGAAGCCAGAGGGAAACAAATGTTCAGGCACATTGCCCGGACGCATGTTTAGAAATTCATGTAATCCATAAAATGTCTGCGCCTTGGATGGTTCATTTTTTAATTCAGACAACGGTTGCAATAAAATCCGCGCATCCAGTCCGAAATGTAGGCATATTTTTTGCAAAATATCTGGCCGCGGAAAGCTTTCGCTTGCAAGGTAGCGATTAAATTGCGTGCGGTTCAAAGAAAGTTCGCGGCAAAGTGCCGGCACATTCGGTGAAGCCCCCATCAGTTCCTTTAGGTTCTGAGAGAAAACTGCGCGAATATCCGCAGGAGAGCGGCCTTGACCTGCATCGTTGGGCATTATCGTAGTCGTTCCATCGTTCGAATGTTGTCATGCCGTGCGCTCAACACCAAAACACGAAAAACAAGAAAAATGGGGCTGCTGCCATAAGCTGTAGCCGAAGAAAGTGCCGAACTTTGTGTGCCCGTTCAAGCGTATTGACGGGGTTTGATTTGTTTTGTGATGAAAATATTTGCAATCAGTCGACGTGCGTTGTTTCCATGCCGCGCGATAGTGCGGCCACACCTGTGCGTGCCATTTCGGTTAGTCCAAGAGGGCGCATCAGATCGGCGAATGCGTCGATTTTGTCAGGTGTGCCCGTGATCTGGAAAACAAAACTATCCAACGTGCTATCAACAACTTGGGCGCGGAAAATATCTGCCAACCGCAAGGCTTCGACACGTTTGTCACCTGATCCAGCAACCTTGATCAGCGCCAATTCACGTTCCACTGCCGCCCCTTCGACGGTTAGGTCGTGTACCTCATGCACAGGAACAATGCGCCCCAACTGTGCTTTGATCTGTTCAATCACGGCGGGTGTGCCAGTGGTGACAATTGTGATGCGGCTCAGGTGGCCTTGATGGTCCACTTCGGCAACGGTCAGGCTATCGATGTTGTAACCACGGCCTGAAAACAAACCGATGACGCGGGCCAAAACACCCGCTTCGTTATCGACGATTACCGCCAGCGTATGTGTTTCAATTTCATCGCCAAAATTCGCACGCAGGTTATAGGCCGAATGCTTGGTCGACCCTTTTTTGATTTTCAATGCTGACATGCCCTTATTCCTTATACCAATACCGCGCCTGATGTGCCGATTGCATCCTTTGTGTTGGCTTCGCCCAACAACATTTTGTTGTGTGGCTCGCCTGATGGGATCATTGGGAAGCAGTTTTCATGCTTTTCAACCAAACAATCAAAAATCACAGGGCCATCATAGTTCAGCATTTCCATGACCGCATCGTCCAGATCGGCAGGATCACTGCACAAAATCCCTTTGGCACCAAAGGCTTCGGCCAATTTAACAAAATCGGGCAGGGCATCGGACCAGGAATGCGAATAGCGTTCGCCGTGCAATAATTCCTGCCACTGACGAACCATTCCTAAACGCTCGTTGTTCAAAATGAATTGTTTCACGGGCAAGCGATATTGGATTGCGGTGCCCATTTCCTGCATGTTCATCAACCAGGATGCTTCACCCGCGACATTGACGACCAAGGCATCAGGATGGGCAATTTGCACACCGATTGAGGCAGGGAACCCATATCCCATCGTGCCCAATCCGCCCGATGTCATCCATTGGTTTGGATTTTCAAATCCCAAATACTGCGCGGCCCACATTTGGTGTTGGCCCACTTCTGTACAGATAAAGCGATCTTTGCGGTGTTTGGTCAATTCCTCCAAACGTGCAAGCGCATGCTGTGGTTTGATTGTGCTGCCCTTTTGTTCAAACTTTAGGCAGTTTACCTTTTGCCAATCTTCAATCTCGGCCCACCATTTTTGCAGACCGCTTGCGTTTACCTTGCGGCCACGCGATTTCCAAACCTTAAGCATATCTTCCAAAACATGGGCAACATCGCCGATGATCGGAATGTCGACGTGGATCACCTTGTTTATTGAGGATGGGTCAATGTCGATATGTGCCTTTTTCGATTTAGGGCTGAAGGCATCAAGGCGGCCTGTGATACGGTCGTCAAAGCGCGCACCAATGTTGATCATCAGATCACAATCATGCATGGCCAAGTTCGCCTCATAAAGCCCGTGCATGCCCAACATGCCCAACCAGTTTTTCCCTGAGGCAGGATAAGAGCCAAGGCCCATCAATGTGGATGTGATCGGGAAACCCGTTGCATCAACCAATTCGCGCAACAGCTGGCTGGCGGCAGGGCCAGAGTTGATGACGCCGCCACCTGTGTAAAATACAGGGCGCTCGGCCTTTTCCATGGCTGCGACCAGTTTGGTGATCTGTTCAATGTCGCCTTTGACCTTGGGGGCGTAATGCGCGGTCTTGGCTTTTTGTTTTTCTTGATAGGCGGCGGATGCGAATTGAACATCTTTGGGGATGTCCACTAACACAGGACCCGGTCGACCCGATGTGGCCACGTGGAAGGCCTCATGAATGATTGAGGATAGGTTTGCGGTGTCTTTCACCAACCAGTTGTGTTTTGTACAAGGGCGCGTGATGCCGATTGTGTCGGCCTCTTGAAAAGCATCTGATCCGATCATGAATGTCGGAACCTGACCTGTCAAAACAACCAATGGAATGCTGTCGAGTAGGGCATCGGTCAGGCCTGTTACCGCGTTTGTTGCGCCTGGACCAGATGTCACCAAAACAACGCCTGGTTTGCCCGTTGAACGTGCATATCCTTCGGCCGCGTGAACAGCCCCCTGTTCGTGACGCACCAGAATGTGGCGAATGTCATTTTGTTGGAAAATTTCGTCATAGATCGGCAGCACCGCCCCACCTGGATACCCAAATACGGTATCGACCCCCTGATCCTTCAAGGCTTGGACGATCATTTTTGCTCCGGTCATTTGGCGTGTCATTGTCATTCGCTCCGTTTTCAACAGCAGGTTCTGTTTCGCGTTAAAAAAGCCCCCGATTTTGGCGGGGGCGCATGGGGTCTCCGTAATGGTGATGTTACCGAGCCATGCTCCTTATAACCACGAGGTGCAGCACATCAAACATCAAAGGACTCCTTATCTCTTATCGCGCACACTATGAGGGTGGGTAGGGGAGGTCAACCGCCAAAATGACAGAAGACGAAAAGAAAATTGCAAAAATCTTTGCATTTATTGCGCTGATGGCGGTGATATTGAAATTTTATCCGAGCGTATGCGGTTTTGGTTCTAAATTACGAAGTAAGTTGTCAAACACCGTGACGATCACGCACCGACCACGATTTTTACACTACAAAAGCGCCTTGGTGAACTTTTAAACGACTTTCCCGATCAGGACATTCAAAAAACATACCTATGATACAGCACCTGCATTTCGATCCATCAGTTCTTAGAACCCAGCCAAGCTTTAGATTGGCAAGGCGCTGCCCGCCCTATCAAACCGTAGGTTTGGCTATGGCAAAACAGGCGGCGCCTTCGTCGACACCTCGAGTAGCTTGGGTTCTATTCCAACCCGTTACTTATGGGATCAAAACTCAAGTGTTCGAAGCAAAGACATCGTATAAGTTTCTTGAATTCTAGATTGGCTGCATCTCATCACTGCCAAAAAAGAAACCCGCCAAATCCATGGGGATCGGGCGGGTTCCAAATTCTCTGTACTACAAGAGGGTGCTTACGCTTCGTCTTCTGGTGTTGCAACAGGGCCTTCGTCGTCGTCATCAGAGGCTGCGCCGCCGATATCGTCGAACAATTCTGCAATCTCGAATTCTGCCGCTGCTTCTTCTTCAGCTGCCAATTCTTGAATTGATTTGCCTGATGCTTGTAGTTCTGCTTCTTCCATTGAGCGTGCAACGTTCATGACGATTGTTGCAGACACTTCTGGGTGAAGTTTGACAGTCATTTCGTGTAGGCCAAGCTCTTTGATCGGGTCGATCAAAGAAACTTGTTTACGGTCAACGCTGAAACCTGCTTCTGTTGCAGTTTCAGCGGCGTCACGTGGTGTGACAGAACCGTAAAGCGCGCCAGAGTCAGATGCAGAGCGAATCACGATGAACTGTTGGCCGTCCAACTTCGCCGCGAGATCTTCTGCTTCTTTCTTGGTTTCTAGGTTGCGTGCCTCAAGCTGCGCTTTTTGTGCTTCAAATGCTTTTACGTTTGCATCTGATGCAGTTTGCGCTTTGCCCTGTGGCAAAAGAAAGTTGCGTGCATAGCCTGGTTTTACATCAACGATGTCGCCCATTTGGCCCAATTTTGCAACGCGTTCTAGAAGGATAACTTGCATGTTTCTCTCCTTAGTTCACGGAATAGGGCAATAGCGCCAAGAAGCGTGCACGTTTGATTGCGCGCGCCAATTCACGTTGTTTCTTGGCAGAAACGGCAGTGATGCGTGATGGAACAATTTTGCCACGCTCTGAGATATAGCGCTGTAGCAATTTTGTATCTTTATAATCGATCTTTGGTGCATTCTCACCAGAGAATGGGCAGACCTTACGACGGCGGAAAAATGGTTTATTTGCCATTGGTTAGCATCCTTTCCTTACGCGCGGCGCTCACGGCGTTCGCCGCGATCATCACGTTTTTGCATTTGAACGGATGGGCCCTCTTGGTGGGCGTCAACCTTGATGGTCATAACGCGCATAACATCTTCGTGCAGACGCATCAGGCGTTCCATTTCCTGAACCGCAGATGCAGGGCTGTCTGTGCGCATCATCGCATAGTGACCTTTGCGGTTTTTGTTGATTTTATAGGCCATCGTTTTGACACCCCAGTATTCAGACTCAAGGACGTTGCCGCCGTTGTCTTTCAATACTGTTGAGAAGTGTTCAACCAGGCCTTCGGCTTGCGCGTTGGACAAGTCCTGACGCGAAATAAAGACATGCTCATAAAGGGGCATGTTGGCTCCAATCATGTTAGGCGGGTTTCACAAGGTGGCGTTACTCTTCTGCGACCACCCACGAGGGACACCGCAAGACAAACTCTTTGCAGAAGATGCGTTCTTTTACAGGATTTCAGGCAGAGTTCAAGTTCTCAAAACGGTGGTTCATAGAAACAATTCCTAATCTTTTCTTAGATTGGTCAGATTTGCGCCGCAATCGGTTCCTAAACCTGATCTCAGGTAAGGGAGCAGCGAGATGACATTGATCGACAGGACAGAACGTCAAACCTCCGAGGTTGTGGTAGTTCAAGGCGGAGGTTGGGTCATCAAGGGCGTTTTCGGGTTGGCACTTGTGTTATCCACTGTTGGTGTTTGGGGGCCGTTTACCCCCACATCTGACACGTTCACGTTGGTGATCAAACTCGCCGCTTCCATCCTTTTGCTTATCGCGGGATCAGGTTTGCTATTTGCGCGCAAGGATTAATGCACTTAATTGTGCCGATTTGCGTCAAAGATGCAATTTGCCTTGCAGTTTGCAATAAATTTCAGTTCACTCAGCCCCAACGCAATATAAGCTTAGGGAGCGCGCCGCGATGGCAAAGACATATTTAAGTTCTGATTTGAAATTGGAAGGGGAAGTCAAATCCCAAGGTGACATCGAAATTGATGGCGCGGTGAAGGGCCAAGTGGCCGCAAAATCTGTGAATGTTTTGGATTCAGGCTCGGTCGATGGATCGGTGTCCTCTGACTCCCTTGCTGTTGAGGGGAAGGTTGACGGCAGTGTGAACACCAATGATCTGTCCATCGCAGCAACGGGTCAGATAAAGGCGGATGTGGTTTATCAATCCATCGCAACCGCCAAAGGTGCCAAAGTCGAAGGCACTCTAAAAACGAAATAAGTCGATATACATTGTCAAAAAAGAAAGGGCCGCAGTTTCGCGGCCCTTTGTTCGTTTAGGATGCACGGCGGCGTCTGCGGCGTCCTCCAGCCTCTGCGTCACCCCCCCCTGCGTTAAAGTTTGGATTGGGCAGGGTCACGATACTGCGCAATTCGGGGAAGGGGTCGGTTTTATGCGGAATGGCGTTGGCCGCGACAAAGTGATCTTGGAACTTTGGTTCAATCGCGGTTTCCACCTTGGTGATTTCGCCAACCACCCGTTCAATCTCGCGCCGTGATCCCACATTACACAAGGCAATCCGTGCACCCGTTCCCGCGGCATTACCTGCGGAAAACACTTTGTCCAATGGAACATCTGGGATCATCCCCAGAACCATGGCGTGTTTGCTTGAAATATGTGCACCAAAAGCGCCTGCCAACACGACGCGATCAACGCGGTCGACATTCATTTCATCCATCAATAGCCGGGCACCCGCATACAGCGCGGATTTCGCAAGCTGAATCGCGCGAATATCGCCTTGGGTCACGGTGATGCGCGGGCCGCCATCGGCGGTCCCATCATAGACCAAATAGGAATGCGTGCGCCCCTCTGGGATGCTGCGCGCGGTGCCTGTGGCCTCGGCCGATCCGATCAGGCCGTTTTCATCCATCAAACCTGCGATGCGCAATTCTGCGACCGCCTCAATAATGCCTGACCCACAGATCCCTGTGATGCCCGATGCGGCTGTTGCTTCGGCGAACCCGTCTTCGTCTGACCAAATATCACTCCCAATCACGCGGAAACGTGGTTCCTTTGTTTCGGGATCAATTTCGATCCGTTCAATGGCACCGGGCGCTGCGCGTTGGCCCGAACTGATTTGCGCCCCTTCAAATGCAGGACCTGTTGGTGAAGAACAAGCCAAAACCCGCGATGTATTCCCCAACAGGATTTCGGCGTTCGTTCCCACATCTACGATCAATACCAAGTCATCGGATTTTCCGGGTTCTTCGGACAAGGCAACTGCCGCAGCATCCGCGCCAACGTGCCCTGCGATACAAGGAAGGACATAGATCTGTGCAGATTTTGCAATATTAGTTAGGTCCAGATCATAGGCTTGTAATGTCACGGATTCAGATGTGGCCAATGCAAAAGGCGCCTGACCCAATTCAACGGGGTCAATGCCCAACAGCAAATGGTGCATGACGGGATTGCAGACAAATACAACCTCAAAAATCAGGCTTGGATCAATGTCGGCGTCTTTTGCGATATCCTCGGCCAATGTATTGATCGCAACGCGCACCGCCCGCGTCATTTCGCGGTCTCCACCAGGGTTCATCATGGAATAGCTGACGCGGCTCATCAAATCTTCGCCAAATCGGATTTGTGGGTTCATTACACCTGCGCTTGCAACCACTTCGCCCGTGGTCAAATCGGTCAGGTGTGTCGCCACCGTGGTTGAACCCAAATCGATGGCCAAACCATATAGACCACCTTCGTGTAGTCCTGACCACACATCCAAAATACGGGCCTGATCAGTTTTGTGATCGCGATACACGGCGACAGACGCCTGCCAATTTCCTTTGCGCAAACGGGGCTGTAATTTGGTCATCACACCCAAATCACAAGTCACATTTTCAATGTCCCACTGGTCCTTTAACGCATGCGCCAAACGCTCCAAATCGCCTGTGGGTTTGTGCATGTCAGGTTCTTCTACCTCAACAAAATACAGCTTTGTCGCAGGGTCCATTTCAATGGCGCGCGCGCTGGCAGCTTTGCGGACAACTTGTTTGTGCACTTGGCTTTCGGGGGGCACATCGATCACAATGTCACCTTGGACAGTCGCCTGACAACCCAAACGGCGCCCCGCTTTTAAGCCGCGTTTTTGGTCATAGCGCTCTTCAACCGCATTCCACTCTGATAGGGCATCATCCCCAACACTGACCCCGTGTTTGGGAAATTCGCCATAAGACGGGGTGATTTGGCATTTGCTGCAAATCCCACGTCCGCCACAGACGGAATCCAAATCTACACCCAATTGACGGGCGGCAGTTAATACGGGGGTTCCAACAGGAAAATGTCCGCGCTTGCCAGACGGGGTAAAAACAACCAATGGATCGTTTTGCATGTGATGTCCTATCGCTACCAATTTGTGCAGAACATAATGCAATTTGAAACGACAGAAAGCCTTCAATCGTCATAAAATGGCACAAGGGCGGCATTATCTATCGACAGGGATATTTTTTTTGAGTTTTTCAGTCGTTTCTCTAGAAATGCAAATGGATTATCAGGTTAAATCTAATGATCCTCATAAGATTTGGGGGACTGGTTGATGTTACTTTGCGCGGCACCTGGAATTTCATAAAAACTGGCGTGCAAAGAAAATAGAGGACATGCCAAATCCAACCGCAACCACGATCAGACGCACTGCGCATGGGGGCAGGGCCTTGGCAATTGGCGCGCCCGCGTATCCGCCGATGGCGCTCAGGATCAGCGCCCGCTCAATGGTACGCAATTCACGCGCAAACCCAATCGTGCCGGACAGATACCCAGGCAGCACCGCAACCGCACTGGTCGCATTGGCGGCCACGGGGGACAGACCTGCAAAAACGAGCGCGGGAAAAGTTAAAAATATGCCGCCACCGGCAATCGTGTTCAAAACCCCCGCACCGAATGCGGCAGCAATTAGAATGATCCAGTCCATAGTTCTACTTTTTAGCGTGGAAGATAAAACCGAGTGTATTAAGCAGGATTTGCGCCGCAAGGATCGACGTAGACCCCGTTGGGTCGTAGTCGGGTGCAACCTCAACCAAATCGATGCCGACAACTTCGTGGCGTTGCGCCACGGCCTGCATCATTTCCAATACATCATAATAGAGAAACCCACCGTGACTGGGCGTTCCTGTTCCAGGCGCAATTGATGGGCAGAATGCGTCAATATCGATGGTGATATAAACACGCGCACCTCGGGGGATTCGATCAATGACGCCCTTTGGTCCCAATGCACGTGCTTGTCGCACACTTAGGATATCGGAACCACGGCTGCGGGCATCCTCATATCCTTCTTTTGCGGTCGAACTCACGTTTCGAATGCCCACTTGGGTCAGGCCTGTGACATAGGATTTTTCTGCCGCGCGCCGCATGGGGTTCCCGTGACCATAGCGCACGCCATGCCGTTCATCCACGAAATCCAGATGGGCGTCGATTTGCAGGATGTGAATGTCCCCCTGATCGTCGAATGCTTCGATGCAGGGGATATTGATCGAATGATCGCCGCCAATCGTGACGGGCAGCGCACCACCTGCCAATGCGGCGCGCACGCCTGCTTCGATATTGGCGTGGCTTTTCATGGTGTCCGTGTGAACGATATCGGCGTCCCCCATATCAATCATGCGCACAGATCCGGGCAGATAGATTGCATCATCCTCGTGATCATAGGCGCCGGCATGACCAAAGCTAAAGAGGGTAGAGGCCTCGCGGACAGAGCGTGGACCAAACCGCGCACCCGAACGCCACTGTGTTCCCGCGTCAAACGGTGCACCCAAAATGGCGACATCTGCATCAATGGTTGACCAGTCTTCGACATAGGGCCGTTTGCCAAAGGTTGAAATGCCAACAAACGGCAAATTCAATCGACCTGATTCATATCCATGACCACTCATGCGCTCTCTCTCCCACTGGCGTTTTTTGCAGTTAAACGAGAACGGGCAGAAAGGAAAAGCCCGAATGCGACAAGAATAGGCCTTTTCAAACAGGGGCAAACGTGAAATAGGGACTTGCCAAGTGTTCCCTGCCCAAAAAGGATTTTCCATGCAGATTCGCGAGGCTTTAACCTTTGATGACGTTTTACTTGTACCCGGTGCGTCCAACGTTCTGCCAAACACGGCCGATACACGCACACGCGTAACCCAATCTATTGCACTAAATATCCCTTTGCTCAGTTCAGCCATGGATACAGTGACCGAGGCGCGCATGGCGATCACCATGGCCCAAGCAGGGGGTATGGGTGTTTTACACCGCAATCTAACAATCGAGGAACAAGCCCAACAAGTGCGCCGTGTGAAACGATTTGAAAGTGGGATTGTATATAACCCAATCACATTGCGTGCGGATCAAACCTTGGCCGATGCCAATGCGCTGCGCGAACGTTACAATGTGTCTGGATTTCCCGTCGTGGACGAGGTGGGCCGTGTTGTTGGGATCGTGACAAACCGCGACATGCGCTTTGCCACAGCAGATGACACACCAGTGCACGTGATGATGAGTTCAGAAAACCTTGCCATTTTACATGAACCCGCAGATCGCCAAGAGGCGATCAGCCTGATGAAGGCGCGCCGCATTGAAAAATTGCTGGTGACGGATGCAGAGGGTAAGTTGACAGGTTTGTTGACATTAAAGGACACGGAACAATCCGTTTTGAACCCAACGGCATGTAAGGATGACTTGGGCCGCCTGCGCGTTGCAGCGGCCTCAACGGTTGGCGATGCAGGATTTGAACGATCCGAGGCCTTGATTGACGCGGGTGTAGATATGGTTGTGATTGATACGGCGCATGGCCACTCAGAAGGGGTGGCACACGCGGTTGAGCGGATTAAGAAACTGTCCAACACAGTTCAGGTTGTTGCAGGTAACGTTGCCACGGCCGAGGCGACCAAGGCGCTGATCGGTGCAGGTGCGGATGCGGTTAAGGTTGGAATTGGTCCGGGATCAATTTGTACCACGCGCATGGTGGCGGGTGTGGGCGTTCCACAATTAACCGCGATCATTGATTGTGCCACAGCTGCGGGGAATGTTCCCATTATTGCAGATGGCGGGATTAAGTTTTCTGGTGATTTCGCCAAGGCGATTGCCGCAGGCGCATCCTGTGCCATGGTTGGATCCATGATTGCGGGGACCGATGAATCCCCGGGCGAGGTGATCCTATATCAGGGCCGTTCGTTTAAGGCCTATCGCGGTATGGGCAGTTTGGGCGCGATGGCGCGCGGATCTGCTGATCGCTATTTTCAAAAGGATGCGGCCAGCGATAAATTGGTTCCAGAAGGGATCGAAGGACAGGTTCCTTATAAGGGCTCCGCAGGGGCTGTTATTCACCAAATGGTGGGCGGTTTGCGTGCGGCGATGGGATATACAGGCTGTGCAACTGTGGACGAAATGCGCAAAAATTGCCAATTCGTCAAAATCACGGGTGCGGGGTTGAAAGAAAGCCACGTGCATGACGTTCAAATCACCCGTGAAAGCCCCAATTATCGGATTATGTAATGACCCCTGCTGCGCGTGTTTCTGCCGCCATTGAAATATTGGATGCGGTGCTGGACGGGGCGCGCGCGGAAACGACGCTGACCCGCTGGGGACGGGCCAATCGCTATGCGGGGTCAAAAGATCGCGCGGCGATCGGAGATCATGTGTTTGATGCATTGCGCCAGCGGGACAGTGCGCTGGGCTGCGCAGGGGGCGCACGTACGGGGCGATCCCTAATGAGGGGTATCCTGCATAGTCAGGGTGTTGATTTGGACACGATCTTTAGTGATGCCCGATTTGCGCCCGTTCCACTAAGTTCCGATGAGCGTTGCTTTGAACAACCAATATCAGATTGGGAAAATTGTGATATTCCCGAATGGTTGTGGCCGCATTGGTGTCACAGCCTTGGGGATCAGGCCACTGCGATTGCCCAATTGTTACAGCAGCGCGCGCCCGTGTTTTTGCGGGTCAATTTGTTAAAAGCGACGGTTGATCAGGCATGCGTATCCCTATCAGACGCAGGATACGATGTGTCACCACATCCTGATGTGCCCACAGCCCTGTGCGTTACGGGGCGAACGGCGGGGTTGCAAACGACCGAAGCCTATGTGGATGGTATGATCGAATTGCAGGATGCGCATTCACAGGCCTCTGTCACGCTGCTTGATCCCAGACAAAATGGTCCGATCCTTGATTATTGTACCGGGGGTGGTGGAAAATCACTTGCGCTTGCAGCCTGGCTGGGGGGACCCGTTCACGCACATGACGTCAATCCCGGAAGAATGGTGGATTTACCCGTACGCGCAAAGCGTGCAAATGCACAAATTTCCTCACGGACGAAAGAACAGTTCGTACCAGACTATGGAGTGGTGTTTTGTGATGCACCCTGTTCAGGATCGGGCAGTTGGCGGCGCGATCCAGAAGGAAAATGGGCCTTAACCCAAGACCAATTAGACGCGCTGATTTCAACGCAGCGTGACATATTATCCGATGCCGCAAAGTTGGTCGCACCAGATGGCCGTCTTGTTTACGCAACCTGTAGCGTTTTGTCCTGCGAAAATCAGGACCAAATTGATTGGTTTACGGGCCAAAACCCCACATGGCGGGTTGAAACGCAAAAACAATGGTTCCCATCCGCGCAGGGCGATGGATTTTTTGCATCAGTTCTGTTACAACTATAAATTGTGTAAATTTTGTAAATTGCCTATCATCCCTTAAGTTCTCTTTAACCAGTTGATGTTTCCTATTTTGGTCAGCAGAACGAAAAATTTGGTTTGGGAATGGATAGCTCTTCTTCGGATGAACCGATTAAATATGCGCCAAATCGGCTTGGCATTGCCCTGATTGCGGCGGGTGTGATCGGATTGGTTTTGTCCGTGTACGCGATTTACGCCATGGGGCAATGGCAGGGGATCTGGGTTTACATCGCAATTTTTGCGTTTTTTTCACCAGCATCGCCTGTGTGCATTCTGTGCTAAGCCGTATCTTGGATCGGATTATTTTGCGTCAAATTTGAGCCTTAACTTATTCAGATCGCGCGAAATATTTCATGACGGACAATATGGGGCGCGTTGTGTCTGTGAACCCATCTGCACAGTGTCCAAAGTCAAAACAGGTTGGGGAAACCCTACAAACGGTGTTAAAGTCGTTGCTTGGAAATCCACATGCGTCGCTGTCGCGTCTGCGGCGAATGATGGTTGAACAATCGCATGTCTCAGAAATCGTTTTAAACGAACATGGACAACTTCGCCTGTCCGTGTGGCGACAAAACGGACAGCGCATTTTGTGGTGCATTGAGGAAATTTCGCAGGATGTGGCGGAACAGGCCTATCCCGCAACGATTCCTGCGCTGACTGTTTCGGAAAGTGGAACCATTTCCCAGATGAACGCCGTTGCGCGCGCGCTGCTGGGCACACGCGTTAACCGATTTTCGATGTTGGTGAACGCGGGTGAATTGACGTGGAACGCACCCAACACGATTGAAACAAATCGCGGCAAAGAGCGATATTTTTTAGTGCGCCGTAAAATTCGTCACGATCGCAGTGAAGTGTTCTTTTTACCGGATGATATTGAACAAACACGTACGGCCTATTCAGAAGAATTCCACGCCTTACCCGTGCCGATGATTAAGTTAAATCAAAAGTGCGTGATCCTTCAGGCGAATGAATATGCCTGTGATCTATTAAATATCGCGGACATAGATCGCCCAGCCTTACAAGATATTATGGAGGGATTGGGGCGATCTATTGCGGATTAGATCGAAGATGCACTGCAAGGACATGCGTTAAAACACCCTGAATTTTTGCGCCTGCATCGACGCGACAAAGAGGTGTTTGTACAGGTGTCATTGATCAAAATCGAAAATGACCAAGAGGCGTCATTGATTGCGATTTTGTCAGATGCGACCGAGTTAAAAACATTAGAAGCGCAATTTGTCCAAAGCCAGAAAATGCAAGCAATTGGCAAATTGGCAAGGGGTGTTGCGCATGATTTTAACAATTTGCTGACGGCAATTTCGGGGCATTGTGATCTGTTATTGTTGCGCCACGATACAGCATAGCAGGATTATGCGGATTTGGTGCAGATCAACCAAAACGCAAATCGTGCAGCGGCGCTGGTGTCACAATTGCTGGCCTTTTCGCGCAAACAACCCCTGCGCCCAGAACCGATTGATATGCGCAATACTTTGACCGATTTGATGCATCTTTTGAATCGGTTAGTTGGCGAAAAGGTTGAGTTGGTTTTGGAACATGACACCGATCTGAAACCCATGCGTTGAATTTTGATGTCCTTTTAATTGGTCACATTGGCGATAACGATACCAACTGCCCATCCAATCCAGCGGGTGGCGAACGATTCCAAAGGTTTCAAAGGGTCCATCCGACAAATTCTCTAACATTTTGCGAATTTGACGCTGATATTTTCCCAAATTGATGTGTTTCACCCCAGGCGGATCTCGAAACATGATGTATGCATGGGGTTCCAAAGCAGCCTGTAAACTGGTTGTTCCTGTCTTGGGTGCAGATAGGATAAAAATTTTTTCCTTAATAAAAACAATTATATAATTCCCTTTCCGCAACTGAAGGCTAATTTAAACAAAGTTTAAACGAAATCAACTGAAACTCACTTTGTTAGAATTTTCTTGAAATGTTCTCTTTTTGCACCCATAAAGGGAACAAGAGGGGAACAAAATGCGCGATTGCCCTGTGCACATTGCTATGAAATAAGAAAGGCAAAGCAACATTATGGCAGATCTTCTTTCGATGACAGACAAGAAAAACGCAGACAAACAAAAAGCGCTGGAAAGCGCGCTTTCGCAAATTGAACGCCAGTTCGGCAAAGGTTCCATCATGAAGTTGGGATCGGAAAACGCGATCCAGGAGATTGAAGCAACCTCAACAGGGTCGCTGGGCTTGGATATCGCGCTTGGGATCGGTGGATTGCCAAAAGGGCGGATTGTTGAAATTTATGGCCCTGAAAGTTCAGGTAAAACCACATTGACCCTGCATTGCATTGCGGAAGAGCAGAAAAAAGGTGGCGTATGCGCCTTTGTTGATGCGGAACACGCGTTAGATCCGCAGTACGCCAAAAAATTGGGCGTAAATCTGGATGAATTGCTGATTTCACAGCCTGATACGGGCGAACAAGCCTTGGAAATCACTGATACATTGGTGCGCTCTGGTGCGGTAAATATGGTTGTGGTCGACTCGGTTGCAGCGCTCACCCCGAAATCCGAACTTGAGGGTGACATGGGCGATAGCAGTGTGGGCGTTCAGGCCCGTTTGATGAGCCAAGCGATGCGCAAACTGACGGGATCTATCAGTCGTTCAAATTGCATGGTGATTTTCATCAACCAAATCCGGATGAAAATTGGCGTGATGTTTGGTAGCCCAGAAACCACAACAGGGGGGAATGCGCTTAAATTCTATTCCTCGGTGCGTTTGGATATCCGCCGTATCGGTGCAATCAAGGATCGCGATGAAGTTGTTGGCAACGCAACCCGTGTGAAAGTAGTGAAAAACAAAGTTGCGCCACCCTTTAAGCAAGTTGAATTTGACATCATGTATGGCGAAGGCATTTCCAAAACGGGTGAATTGTTGGACCTTGGTGTGAAAGCGGGCGTCGTTGATAAATCGGGCGCATGGTACAGTTATGGCGATGAACGTATTGGGCAGGGCCGTGAAAACGCAAAAACTTTCCTCAAAGAAAACCCAAGCATCGCGCATGATATCGAGGATAAAATTCGCGCCTCGCATGGATTGGATTTCGACGCTGAAATGGGCGGGGACGAGGATATTCTAGAAGCATAAAGACCCTGAAATTTAGGCAAAAACGCGGTCATTTTGGCCGCGTTTTTTCATTGCTACACGCTGCGTTATGGACATCACTCAACGGACAGGATAGACCCACTCTAACCAGTTGATGAAGCGAGAAAGCAATGCCAACGTTAAACGAAATTCGGTCAACCTTTTTAAATTATTTTGCCAAACAGGGGCATGAAATTGTCCCATCAAGCCCCTTGGTGCCGCGCAACGATCCAACATTGATGTTTGCCAATTCGGGCATGGTTCAATTTAAGAACCTGTTCACAGGCGTTGAAACGCGCGATTACAAACGCGCGACCACCGCGCAAAAATGTGTGCGTGCGGGTGGTAAACATAACGATTTGGACAACGTTGGGTATACGGCACGCCACCATACATTTTTCGAAATGCTGGGGAATTTCAGCTTTGGTGATTATTTCAAATCCGAGGCGATCCCATTTGCATGGGAATTGGTAACCAAAGAACTGGATATTCCCAAAGATAAACTTTTGGTCACGGTCTATCATACCGATGATGAAGCCGCGGATATGTGGAAAAAGGTTGCGGGCCTGTCTGATGATCGCATCATCCGCATCGCAACGAATGACAATTTCTGGATGATGGGTCCGACGGGGCCCTGTGGCCCATGTACCGAAATCTTTTATGATCATGGCGAAAGCTTTTGGGGCGGTCCTCCCGGTTCGCCCGACGAAGACGGGGATCGTTTTATCGAGATTTGGAACCTTGTTTTCATGCAGCACGAGCAATTTGAAGACGGGTCAAAAACGGATTTGCCAAACCAATCCATTGATACAGGGATGGGGATCGAACGTGTTGCGGCACTGCTGCAAGGCACCAATGACAATTATTCAACCGATTTGATCCGTTCCTTGATCGAGGCGTCTGCCCACGCAACCAGCTCTGATCCAGATGGTCCCGGCAAAACACATCACCGTGTAATTGCGGACCATCTACGCTCAACCTCATTCTTGATTGCGGATGGGGTGATGCCGTCAAATGATGGGCGCGGGTATGTGTTGCGCCGCATTATGCGCCGCGCGATGCGCCATGCGCATTTATTAGGATCCCAAGATCCGGTAATGCATCGTTTGGTGCCTGCTTTGGTGCAACAAATGGGTGCGGCCTATCCCGAATTGTCACAGGCGCAGGCCCTGATCGAAGAAACCCTGTTGCAAGAAGAAACACGTTTCAAACAAACCTTGGATCGTGGTTTGAAACTGCTGGATGATGAAGTTGCGGGTCTTGGTGAGGGCGCGGCCTTACCTGGCGAAGCAGCGTTTAAACTCTATGACACATATGGCTTCCCACTTGATTTGACGCAGGATGCCTTGCGTGAAAAGGGGCTGAGTGTGGATACCGACGGCTTTGATGCGGCGATGGCCGAACAAAAGGCCAAGGCGCGCGCCGCATGGTCAGGTTCGGGTGAGGCGGCGGATGCCTCAATCTGGTTTGATATTGCGGATCAACACGGCACAACCGATTTCCTTGGGTATGACACTGAAACGGCCGAAGGTCAGATCATGACCATGCTTAAGGGTAGCGACACTTTGGAGAGGGCGGAAACAGGCGCAGAAATCCAAGTGGTTCTAAACCAGTCACCGTTTTATGCAGAAAGCGGTGGTCAGGTTGGCGACACGGGCGAAATCCGCACTGAAACGGGCGCGGCCACCGTCACAGATACGAAAAAAGTTGTAGGTGTGTTCATCCATATCGCAACGGTGAACGAAGGCCATATTGAAACGGGTCAGGGCGCACAATTGAACGTTGATCACACCCGGCGTAGCGCCATTCGTGCAAACCATTCGGCCACCCACCTGTTGCACGAAGCATTGCGCCGTGCCTTGGGGGATCATGTGGCACAACGCGGATCGCTGAATGCGGCGGATCGTTTACGCTTTGACTTTAGCCATTCCAAAGCGATGAGCGCGGATGAACTGCGTCAGGTTGAGGCAGAGGTGAACGAATTCATCCGCCAAAACACACGCGTTGAAACACGTATCATGACCCCTGATGATGCACGCGCATTGGGTGCGCAGGCCCTATTTGGTGAAAAATATGGAGATGAGGTCCGCGTTGTGTCCATGGGCGAATTGGCCGGATCGGGCAAGGGCAATGAGGGCAACACCTATTCATTGGAACTATGCGGTGGTACTCATGTGCGCCAAACTGGCGATATTGGCGCCTTTGTCGCGCTTGGCGATAGCGCAAGTTCCTCAGGTGTGCGCCGGTTCGAGGCCCTGACGGGGCAGGCCGCATTGGATCATATGACCCAGCAATCTGAGCAGTTGGTCGCCATTGCATCTGAAATGAAGGCCCCCGTTGCCGAAGTTGGATCACGCGTCAAAGCCCTGTTGGATGAACGCAAGGCGTTGGCGAATGAGGTTGCACAGCTGCGCCGTGAATTGGCCATGTCAGGTGGCGCATCGCAGGGTCAGGGGCCAGCAGCCAAAGAAATCAATGGTGTATCCTTCATTGCGCAGGTTTTGGCGGGTGTGTCGGGCAAGGATTTGCCTGCTCTGATCGATGAACACAAAAACCGTGTCGAAAGCGGTGCGATTTTGTTGATCGCTGACACAGGTGGCAAGGTTGCCGTGGCCGCAGGGGTCACGAATGATCTGACCGATCGCGTCAGCGCGGTTGATTTGGTCAAGGCTGCTGTTGTCGAATTGGGCGGCAAGGGGGGCGGTGGCCGTCCCGACATGGCCCAAGGTGGCGGTAGCGATGTATCAAAAGCAGATGCTGCAATCGCAGCGGCAGAGGCGCAAATTACCTAAGATTTTGGCGGCAGGCTCTGCGCATGGCGCAGGGCCATTCCCATCCAAATTGCACGGCGATCATCATCGATAAAGGCGTCATCCGTCACATCGATCAGGCCGCCCATTTTGCGGTCTGTAAACATTATGTCACCTGCGCCCTCAATGGCTTTGGCCTCGGCCTCTTGGTCCTTGCCTACGCGAAACATGGCGCCATCCTTGTGAATGCCGCACACCATGTGACTTGCATACATAAAGGCAAGTCCGCCAAACATTTTCTTTTCCGAAATCCCAATGACATCACACAGATCATCGCGCATGATTTGTGCCAAACCTTCGTCATAGGCCATTGGGGCTCTCCCTATCCATCTGGTGGCAACACACCCAATCAGCGCAGGTACACACGGATCCCTGTTTCCAATAAATCTTCGGGGACAAACGGGCTTTGCGCGCCTGCGGAATTGCGTGCGAATAGTTCGACAACACCATGTGACATGGCCCAAATATGGGCGCTGAACATGGATGCAGGCGGGCGGCGATCCTCTGGCATGTTGTGGCACAGCTCTTGGGCCGCGCGGTCCATGACGCTGCGCGCGCGTTGCGATGCATGGGACAATTCCGTTGTGCGATTAACGGAAATACCACTTTCAAACATTGCAATGTAATGCCCCGGATGCACCCGAGCAAAGGCCAAATAGGCTCGTCCAGACGCCTCAAACGCGGCCAATGCAGAAGGTTGGCTATCGCGGTAGGCATGTTCCATCAGATCGGCAAAAATCTGATATCCCTGAAGCGCGGCTTCGGCGATCAAATCTTCGCGTCCTTCAAAATGGCGATAAACGGCGGCAGGGGTGACGCCCGCACGTTTCGCAGCCTCGGACAGGGTAAAGCCCGTTGGACCCTTTTCACGGATCAAGACAAGGGCCGCTTCAATCAGCGCCTCTTTCAAGTTGCCGTGATGATACCCGCGTTTAGGCATTCCACAAATCCACCGTGCCACATATCAATTCGTCAATCTTAACAATCGAAGTATCATTTCGACCCGTATAGTCAAACTGTGATAATATGGTTTGCATCACGGCCAATCTGGCGCGGCGTTTGTCGTCCGCGCGCACAACATGCCACGGGCTGTGATCAAAATTTGTTTTGCTCAACGTTTCATCAATTGCATCGGAATAGGCATCCCAGCGGTTCAACCCCTCAACATCAATCTATGAGAGTTTCCAATATTTTAGCGGATTGCGTTCACGTTCCATAAAGCGTGCCAGTTGTTCGGCGCGTCCAACATTTAGCCAGAATTTGATCAGGTGCACGCCCTCTTGTTCCAGCATGTTTTCAAAGGGCCCCACTTGATAAAAAAATTTGTGACGTTGTGCGTCTGTGCAAAAATCAAACACCTTTTCAACAACGCCGCGATTGTACCAACTGCGATCAAACAGCGTCATTGTCCCCGCGGTCGGCAAATGGTTTATATAGCGTTGGAAATACCATTGGCCTTGTTCTTCCTCGGTTGGTTTGGATAGGGCCACCACCTTGGCCACACGGGGGTTCAGATTTTCGCGCAGGCGTTTGATGGCGCCTCCTTTTCCTGCGGCGTCACGGCCTTCAAAAATGATTGCCACACGTTGGTTGGTCTGTTTCACCCAGTTTTGGAATTTGGCCAATTCGATTTGCAGGGCGTCGTAATGGGTTTGGTAAGGTTTCTTTTGCAACCGATTTCGGTGCGGAAACGCAGGGTCCAGCATGACACCTTTGGTTGCGCCTTTGATGGCCTGTCGCACATCCTGAGGCGCATTGGTTTTGAAATACGCGCTAATTTCACCGTCAAATGGAGATTTCATGACCGCTCCTCTTTTGGTGAATATGGCGATTTAGTTATTCTGTTTCAATGTGATGCGTGATTGAAGCCGCTGAACTGCGTCTAAAATGTCAGCCTGTTTGAAATGATGGGGCATGTGGCCTTGGTCAGGCCAGATGGTGACATTCACATCCTTCAGGCGATTTTTCAGCCCCTCGGCATGGATTTTGGGGGAAACCGTGGTGTCCAATGCGCCGTGCAGAATTTCGATGGGCACGCTGACGCGATTATATTGTGTCTCAAGCGCGCGAATTTGTTCATGGATTTGATTGCGCTGTCGGGCATTGCTTTGGATTGTTTTGGGGCGCAGCACCAATTCAACGCCCATCCCATCCCGATAACGTGTAGGTGGGGGATCGGGGGTGAACACCTCATCCAATCCATTTTGAATGGCACCTTCGAAATGAAAGGCCCCGATGAAATGATTGATAAATGGCCCGATGAGCGGGTGTTTGTTCATTTTGTAATAGGTGCTGGTCGGTGTATCAAAGGGCATGACCACAGGTGATATTAATGCCAAAGCGGACAGGTCATCAGGTGCCTGTGTGGCCCAAGCCATTGAAATAATCCCACCCAATGAATGTCCCAAAACGATGGGATTTTCGGCACCCAATTGTTTAGCCGCATCGCGCAGGATCATCGCCTGATCAATAAATTTATCCCCATCTGAAGATACCCTGTCACTATATCCTAATCCGGGGCGATCAAAAATAATCAGACGGAAATGCGGGGCAAGCGTATCCTCAAGGGCGAGGATGAGATCACGCATATTTCCGCTGGATCCATGGATCATCACCAAATCGGGCCCCGATCCTGTCACATAGGCCTGAACGTTTTTTCCATTGACCTTAACCGTTTGGCCAATTGGGGGATAGCGTGCCTCGATCCGCGCCTCGCGTATCTTGGCAATCACATAGGTGCCCAATACTGCAAGGGCGAGTATAAGGATAAAGAGTTTAAGCGCCAATTTCATTCAAATCATAAGGTGTGGTTTGGTAAATCTGATTGACCCAGTTTCCATAAAGCAGATGTGCATGTGAACGCCATTTGTTCAATGGCGGTTGGCTGGGGTCATCATCGGGGTAATAATTTTGCGGCACATTGATCGGCGTTCCGTTTGCAACATCCCGATCATATTCCTGTTTCAACGATTCGTTGTCGTATTCAAAGTGATTAAAGATATAAAGCGCGCGATGTTTCGCATCTTCGATCAAACAGGGACCCACCTCGGCACTGCCTAGCAGGGTTTTTAGATCTGGGGTTGCGTCGACGTCTGTTTGTTCAATCTCGGTCCAGCGGCTAACGGGGATGACAAAATTGTCCGAAAACCCGCGCAGGTAGGGCGAAGCAGGCACCAAATTATCATGACGAAAACATCCGAACGCCTTGGCATCCAGCATACGTTTATTGATGCCATGCAGATGATAGATCATCGCCATACCGCCCCAGCACACGCCAAAGGTGGAATGCACGTGGGTTTGTGTCCAATCCATGATTTGGCGCAGCTCTTCCCAATAGGTCACCTCTTCAAACGGCAGATGTTCGATGGGGGCACCCGTAATGATCAACCCGTCAAATTTTTCACCACTTTCTGCAACCTCGTTAAAGGGGCGGTAAAAGCTTGTCATATGCTCGGCAGCGGTGGTTTTCGATTGGTGATCGCTCATCCGAATAAGTGTCAATTCAATCTGCAACGGTGTCGCCCCAATCAGGCGGGAAAATTGGATTTCCGTTTGAATTTTGCGTGGCATTAGGTTCAGCAACGCAATGCGCAGCGGGCGAATATCCTGACGCGATGCCTGATTTTCCGACATAACCATCACGCCCTCATGCGTCAGCACGTCATAGGCAGGCAGGTTTTCTGGAATCTTAATGGGCATCGATATTTTTCCTAAGTTTCAATTAGAGGTAGAGCGGTTATGTGCTGCGCTCAAGGGCATTTGCGATCATCACATCAAATTGATCGGGAGTTTTCACAGCGGCAACCTCATCGGCGGTGACCTTAACACCCCAGTTTGCCATGCCACTGTACAGTGGTTGGCGGTGTGCCATCGCCTGCGCATATGTCCAGCGCACGAAATTACCGGGGTCAACATCACTGGCGGCGACCCCGTGTTCCGCAAGGTACGCCTCCCATTTGGCATCAAGGAAGGATGCCTGATAGCACATGGGTTTTGGCGCACGATCAAAGCGTTTGATCAATTCATCTGTATGCGCATCCGATCCTTCAATCCAAACCATCAGCGCAGATTGTGATAGGCAGGATAGAACGGGATCATTTGGGTCTGCTGGGTCCACAACCTCGCAAATCGATCCACCGCTGTCACAAACAAAATGATCATAGCCATAGATATGACGTGCACGTTCGATGAAATAGGGGGTATCCAGCAGGGCTTCGACCTCGGCGCGGTGATGTTGCGCCTGACGTCTACGATATTCTTCGATGGATAGGCCACCTTTATCCGCGCGTCCGGGTTTTCCCAAATAGGTGGATAGGGGTGCCAGGTTATCAAAGGTGATGTTTGATTTGATTTTGATGCTATCGCTCATCAATAGGTCGCGCAGAAACGGATTGCCCATTGCCTCTCGTTTGAAGCTATCTTCGATGAATTCGCCCATGTAGCGGGTGCCAATGCGGTAATCGATGGAATAGTGAAACCAATCACCCGAGGCACGCAGCATATTTGAAACATGGGTTTTCCCCAATCCTGACATGCCAAACAAAACGACACGCTTTTGCACGGCGTTTTGCCAATCCAGTGCGCTGTTGTAAATCATGACGGACCTCGGGTTTCATGAAGAATGTTGCTATAATTCCCGACAAAGATCAAAACCGCGCCGGCCAAAACCATAATGTCGAGCGCCTCACCATAAGCCAACATTCCAATGACTGCAATCACCGGCAGGCGGGCGAAATCCACAGGGATCACAACCGTGGCAGGCGCCAAGGCAAGGGCAGAGGTGATGCAAAAATGCGCAAGCAATCCGCATAGCGCAATCACCATCACATAGGGCAGGGCGGTTATTGATGGAACGGCAATATCACCATCATACCCCGCACAAATCACCCCGAACACCGCCTGCATCACGGTTAGGTAAAATAATACGCATGTCACGGTTTCGGTGCGGGTCAATTTTTTGGTCATCAAGGTGGTCCATGCGAATGCCACGGCCGATAAGGCGGCCGTGGTCACACCAAAGCTGATCCCAAATTCCCATGGGCGGGTGATGATCAAAATCCCCGCAAACCCCATCACCGCGGCCAGAACGCGCATGCGTGTCAATCGTTCCCCCAAAACCATCGGCGACAGCAACAACACCCACAATGGGTTCGTAAATTCCAATGCAAAAAGCTGTGTCAGTGGGATCACCGTCACCGCATAAAACCACAGATTCTGACCCGTAAAATGTGCCAAATTACGCGTGAAATGGGTGCTCATGTGCCGCCGTGTGATTTGCCCCAAGGTGTCGAAATACCACCCCAGCGCCAAAACAACCGCGATCCCAACAAAACTGCGGTACATCATGATTTCAAATGTATCGAGTTCAAAGCTGACTTCACGCCCCGCAACAGCCATCGCAGAAAAAGAGCCAATCGCGCCCGTCATATAGGCCACGGCCTTGGGTATATTTTGTGTGCTCATGAAATCTCCTGCCCGTAGGATCAGAAAGGAAGTTTCCGTGCGCGAAAGTCAAGTGAATTCAATCAATACGTTCCGTGATCGGGGTGCATCCGGGTAAAGATTTCATGTCGTCAATCCAGCGGGACATCGCGGGATATTTCTTCAACTCAAATCCACCCTGATCCGCAACATGGGTATAGGCTAATAGGGCGATATCAGCGATGCTGGGATCATCTCCGCCGAAAAATCCGTGTTTTTCCAAGTTTTGTTCCATTACGCTCAACGCGTGCGCCCCATGAACATGGCATTCTTTGTATTCCGTCATGCGTTCGGCAGGAATTTTTTGATAATACTGAATAAACCGTGCAACGGCGATAAAGGGTTCGTGGCTGTATTGTTCGAAAAACAACCACTCATATGTTTTGGCGTGTTTGATCCCTGAGGGTGGAAGCCAAGGTGTCCCTTCAGCCAAAAAGCCCAAAATCGCATTTGATTCAGCCAGTGTATTGCCATCGTGCAGGGTTACGAATGCAATTTTCCATTGGGGTTTAACTTTCTGAAGACGGCTTTGTGCGTATCTCCTGCCAAAACATCAATATCCACCCAATCGTGGTCAATTTTCAAAATAGAACAGAATAACTCAAACTTATAACAATTCCCTGATAAACGATCTCCAGAGACCTGCATACCAATTCCCTTAACCAAAATTATCCGACCAATTTGAACCTTTAATATCAATCCTAATTATGCGCTTACTGTGGCGGGGCATGGCCCACAGGTAAAGTGTAAAGGATAGGGTTCTTGGAAATTTTATTTGAACAAGCATCCCCAATTCCCCATCACGCGCTGGCGGCCTTTGCCGCTGTGATCATTGGGGCCGTACAATTGTGGATGCGCAAAGGGGGGCGCGCTCATCGCATTATGGGGTATCTTTGGGTGACCCTGATGGCCATTGTTGCGCTAAGTTCGTTTTTTATCCACAAAATACGCCTGGTTGGCGCGTTCAGCCCCATTCATTTGCTGAGCATCTTCACGCTTTGGTCCCTTTATATGGCGATCCGCGCGGCGAAAGATCGGCGCATAAATGCGCACCGTCGCTGGATGCAGAACCTTTATGTGATGGCCTTGTTGATCACAGGGGCATTCACGTTCCTGCCGCGGCGCACAATGCATATGGTTTTCTTTGATGGCTAATCATTCGCGCCAAATGGGGACCATCGCGCTCCACACTCCATCGCGCAGAAATCGATGATAAAGAGCGGCTGCGATGTGCAAGTCGATCAACCAATAACTGGCCGTAACAGATGCTTCGTGGATGAAAAGTGCAACACTGATCAAGAGACCCTCTGGCCTAAAGAGCGTATAGAGTACGCCGATGATCAGGCCAGAGGCCGCAATCAACCCCATCGCCACATACATCCCGAAATGAACAAACTTGGCCCCAAGCTTTTGCACGGCATGTGTGTTTTCAGGCAGGGCCGAGGATTGCATGCGCGACATGTAGAAAAACCGCGCCCCAAGCAGGATCAGAAAGAGTGCTGCAAAAATCACCTCAAACCGCAAAAGCGTGCCATCGGCCAATTGGCTGATGTTATCCACCTGTTTGTAAATCCCTTAGGCAGAGATCGCGACAAAGCCCCAGTGGAAGAGTTTGCCCAAAATGCTATGATGCACCACTGGCGCAGGTGTTCCAGATTGTTGCATACCACATCCCCTTGTTTTGCTGACATCCACCATCCTAATTTAGGACATGATGAAACAGAATATAACCCTACGCATTGACATTGAATGCCACTCTGAGCTTAGGGCGCAACAAATTCAGGAGGTGCAGATGAAAAAAATTGGCATTTTGGGTGGGATGTCCGCCGCCGCAACGCAGATATATCATCAAACACTCTGTTCGCTCACACAGTCGGAATTGGGGGCTTGCGTTCCCCTAATCTTTTGATCCGTTCTGTGGATTTTGCACCGCTTGCCAGCATATGAACGACGCAAACTGGGCGGCCATTGGCGATGTTTTGCATGCCGAGGCAAAATTGCTAGCCTCGGGTGGGGCAGAACGGATCGTTTTGGCAACAAACACGATGCACAAACTTAGGGATCAAATCATGCAAGGCATTGATTTACCTTTTATTCATATCGCCTTGGCCACAGCCACCGCGGTTTTGGCAGGTGTTTCAAAGCGCCCCGCATTTTTCGCAACAAAATTCACGATGAAAGAGGCGTTTTATCTAGATATTTTGTGCGACAATGGCCTTGATCCAATTGTGCCAAATACCGCGGAATAGGACGTGATTAATGACATAATTTTTGACGAGTTGTGCAAAAATATTGCCACCGTCGAAAGTGAAGCTGTCTATTTGGACATTTTGAATCGCCCAAAGGCTCAGGGTGCCAATAGCGTGATTATGGGCTGTACCGATGTTTGCCTTCTGCTCAACGCCCAAAATACGTGGGTTCCCGTTTATGACAAAACCCATATCCACTGTCAGGCCGCATTTAGGGCCGCATTGGATTAGCGCTCAATTTACTCCCACTCAATAGTTTCAACTCTGTAATCTATTGTTATTATTGATTATTTTTTAGACTTTCTAACAACTTTCTAACACTAGGGTAGGTTAAGCGTACTCTAATCCGTGTATCTCACTAATGAAAAATAACAGAAAAACTAAAATAAGGTTAGAAACATTCTAGCCTCATTTAGTCACTTAAACAAACTCATCATTATCCAATTTGTATAGAATTGGTTTTGTAAGTTTTGAAAGTGAAATGATTGGCTTCTCGCTTGCCTCAAAGTTTTCATCTTTAAGATATTTTACGAAGCATTCTTTGAGAGATTTCCACTCTTTATCTATTGCGGCAAACCAAGCAGTATTTCTGTTCCTACCCTTATTTATTGCCATTTGTCTAAACACACCTTCATAAGATAATCCTAATCTTTGTGCGGCGTATCGACTCTTCTTATTTAAGGCATTACATTTCCATTCATAGCGGCGATAACCATTTTCAAATGCCCATTCCATCATCAAATACATCGCTTCAGTTCCTTCGCGTGTTCTTTGAAGCAAAGGAGAATAGTTAATATGCCCAACTTCAATGGAACCATCTGTTTGATTAATCCGCAAGAAACTCGCCACTCCTACTGCTTTATCATCAAGTTTTCGAACAATAGAAAAGAAAGTGGGATCTTGTTTTGATGCTTCTTGTTCAAGCCAAATTTGATAACTCTTTAAAGTGTCGAACGGTCCATACGGAAGGTATGCCCAATTTTTTCCCTCAATATCTAAAGAATTTGATTCAAACAAATCTTCTGAGTGTTTCTCAACATTTAAAGGCTCTAATAGGACAGTTTTACCATTCAAAACCACTCCTTTGGGATGCGGTGGGATATTGAAACCTTGAACGATAAAATCTTCTTTCATTCGACGTTCTCTCTATTTTTCATACAACCTACCAGACTTTTTTCAAATAACTATACAATATAAGTTATTGTTTAATAGACAAAATAGTTGGTTTTTTATCTCATTCCCACTCAATCGTACCAGGAGGTTTTGAGGTGATGTCATAGGTGACGCGGTTGATGCCTTTGACCTCGTTTATAATGCGGGTCGCGGTTTCGCCAAGGAATTCGTGGCTAAACGGATAATAATCTGCGGTCATGCCATCCACGGATGTCACAGCGCGTAAGGCGCATGCATAATCATAGGTGCGCCCATCACCCATCACGCCCACGGTGCGTACGGGTAGGATTGCGACAAAGGCCTGCCAAATCTCATCATAAAGGCCGTGTTTGCGGATTTGATCGATGTAAACCGCATCTGCCTGACGCAAGATATCCAATTTCGCGCGGGTGATTTCACCGGGGCAGCGAATGGCCAGTCCTGGACCGGGGAAGGGGTGACGCCCAATAAAGCTGTCGGGGAGGCCCAATTCACGGCCCAATGCGCGAACCTCATCCTTGAACAATTCGCGCAAGGGTTCGACCAATTTCAAACCCATTTTTTCGGGCAATCCGCCCACGTTGTGGTGGGATTTGATGGTAACAGATGGCCCGCCGCTGAATGAAACGGATTCAATCACATCCGGATAAAGCGTGCCTTGGGCCAAAAATTCGGCCCCCTCGATATCGTTTGCATGTTTTTGAAAAACATCAATGAACAAACGACCAATGGTTTTGCGTTTGGTTTCAGGATCTGACATGCTCTCAAGCTCGGACAGGAACAGTTCCTGTTCGTCTGCATGGATCAGCGCCATGTTATAATTGTCACGGAACATGGTGACGACTTCTTCGCCCTCACCTTGACGCAACAGGCCGTGATCAACAAACACACAGGTCAATTGATCGCCAATCGCTTCGTGGATCAGGACTGCCGCGACCGAACTGTCGACACCTCCTGACAGGCCACAGATCACGCGTTTGTCGCCCACCTGCTCACGAATGGCGGCAATCGCCTGTTCGCGGTAGGCCCCCATGGTCCAATCCCCACTAAAGCCCGCCAATTTGATAAAGTTTTCATACAGGCGCGCACCGTTTGGGGTGTGATGCACCTCTGGATGAAATTGCACGGCAAAGAAGTTGCGCGATGTATCGGCGGTAATGGCATAGGGCGCATTGGGCGATGTTCCATACACCTCAAACCCAGGTGCGATTTCACTGACGTGATCGCCGTGGCTCATCCAGACTTGTTCATCGCCTGCGGCAAACCAGCCGTCCAAAATATTCAACGATCCCTTTGGGGTGACATAGGCACGGCCAAATTCTGCGGTGCCATGTCCACTTTCCACACGTCCGCCCAATTGATGCATCATGACCTGCTGACCATAGCAAATGCCCAAAATCGGAACGCCCATGTTAAACGCGGCCTCGGGTGCGCGGGGGCTCCCCTCACGCGTCACGCTATCAGGACCACCAGAAAAGATGATCGCTTTAGGCGCAAAGGCGGACAAAAACGCATCAGTGACGTTTTGATACGGGTGGATTTCGCAATAAACGTTCAGCTCGCGCAGACGCCGCGCGATCAGCTGTGTTACCTGACTTCCAAAGTCGATGATGAGGAGGCGGTCATGTGATGTATTTTCCATGCCCACCCTGTAAATTGAGTGTTGTTGTTTCGCAAGCCAATTCCCCACTGCCAAATGCCGCAGCGCGACAATTATTTTGATATCAATGTCGCTTTCCCCCCTAGAGGGACGGAAAACACCCCTGTTGTTTTTTTAAGCCGCGCTAAATGATGCGCAACGAGTTGTGTTTACCTTTGAAGAAGGGATTTGAAATGAGCGAGGCAAGAACAGCGCGTCGGGGTCGTGGTGGCGGTGGTGCCGCACGTCGGGCAGAGCGGACATCCGTGAAAATCGAAACGGCGAAGTATATTGAACGGAATATCCCGAACTTTGAAATCCTGAATGAAGAGGCGTTGGAAATCATTGAAACCAACGCGGAAACCATTTTGGAAGAGGTCGGCGTTAATTTCGTGAACAACCCCGCCGCATTGGAACGCTGGAAAGAGGCGGGTGCAACCGTTGTGGGCGAACGTGTTCACATCCCGCGCGGCCTTGCGCGCAAATTATGTTCAACTGCGCCAAAAACGTTTACGCAACATGCCCGCAATCCAGAGCGGTCCGTTGAAATTGGCGGCCGCAACTTGGTTTTGGCGCCTGTTTATGGTCCGCCCTTTGTGCGTGATTTGGAAGGCGGTCGCCGTTATGCGACCATGGATGATTTCCAGAAATTCGTAAAATTGGGCTATATGTCCAAATGGTTGCACCATTCAGGTGGCACCGTGTGCGAACCCACAGATGTGCCTGTGAACAAGCGTCACTTCGATATGTTGTTGGCACATATGGAATTGTCGGACAAACCGTTTATGGGATCTGTGACCGAACCCAGCCGCGCGCAAGATAGTGTTGAGATGTGTGAAATCCTGTTTGGCAAGGATTTCGTGGAAAACAACACGGTGATGACATCTTTGATCAACATCAACTCTCCTATGACGTTTGATGATGTGATGATGGGCGCGATGGAGGTGTTTGCCGCGAAAAATCAGGCCTGCATCGTATCGCCCTTTATCGTGGGTGGTGCCATGGCGCCTGTGTCGGTTGCGGGCACATTGACCCAAGTTCTGGCCGAGGTGTTGGCAGGCGTGTCCTATAACCAATTGATCCGCCCCGGTGCGCCTGTGATCTTTGGGACGTTTGTGACATCAATTGACATGAACTCTGGCGCGCCAACATTTGGCACACCAGAGGCGAGCCATATCCTATATGGTGCGGGTCAATTGGCGCGTCGCTTGGGATTGCCATACCGTTCAGGCGGCGGGCTTTGTGGTTCAAAACTGCCTGATGCGCAGGCGGCCTATGAAACATCAAACACATTGAATGCGGCCCTGATGGGGGGCGTGAACTTTATGTTGCATGCCTGTGGTTGGTTGGAAGGCGGGCTTGTGTCCTCATTCGAAAAATTCGTGATGGATGCGGATCAGTTGGGGATTTTGCACCATTTGGCCAAAGGTGTCTCCGTCGATGAAAACGCCCAAGCAATGGACGCCATTCGCGAAGTTGGTCCAGGTGGGCACTATTTGGGATGTGCGCATACCCAAGCCAACTTTAAAGAGGCGTTCTGGCGCACGAGTGTGCTGGATTACAAACCCTTTGAAACATGGGATGAAGAGGGTGCGCGCGATACCTATACCTTGGCCGCAGCACGCGTGAAAACCATGTTGGAGACCTATCAGAAACCTGCGATGGATCCTGCGGTGAATGAGGCCTTGCACGCCTATGTGGCGCAGAAAAAGGCCTCTATGCCAGATAGCTTTACCTAAGCTGCCATCTGATGCAATCGCGCGGTCGCTTGGGTCGCCTCGGCAATCAGCGCGGTTAAAATGGCGATATGGTCTTGGATTTGATATGCGGCGTCGTTCAGGCGCCGCATTTTGTTTAATTCGGCTTCTTTTTCAAACAGTGTATCTAATAATGCCGTCAGGCTTTTGGGTTTTTGCCAGCCGAATAGATGCAGCAAATGGAGTTTGCGTTCATAGGTCGTAACTCCATGGCGCGTAGCCTGAACCAGAATTTTGGTGCGATTAAGCCTTTGAAGGCGATTGATAGCAAAAAGTGTCATGTTGTGTCCTCATGTCTTAGGATCACAAGGCTGTGGTGATCTTTTTACCAAAGATGCGGTGCAACGTGCCAGCGGGTAAGAGATTGTTCACAAATTAGAAACAATCTGCCCCTGATCACTAAATTTTTAACCAAACTGTAAACAATTCGCAGTCTGGTGATCGGTATCAAGGCCGCCGAAAGGCGTAATTTGGGGACAATGACAATGACGAAAGCACGATCAAATGTGCAATTGAGCGCGGATCAGGGGCTTCAAGAAGCCGCCGCGCAATATGTATGGAACAAGGTACATGGCAAACCGATGCGTGCAATCGCGCGGGCCACGAGGGTGCATGCCTCAACCGTGATGCGTCATGTGCGCAATATTGAAAACAACGCTGAGGATCCAAAAATTCAGGCGTTGATCCGCGCCGCAGAGGCCGCGCCAATGGATATGGGACATTCCGTTGGGGCCGAGATTGTGCGGGCGAAAAAATCCCTGCGCACCACTGGCGCGGTGTTGGTGGTATCTAAGGGGATGAAGCGGGCCGTGGTTCTGCATCCCACAGGAGAGGGGGATTTCAAACAGGCCACAGTTATTTCCGACGCTGCGGTCCATATGATGGTGTTGCAATCCACTGTGCGGCCCATCGCGCATGAGCGCATCACGAAATATGTGCTAAGCGATGAGGTCGATGGATCCTTACCGATTGAGGCCGCTTCACCCGTGCGATTGGTCGATTCCCCGATGGAGAATTTGGCCCGCCGCAAAGATCATGAAGGACGCCCATTCTTAGAGCGTGATTTGATCAAGGCAGGGCTGCGCCTGCATGAGGAATTCAGGTTAACGGGATGTGAAGAGCAGATCGAAGCCTATCTGGATGATCTGCTGTGTCAGCGGCGCGATTATGATCTGCCCGAAACACCCGCAGAACAACGCGCATTGGAACAGTTTCGCGTGACGTTGGATGATTTGGGGCCAGGTTTGGCCGAAGTTGCCGTGCGCTGTTGTTGTTTTGAGCAGGGCTTGGAAAAAACGGAACAAATCATGGGATGGTCAGCACGTTCGGGAAAAATCGTACTGCGCATAGCGCTGCGACGATTGAAGCGGTAGTATGACAAACTGCATGGTGCAGGCGGCGGCACGATTGGCTAGGGGGTTGTAACGGCCCTCAAGGGTGATAATTTAGGGTTATGAATATCACCCTAAAACAAGTTGAATATTTTATTACCCTTGTGCGCGAACGCAATTTTGGTCGCGCCGCGGCACTGATGAATATTTCACAGCCTGCCTTATCCGTTCAGATAAAGGAATTAGAGGATCGGCTGGGCGCACAATTGGTGGAACGACAAAGCCGCGATGTCGTTCCAACCCCTTTTGGTCGCATGATCCTTGATCATTGCTACGCCATTCAAAACGACGTGCGCGCCTTGGAAGAGGCCGCGCGTTGGCGCGGTGGGGTGACGGGGCAATTGGCTTTGGGGTTGATCCCGACCATTGCGCCCTACGTCGTGACCGATGTGATTGCCGCACTGCGCGCCTCTGATTTGAACCTAGAATTACAAATTCACGAAGGGAAAACCGAAACCCTGATCGCTCAGCTGCGCAGCGGGGCGATTGATGCGGCTGTTGTCGCCTTGCCCATTCCCTTGGCTGGGTTTCATTTTGATCCCCTTTTTGACGATCATTTTTTGCTGGCCGGATCACAGCGCCGCCTGATGGATGTCCCCGAACAGGTTTTGCCCGATCAATTGGGGAATGCACAAATGATCCTATTAGAGGATGGGCATTGTTTAACCGATCAGGCGCTTGAGGTCTGTGGCCGTGACAAAAACCATGCGCAAATCAATCTGGGGGCCGCGTCAATGGCGACCTTAACCCAATTGGTGGGGGCGGGTTTTGGTCTGACCTTAATGCCCGAAATCGCGGCCCCGTTTGAGGTGTCTGGGCGCGATGCGGTTCAGTTGCGCCGTTTCACAGGTGTTGAACCCAAACGTCAAATTGGCCTGTTGCGGCGCGAAACATCGCTGGATGGGGATTGGGGCGCGGATTTGTGCCGCGTTCTATCCGATGCGGGGCAGGCGGCGGTTGCGCGTGCGCGCGCCAGCTTTTAAGATTTTGCATAGCGGGTATTTCATCAGATGCCTTACAGATCCAAAAATTTGTGTTACATAGACCCAAATAGGTTAGGATAATCATTGTGCGTGATCTAAAAATCCCAGCAGAGCGTCATCCCGAAAAAGCGCATCGCCCCGATAATGAACAGCCCAAAAAACCCAGCTGGATCCGCGTAAAGGCGCCCGTCAGCGAGGGTTATAAACAAACGCGTGATATCATGCGGGCCAATAATCTAGTCACCGTCTGTGAAGAGGCGGGATGCCCAAACGTGGGTGAATGTTGGTCACAGGGGCACGCAACCATGATGATCATGGGCGAAATTTGCACCCGCGGTTGCACGTTCTGTAATATTGCCACGGGTCGTCCCGATGAATTGGATGCGTTTGAACCGGGTCGGGTTGCGGATGCGGTTCAAAAATTGGGGCTTAACCATGTGGTTATTACATCCGTTGACCGCGATGATTTGACAGACGGTGGCGCCGACCATTTCGCGCAAACAATCCGCGCCGTACGCCATCGCAGTCCAAATACAACCATTGAAATTCTAACACCTGACTTCCTGAAATGTGAGGATAGCGTGTTGGAAACCGTGGTTGCCGCACGTCCTGATGTGTTCAACCACAACCTTGAAACGGTCCCTGGGCTTTATCCAGAGGTGCGCCCAGGGGCGCGGTATTTCCATTCCCTACGCCTGTTGCAGCGGGTCAAGGATATGGATCCATCCATGTTCACGAAATCGGGGATCATGGTGGGGCTGGGCGAAGATCGTCAATCAGTTTTGCAGGTGATGGATGACATGCGGTCTGCGGATATTGATTTTCTAACGATTGGTCAGTATCTGCAACCAACCCCAAAACATCACCGTGTTGATCGTTTTGTCAAGCCAGAGGAATTCAAATCCTACGAAACCGCAGCCTTTGGTAAAGGGTTCTTAATGGTCTCGGCAACCCCGCTGACACGATCATCCTATCATGCTGGGGATGATTTCGCCCAATTACGTGCGGCGCGTCAGAAAAAATTGGGATTGGCATAGCATTCAGGCCGAGGGCTAATTCATGGGCGCCATCTGCACCTTGTTAGGGTGGCGATTCAAATTCCAGCTTTCTGGCCACATGTTATATTTCTCAAGCCCGGCCAACAGCAGGCTAAACCCAAGGATAACACCCCACATCATCAGTTGTTTTTTGCTGGGTGGACGATTGATCCACATGGCCATACGCCATAGCAATTTGTCATACTGCATGAAATCATCCTCATAATACCCGATATCGGATTGCGTCCTATGATCCTAGCAGGGTAATTTTAGGGCAGGAAAGGACTAATTTTATGACACAGGACACATGGGCCTATGTAACATGCAACGCAGGGCGCGTTGAGTATTCAATTTTTGATGCGCGTTACACTCGCTTGGCACATGGGGCGGTGGCCCTGTCTGAATTTGGCCCGCATGAACCAAAGGACGTGTTAACATCATTGGATGTTTCCTTTGTTGTGTTGGATGGAGCGTTCGCAGGGCAAGGTGTGACATGTCCTGCATCGCTTGCCGCACCCATCGAAATTGGGGGGCAATTTGCCCGCATGGCGCGGTTTACTGACAAATCTGCGCCAGATCAGTGTTTTGCGCATGCTGCCGCGCTTGGGGCCTTTGTCGCGGATCACGCCAAATGGGATGGGATCGTTATTTTTGCAGGCCAAGTCACAACATGGGCCCATGTCAGCGCGGGTGAGTTGATTTCATTTCGCAGCAGCCTTGCCCTGAAAATAGCCTGTGATGTGATGCGTGATCGTGGTTTGGATACCCCTGATCAGGTGGGTGATGGGTTTAATGATGCGGTTGGCAGTGGATTATCGAACCCCGAAACCGTGTTCAGAAAACTGAGTGCTTCGGTGGGGGCCGAAACCCATTTGGGCCACGTGTTGGGTGCGGATTTGGCGGCCTCTCGTTCCTATTGGTTGGGACAGGATATCGTCATTTTAGGCGAGGGGGACGCGGCGCATTGGATCGAAGTCGCCCTAAAATCGCAATTCGCCATGGTGCGGCGCGATCCACAGGATTATTTGGGCCGTGGCGCCCGTGCCGTGCGCGCGCATGTGATGGGAGAGACATAAGATGAAACGCCTAGAAACCGAATGGCAGGCGCAGCCGCTGTTTCAAATCACACTGTCCAGCGATCAGATGCAGGTCGATGTCCTAAACCTTGGCGCGGTTTTACAACGGATTTCCTGGGCGGGGCAGGATCATAACCTGTGTTTGGGCTATCCAACTGTTGATCCATACCTCATCAACCCAGGAAAATTGGGGGCAATCGTTGGACGATATGCCAATCGCATCAATCAGGCACAGGCGATGATCAACGGTGTTTGGTATGAGTTCGATGCCAATAATGGCGCGCATTGTTTGCACGGGGGGCGTGAAACGCTGGGGCTGCGGGCCTTTGATGTTTTGGAACATTCGGGATCGCATGTGGTTTTGTTTCAACGCATGCCAGATGGTCATATGGGGTTTCCGGGGACGTTGGATGTGTGGGTCACCTATCGCCTGCAGGGGGCGACGTTAGGGATTGATATTCGCGCCAAATCCGATGCGACCACGCTGTGCAATATCACGGGCCATTCCTATTTCAACTTCACAGGCGCACCAACAATCACCGATCATCAATTACAGGTGGCCGCATCAGAGGTTTTGGAGGTGGACGAAACGGGTATCCCCAGTGGAGCAAAAATGAATGTCACAGGAACGCAATTTGATTTTCAAACGCCTGCCGCCCTGAGGCAAAGGGATCACCCCGTAAATATCGATCACAATTATTGTGTGTCTGAGGGTCGTACGGAATTGCGACCAATTGCATGGCTGTCAGGGGGCGATACGCGGATGGAATTGGCCAGCACTGAACCGGGGCTGCAGGTTTACACAGGCGCAGGGTTGGGGGCCGATTTGCCATCCGCCGCAACTGGACGGGCATTTCACCCCTATGCAGGGATCGCGCTCGAGCCGCAAATCTGGCCCGATAGCCCCAATCGCCCCGAATTTGCACAGGCGATTTTGCGTCCAGATGACGAATATCATCATAAAATCGAATACCGTTTTACGCGGGATGCAGCGTTATAAATCCCGCACGCCCAGCGATTCCTCAAGCATGGGGATGAACAGGGTAGCATCCTCGCTAAATGGATGAATTTCTTTAAGTAACTTAAAGCTATTCAAGGCTTTTTCAGGTTCGTTTAGATGCATGTTGATCAATCCCAAACCCGATATCGCGCCGAAATGGCGGGGTTCTCGGGTCAGGACCTCGTAAATATCGGCTTCGGATCCGACAAAATCACCTTGTAGGAACCGAACAGTGGCGCGTTTGTTCCAAGCTTCGGTGAAATCGGGATTTGATTTCAGAATGCTTGTGAATATCGCCTCGGCCTGTTTGAACCGTTTTTTATCCATCGCGCCGATGCCCTTGTCCATCAGCTGTCTTTCGCGATCGCTGTCATAGGCGCCCAACCATTCAATCCAAATGCTGCGCACAATGCTGTCGGCATCTGATTTGCTTTTTGCGATTGCCAGCTTATCCAGCAGCGCGTCCGTAGGGCCCGCCCACAGTGGCGCGGCAAAGAGGCAGAAGATCAGGATCAAAATTTTGCGCATGGTCATCACTTTCCTTTGATCTTATAAAGGGTAGCACGTGCACAAAGAAGGTCAAAAAATGATCCGCAAATACATCTGGCCCTACATCGCCCCACTTTTTCAAAGCAAATCAGCCGAGCCTGTTTTGCGGATACTCGGCATGTTTTTGGTGGTCTTCGGGTTGGTTTACACCTTGGCGGGACTATTCCTTTAGGCGCGTTTTGTGATCCAACCACCCCCATAGATGCGCGAACCGTGGGTGTCATAAAACACGCATGCCTGACCGGGGGATACGCCCTCTTCTGCGTTTAACAATTCAACCTCAGCGCGTTTGTCATTGATGGGGCGCAAAATCGCCTCGCGCGGGGGGCGGGTTGAGCGGACCTTGACGCTTAGATGCCATTCATCGCGCGATGTCAGGGGCTCATCGCCCAGCCAGTTGACTTCGGCCACGGGAACTATGCGGGTTTTCAACAACTCTTTCGGGCCGACGATAACGTGTTTTTTGTCAACATCCAATTCCACAACATACAGCGGATCGGCCAACCCCCCGATGCCCAGACCGCGCCGTTGACCGATGGTGTAATGAATGACACCGTTGTGCTGGCCCAAAACCGTGCCTTCTGTGTCAACGATATCACCCGGTTCCACAACACCCGGACGCAGTTTTTCAATGACACCTGCGTAGTTGCCTTCGGGCACGAAACAGATGTCTTGGCTATCAGGTTTATCCGCAACGATCAGGCCATGTTCAGCGGCCAAGGCGCGTGTTGCATCCTTGGACGGTAGGTGGCCCAGCGGAAAGCGGAGATAGTCCAACTGTTCCTGTGTGGTGGAAAATAGGAAATAGCTTTGATCGCGGTTGGCATCGGCTGCGGAGTGCAACTCTGCACCATTTGGGCCCATCTTGCGTTGAATATAATGGCCCGTGGCCATGCAATCTGCATCCAAATCTTTGGCGGTTTCCAACAAATCCTTGAATTTCACACGTTCATTACAGCGGATGCAGGGCACGGGTGTCGCGCCTGACAGATAGCTGTCGGCAAACTCTTCGATCACGGCATCGCGGAAAATGTTTTCATAATCCAATACGTAATGGGGAAACCCCATGTCACTGGCAACACGGCGCGCATCATGAATATCAACGCCCGCGCAACAGGCCCCTTTTTTCGCAAGGGCCGCCCCGTGATCATAAAGCTGCAGTGTGACACCGATCACATCATAGCCTTCGGATTTCAACTGCGCCGCAACAGCAGATGAATCCACGCCACCCGACATCGCCACGACAACGCGTGTGTCTGCAGGGGGTTTTGCAAAACCCAATGAATTCAATGTCGCTGTTTCGGCCATCTGGGCAGTATCCTGTTTCCTAACATCTAGCGAAAATTTGAGCCATTCAAATCCAACCTATTAGGGGTTTGGTAGGTCATGTTCGCCAAAGTCGTCCTAAAGCGTAGTCGGTGACCTGTATGTATGTAAGAAAATCAACAAAGCCAAGAGTGGTTAAAATGCAAAGTGGCGAAATCCTAACAATCGCGGATTTACCAAAGGCGGGATTGTCGCGGTGGACCGCGGCGCGCAAATCAACTGTGATCCGTGCCGTTATGTTTGGATTGATCAGCACGGATGAGGCGATCGGCCGATACGAACTGACCCATGATGAATTTCAAGAGTGGTTACGATCATATGCGGATTATGGACGTAACGGCCTAAAGGTGATACATAAACAACCATATACAACCATGGGTTGCTTGCATAACTTTACTTCAAGTAACCTTGAGTTAACCATTTTGTCTTTTTCTAGTGGAGGTTTCAAAACGTAACGGAGGCAGAAATGCGTGTGCTCTTGGTCGAGGACGACCCAAATACAGCGAAAAGCATTGAGATTATGCTGACCCATGCAAACCTGAATGTGTATTGCACAGATGTGGGAGAAGAGGGGATCGATCTTGCATAGCTTTATGACTACGATCTGATCCTACTTGATTTAAACTTGCCTGATATGACAGGTCACGAGGTTTTGCGCCAATTGCGTTTGGCGCGCATTACGACACCGATCCTGATCCTGTCGGGAACAGATGACACAGAAAGCAAAATCCGCGGATTTGGATTTGGCGCAGATGATTATTTGACCAAACCGTTCCACCGCGAAGAATTGATCGCGCGCATTCACGCCATCATTCGACGCAGCAAGGGGCATTCACAATCCATTATTCGCACGGGCAAGATTGCTGTGAATTTGGATGCAAAAACCGTCGAGGTGGATGGCGAAACCGTGCATTTAACGGGTAAAGAATACCAAATGTTGGAATTGCTGTCCTTGCGGAAGGGAACGACCCTGACGAAAGAGATGTTTTTGAACCACTTGTACGGTGGAATGGATGAACCCGAATTGAAAATCATCGACGTGTTTGTGTGTAAATTGCGCAAAAAGTTGGTCGAGGCGACGGGCGAAGACAGTTGCATTCAAACGATTTGGGGACGCGGTTACGTGCTAAAAGACCCGCTGCCCGATATGGCAACACAAAAAATCGCTGTCTAATCACAACTGGGCTGGACCAATCCCTGCCTTCGACCTATCCCTTATTCAAAGAATTTGGGAAGCAGGGCAATGACCGGATCAGTTGATGTTGCGAATTTGAACGAAGAGCAAGCGCGCGAAGAACTTGCGCGTCTTGCCGATCTGATTGGCGCGGCGAATATCGCCTATCACCAATCTGACGCGCCCCAAATCTCGGACGCGGAATACGACGCGCTAAAACGGCGCAATGCCGAGATTGAGGGGCGTTTCCCTCATCTAAAACGCAGTGATAGCCCCAGTGATCAGGTGGGTGCCCCTGTCAGCGAGGGATTTTCCAAGGTGACGCATGCGGTGCGCATGCTGTCCTTGGGCAATGCTTTTGATGATCAGGACATGTTTGATTTTCAAGAGCGTATTCAACGCTATTTGGGCACGGATCACGGCATCGCCTTTACGGTTGAACCCAAAATTGATGGTCTGTCCTTAAGTTTGCGGTATGAGCACGGGAAGTTAACTGTTGCTGCAACCCGAGGGGATGGGGCTGTTGGTGAAAATGTCACAGAAAATGCACGTACCATTCAGGATATTCCTCATGAGATTCAAAACGCGCCCGACGTGGTTGAGGTGCGCGGCGAAGTTTATATGTCCCACGCGGATTTTGCCGATTTGAACGCCCGCCAATCTGAACGGGGCGGCAAAACATTCGCTAACCCCCGAAATGCCGCCGCAGGGTCCTTGCGCCAATTGGATGCAAATATCACGCGCGAACGCCCACTACGTTTTTTCGCCTATGCATGGGGCGAACTGTCCGAACCATTGGCCCTAACACAACAGGGCGCAGTCGCGCGTTTGGCGGAATTTGGGTTTCAAACAAACCCACTGACCCAGCGGTTTGACACGATGGAGGCCGCACTTGAACATTACCGCCTGATCGAGGCGCAGCGCGCAACGCTGGGCTACGATATTGATGGCGTTGTGTATAAGGTTGATGATTTGGCGCTCCAGTCCCGCTTGGGCTTCCGCTCAACCACACCCCGCTGGGCGATTGCACATAAATTCCCCGCCGAACTTGCATGGACCCGATTGTTGGGCATCGACATTCAGGTTGGGCGCACAGGCGCGCTCAGCCCTGTTGCACGGCTTGATCCTGTGACGGTTGGGGGTGTTGTTGTGTCAAACGCAACGCTTCACAACGAAGACTACATTCAGGGACGCGATTCAAATGGCGATCCAATTCGCGATGGCAAGGATATTCGCATTGGCGATTGGGTTCAGGTCTATCGCGCAGGCGATGTTATCCCAAAAATCGCCGATGTTGATTTGTCCAAACGTCCCGCTGATGCGGCGCCTTTCGCCTTTCCCGAAACATGCCCCGAATGCAACAGTCCCGCTGTGCGGGAAGAGGGGGACGCAGTACGCCGTTGCAGAGGCGGATTGATTTGCCCCGCACAGGCGGTGGAACGATTAAAGCATTTTGTGGCGCGCAAGGCCTTTGATATTGACGGATTGGGGGCCAAGCAAATTGAAATGTTTTTTGCCGATCCCATTTTGCCGATTAATGAACCTGCGGATATTTTCACGCTTCAGGCGCGGGACAGTGCCAATTTGGCCCGCCTGAAAAATCGCGATGGATGGGGCGATAAATCTGCACAAAACCTGTTTGCTGCGATTGATGATAAACGCACGATTGGATTTGGGCGTCTACTCTTTGGTCTTGGGATCCGACATGTGGGCGAGGCGGCCGGAAATCTGATTGCCGCGCGCTATGGCAATTGGGCCGAATTTACCCATGCGATGGATCAGGCGCAGGATCCAACATCTGACGCCTATGCAGATCTGATTGCAATTGACGGTGTCGGGCAGGTCATGGCGCAATCCCTATTGCTGGCCTTTGCACCGGGGGCTGAACGCGATGGTATTGATCGATTGGTGGCGCATCTGACGATCCAAGACGCGGAAAAACCAAAAACCGACGGCAGCCCAATTGCGGGCCAAACGTTGGTCTTTACAGGCACCTTGGAACGGATGAGCCGGGCCGAGGCCAAAGCACGCGCGGAAAGCCTAGGCGCCAAGGTATCTGGTTCGGTCTCTGCCAAAACAGATTTGCTGATCGCAGGCCCAGGTGCGGGGTCCAAGGCAAAGAAGGCCGCGGATCTTGGCATTAAAACAATTGACGAAGACCAATGGATTGACATGATCACAGGGTTATGAGCACGCGCCCCGAAATCATATTCCCCTTGTTTTCCGCATTAACCGTGTTGGATGGTGTGGGGCCCAAAATTGCGAAGAATTTCGAAAATCTTGGCATCACACGGCCGCGCGATCTGTTGTTAACACTGCCCTACAGCGGCATCAAACGCGATTTGGTTTCTACGGTTCAGGGGGCAGAATTTCCCAATGTTCTGACGGTGCAGGTAACCGTTGGGTCGCACAAAGCAGGGCGCACAAAATCCTCAGCATACCGTGTTCAAGTCGAAGATCAGGAAACCACGTTCCAATTGGTGTTTTTCCATGCCCGTGGCGATTATTTGAAAAAAATGTTGCCTGTTGGGGCGACACGGATTGTGTCAGGTAAGGTCGAATTATTCGACGGGGTCGCCCAGATGGTGCATCCCGAATACATGATCGCCCCCGAAGACTTGCACACAATCCCAAAATTTGAACCAATCTATCCGCTGACCGCAGGGGTTACACAAAAAACCATGGTGCGCGCCACACGCTCTGTGGTGACCTTGATACCCGATCTGGCCGAATGGATTGATCCCCCACAAAAACAACGCGCAGGATGGCCCGATTGGCAGGACGCCGTGCGCCAGGCGCATGAACCCGCATCCTTGGTTGAGATGAGCGCCACCAACCCTGCACGCGAACGGCTGGCCTATGACGAATTTTTCGCCCATCAACTGACCCTAAGCCTTGCGCGTGCCCAACAACGCCGCGCCAAGGGTCGTGTGACCCAAGGGGCAGGGGATTTGAGCCAAAGGTTATTGGCGGCCTTGCCCTATGATCCCACGGGCGCACAAACCCGCGCCTTGGCAGATATTGCGGCGGATATGGGTGATCCCCATCGCATGAACCGATTGTTGCAGGGCGATGTGGGATCAGGGAAAACCTTGGTGGCTTTTCTGTCACTTTTAATCGCGGTCGAAGATGGCGGGCAGGGCGTTTTGATGGCCCCGACCGAAATCCTTGCACGCCAACATCTTGAGGCACTGTCCCCCTTGGCCGAGGATGCGCAGGTGGTGATTGAACTGTTGACAGGGCGGGATAAGGGACGCGAACGGCGCGAAAAATTGGCCGCGCTTGCCCGTGGGGATATTCATATTCTGATCGGCACACATGCCGTTTTCCAAAGTGATGTGGAATTTCAGGATCTGCGGCTTGCCATTATTGATGAACAACACCGTTTTGGCGTGCGTCAACGCATGGAATTGGGGCAAAAGGGGGAGGCCGTCGATGTTTTGGTGATGACCGCAACACCCATTCCCCGTTCGCTGGCGCTTGCGCAATATGGGGATATGGATGTTTCCATTTTGGATGAAAAACCGCCCGGGCGAAAACCCATTTCCACGGCTGTTGTATCGCTGGATCGCATTGATGAGGTGATTGCCAAACTGCGCCACGCTATTGCCGAGGGGAAGCAGGCCTATTGGGTCTGTCCATTGGTCGAGGAGAGCGAGGTATTGGATTACACCTCGGCCGAGGATCGGTTTAAACGCCTGCGTGCGGCCTTGGGTGAAGGGGTTGTGGAATTGGTCCATGGGCAAATGCCCAATGATCAAAAGGATGCCGCAATGGCGCGGTTCCAACAGGGCGAGGCGCAGGTGTTGGTGGCAACCACCGTGATCGAGGTGGGCGTTAATGTGCCAACCGCTACGATCATGGTCATTGAACGCGCCGAAAGCTTTGGTTTGGCGCAATTACACCAGCTGCGCGGGCGCGTGGGACGGGGTAGTGATAAAAGTACGTGTTTGTTACTGTATAAGGCGCCCCTAAGTGAAACAGGGCGCCGTCGGTTAGAAGTCTTGCGCGAAACAGAGGACGGATTTCGCATATCCGAGGTTGATTTGCAGATGCGCGGCGCAGGCGATTTGATCGGCACTGCCCAAAGTGGCATTCCGCGGTTTCGAATCGCAGATATGGAATCGATGTCATCGCTTATGGCGACAGCACAATCAGATGCCAGAAAGTTAATAAATGACGATCCAAACCTTACATCACCGCGCGGTGAGGCCGCGCGCGTATTGCTTTGGCTCATGGATCAGGATCAGGCAATTCGTTTGATTTCAGTGGGTTAGAAACCTGCAGAACAGATTGTTCGCAAATGTTCTCATAAAGTTCTTTACAAATTCGATTAAAAATGAGAACAAATTAGCAACAAGCGGTAGGAGCGAATGATGCGTATGCAGATCAAAACAATCTTGAAAAATTCACCCAGTGCGTTTGCACAGGACCTGATTGGTGCGACGTCGTTGGTCGTGATTTTGGTTGGTTCGCTTCACCTTCCTGGATTTCTGTAACTGCCTAGGCGTTAGTCGCGTGCCATTGTCCCTGGTTTTGTCCGACCTCATGTCTTTCGGGATCGCCTAATCCCTTTTTGGATTGCAACAAACGCTTACTGATCCGCCGCCATGTGTCCCCATGTGCGGCGGATATTTTTTGGGGATGTGCCTAATTGTTTTGTGCGTTTTGGTGATCCAGCTCGGCAAAGGCCGCCAGCGTTGCATCAAGGCTTAGCAGGATTGAGGCGTGACGGTTCTTGAAATCTTTTGCAGGCAACAAAACCTCAAGATCCTGAAACGGGGCAGAGGGGATTGGCCCATCCTGCTTCAGCATCGCATTTAATTCATCACGTGCGGTCTGCACCTCGCCCATTGTGCGGCCAATGATGGAGTGTCCGATAACGGCGGCCGCTGCTTGGCCCAGGGCACAGGCCTTTACGTCCTGCGCGTAATCTGTGATTTTACCGTCCGTCAGGGTGATATCGACCGTCACAGTTGATCCGCACAGCGGAGAGCGTTTTTTCGCGCTCGCGTCAGGCGTGTCCAAACGCTCCACATGGGGAACATTTGTGGCCAGTTCCAAAATACGTTCGGAATACAGATTGATTAGATCACTCTCGCCTGACATGGGGCTTCCTCTTTGCGCGCTCACCCTATAGATAGGCGATGAATTCAGGATTGCAAAAGGAATTTGAACATGCAGTTTGATCCTTCGACTTTGGTCTATAATGATGCGGGCCTTATCCCTGCGATTGCGCAGGATCATGAAACCAAAGAGGTCCTGATGATGGCGTGGATGAACCAAGAGGCCGTTGAAAAAACGCTGGCAACAGGGCGCGTTACCTATTGGTCACGGTCCCGTCAGGCGTTCTGGATTAAGGGCGAAACATCAGGGCACACGCAGGAATTGGTTGAATTCCGCTATGATTGCGATGCGGATGCCATTTTGGTTCTGGTCAATCAAACAGGGGCTGCGTGCCACACAAACCGCCGACACTGTTTTTATCGCGCGGTGCAGAATGGCGCCGTGGTCGAATTGATCCAACCAATGGATTAAAGCCCAACCATCCTGCGGATATCCGCAGGGGTTGCGCCATCCTCTCTGTATTTGCGAATGGCCTTTGCGTCATGTCGTTTAGCCAGTCGTTTTCCGTTTTCATCTCTGATCAAACCATGATGATGATAGGCGGGTGTTGGGAGCCCCAACAGGTTTTGCAGTAGAACATGAATATGCGTGGCCTCCATCAGATCCTGACCACGGATGACATGGGTGATCCCCTGATGGGCGTCATCCATGACGCTCGCCAAATGATAGGCGGCATACCCCTTTCGCCACAGAACGACCTCACCAATCCTATCCTGAAATTCGGAAAACGACATGGATTTCAACGTCTGATTAGAAAATGATATATCTGAATTTTCTAAATGAGTTATGGGGTTAATTTCATGTTGAATTTGGGTTAGGGATAATCGTAGGTTCAGGGTATCCAAATCGCCATTGTGTGGTTCATAGTGATGCGCGCGACAGGTCCCTGGGTAAATCAGTCCGTCGGGACCAAATGCCATATCCTCGGCATGGGGCGCGCCCATGGCCTGTTGAATATCGCGGCGATTGCATGTGCATGTGAATGTGGGGATCGCGGGGGATACTCCCGATAAAACAGAAAGATAGGCGTCTTTTCTATTGCTTTGTTTAATGGGGTCCTCATCCCATGTGATCCCAAGCCATTTAAGATCCTGATAAATTAATTGTTCCCACTCTGGTCGCACGCGGCTTTGATCCAAATCTTCGATGCGCAGTAAAAATGCCCCGCCATGATGGCGTGCTGCGTCATAGGCAAGCAGGGCAGAATAGGCATGCCCCAAATGCAGTGGACCTGTTGGCGATGGCGCAAAACGTGTGCGAAATGTCATTTTTTAACAATGATATACACGTTAGAGTTCATGTTTTTACCTGGTAAATGCGGCCCATATTCACAAAACAGCAATTGGGCGCGTTTCGTTTGTGTATATTCCAGAACTTTGGCTTCATAGGCGGGATCGTCCAGCGTGTGATCATTAAAGGAAAAGGCAAAGTATCCCCCAGAGGGCAGCAGATCCATAATCGTATCAAACACGGATAGTGGGGCCGCCCCCGCGCCAATCACACCAATTGCGGCAATAACAGAATAGCTGCCAGGCGCGATGTTTGGCCCATCCTGCGGGGAAAACACGTCTAGGTTTCTGTAGATCCCTTTTTCACGTGCCAAATCCACCATGGCGGGTGTCACATCAACACCATCCAGGGCCTGAAACCCGACATTCAACAATGCCTGCCCGGACAGTCCTGTGCCACAACCATAATCCAGCACAGCTGTATTTTTATCCTGCACATGGCGTTCTAAGGCCTCTGCCACGCGCAGGGGAGTTACATAACCGTTTTCATGGACTTCAGTGTCGTAACTTTCGGACCACGCGGTGTACAAATCGCGGCTGTCCAATGTGCTTATGCCATAGGCTTGGTTCAAAAACTTTGTGCTCATGCCTCAAGGTTAAGCAAAAGTTGATTTATCCGTCTAGGTGCTTTGTTCCAACCAGTCGGAAAAACAGGCTTTTGCACGATCTGTATAGGCCTTGTAGCGGTCTTTTCGACCCTTGCGACCGCCCTTTAGGCCGTCGACAGGGTGAAATAGGCCAAAATTCACATTCATCGGCTGAAAGGTTTTCGCCTCGGCCCCGCCTGTGATGTGATGGACGAGGGCACCCATCGCGCTATTGGCGGGAACCATGGGCAGGGTTTTGCCCAAAATTTCGGCCGCCGCATAGCGACCTGCCAATAGGCCCATCGCGGCACTTTCAACATAGCCTTCAACGCCCGTGATCTGCCCCGCAAAGCGGATGTTTGGTCTGCTTTTCAAACGCATTTGATCATCCAGCAGCGTGGGCGAATTGATGAATGTATTGCGGTGAATACCGCCCAAACGGGCAAAGCTTGCCTCTTCTAATCCTGGGATTTTGCGAAATACCTCGGTCTGGGCGCCGTATTTCATTTTTGTTTGGAACCCTACGATGTTGTATAGAGTGCCAAGCGCATTGTCGCGGCGCAATTGCACAACCGCATAGGGTTTTTCATCGCTGTGCGGATTGGTCAGGCCAACGGGTTTCATCGGGCCAAAGCGTAATGTTTCACGCCCGCGCTCTGCCATCACCTCAATCGGTAGGCAGCCGTCAAAATACCCTGCGGTTTCGCCTTCGTGAAATTCGGTTTTATCCGCGGCGAGAAGGGCATCGATAAACGCCTCATACTGATCCTTGTTCATGGGACAGTTGATATAGGCGGTGCGCTCTTCCTCGGTGTCGCCCTTATCATAGCGCGATTGTTTCCACGCTTTGTCCATGTCGATGCTGTCGGTGTAAACGATGGGTGCGATGGCGTCAAAAAACGCAAGCGCCTCGACACTGGTTTCTGTGGCAATCGCGTCCCCAAGCGCCGAAGAGGTCAGGGGTCCTGTTGCCACAACCCAATGACCGTCACTGGGCAACTCAGTAATCTCTTCGCCGCTGATGTCGATTAGTGGATGCGCCTTTAGTTTATCCGTGACCGAGGCGGCAAAGACATCACGATCCACTGCCAAGGCACCCCCTGCGGGCAGGCGATGTTCATAGGCCTGTGTGATGATCAAACCCCCTGCGGCGCGCATTTCCCAATGCAGCAATCCAACCGCGTTTTGTTCATGATCATCGGATCGAAACGAATTCGAACAAACCATTTCGCCCAAATACCCCGTGCGGTGGGCAAAGGTTTCAACCTTGGGGCGCATTTCGTGGATCACCACCTTGATGTCCATGTTCGCGGCCTGCCATGCGGCCTCTGATCCGGCCATTCCGCCGCCGATGATATGAAGTGTTTTATCCATGCCGCTGATCTAGTGATTTTTGTCAGGATTAAAAGGAAAAAATGCGCAAACCCTGGGTTGCGCATTTTGTAATATGACGATCAATGACCAATTGAACCGAGATTTATTGTTCCCAGTTTGGCGGACGTTTGTCCAAAAATGCGGCGATGCCTTCTTCGGTGTCGCGGAACAACATGTTTTGTACCATGACATCGCCTGCATAATCATAGGCCTCGGCCGCGTTCAATTCCATTTGCTGATAAAACGCCTGTTTGCCGATTTTGACAGCGGCGGTTAGTTTGCTCGCTACTATGTCGGCCAATTCGCGCGTGGCGCTTTCCAACTGATCGTGGGGGACAGCGCGATTGATCAATCCCAAACGCGCAGCTTCCTCTGTTTCGATGAATTTGCCCGTTGTTAGCATTTCAAAGGCATTTTTGCGCGGGATATTACGTGACAGGGCCACCATCGGGGTTGAGCAGAATAAACCAATGTTCACGCCGTTGACGCCAAATTTGGTCCCTTGGGCCGCGACGGCCATATCGCATGTGGCCACCAATTGGCATCCTGCTGCTGTGGCAATACCATGCACCTGCGCGATCACGGGTTGGGGCAGTTTCTGAATGCTCATCATCATTGTGGCGCAGCGATCAAACAGATCTTTGAAATACGCTTTGCCGCCATCCTCGGCCTGACGTCCCGCTGTCATTTCCTTTAGGTTGTGACCTGCACAAAACGCCTTACCTGACCCCGAAAGGATCACGGCACGTACTGATGTATCCTCTTTAATCGCATCAAACTGTGATTGCAGGGCGGCCAACATTTCATCGGATAGGGCATTCAAACGTTCAGGCGCATTCATGTTCAAATGTGCGACGCCGTTTGTGTCGTTACGTTCTAAAATTGTCATCTTGCCCTCCGCGGTGATTTGCGAAAACCTTATAGATAAGTTGAGATGAGGAAAAGTATGCCGTTACGTTTTGATGCCGCTGAATTGCAGAGTTATCTGGATGAGGTGTTTCCGCAGGTGCGCGGGCTTTTCGTGATTGATGAGGTGCATGAAGATCATTTGAAAATGCGCATGTCCGTGAAAGAGGCGCATTTGCGCCCCGGTGGTACGGTATCGGGTCCCTCGATGTTTGCATTGGCCGATTGTGGGATGTATGCGGCCATCCTTTCGCATTTGGGGAAAGAAGCACTGGCCGTCACAACGAATTGTTCGATTGATTTCATGCGCAAACCCGAGGCAGGGCGAGATCTTTACACAATATGCCGTATCCACAAATTGGGCCGTGTTCTGGTTGTTGGGGATGCGATGATTTATTCCGATGGGGTGGATAATCCTGTGGCGCGTGCATCGCTGACCTATTCCATTCCGCCAAAATAAAAGGCCCAAAACAAAAGGCCTGCGAAAATCGCAGGCCCGTTACATTGTTTTAGTGGCAGTTTACTTTGCCTCTGCTGCCGCGGGCTTTTTCGCACCAACTGATAGGGGATCATCCTGACGTTGAACCGATCCTTCGAAGTGCGCACCCGATTCAATCGCGATTGTTTTGTGGATGATGTCACCCTCAACACGTGCAGTTGCTGTCAAACGCACCTTTAGGCCACGCACGCGGCCAATGATGCGCCCGTTGATGACGATATCATCTGCGATCACTTCGCCCTTGATCGTGGCAGTTTCACCAATGGTCAACAAATGGGCGCGAATGTCACCTTCAACAGTGCCCTCAACTTGAATGTCCCCTGTTGTTTTGATGTTGCCTGTTACGTGCAAATCTTGGGACAAAACCGATGCAGGTGGCTTTGCTTTTGGTGCAGATGGTGCAGGGGCCGCTGCTGTAGTGGGGGCCGCGGGTTTTGCCGCATCTTCTTTGGGTGCAGGGTCATTAATTTTGCTTTTAGAAAACATTTTTTCCAGCCTTCAGATATTTCATGGGGTTAACCGCATTACCATTCACACGGATTTCATAATGTAAGTGCGTTCCGGTCGAACGTCCAGTATTTCCCATATCACCGATTCGTTCGCCACGCGATACTTTTTGTCCGACTTTGACGCGAATTTTTGAAAGATGCGCATAACGCGTTTCAATTCCAAAGTCGTGTTTGATTTTTATCAACCGGCCATAGCCCGATGCCCAGCCCGATTTTGTCACCACACCATCTGCGGTTGCATAGATGGGCGTGCCATGTGGGGCGGCGAAATCTGACCCATAATGCATGCGCCCCCAGCGGCGCCCGTAGCCCGAGGTAAAGCGATGCGCGGATTGCAAAGGATGGGAATAGGGAAGTTTTTCAACGGCCAAACGATACAGGTTCAATTCGTCCAATTCTTTTAGAATGGCGATTGCGCGTGCTTCGTTTTCGGTGGGGGCCAAACCGCGCGTGGACATGGATGTCAATGGGCCGCCGTAGCCCGCATATCCCTGACGGATGGTGGACATGATACGTTCGGGATCCTGACCAGATGCGCGGAACATTTTGTCCAAGGGACCGATGGACACGTTCATCGCCTCTTCGATTTGGCGGAAAATCAATTCGTTACGCTCTTCCATCAGGCGCATTTCGATGCGCAGCTCTTCTGCCTGATTTAAGGCCGCTTGGGCATCTTTAATGATTTTGTCACGCTCTTGGGCGGTGTCACGCAGGGCCGTGGTCAGATAATCAATGGTTGCCATATCTCGGGTTGTCGCTTTGGCAACGGTTTGCGCGTCCTCTGATCCATCGTTTTCAGATTGGGCACGTTCAAGTTCGGTGGTCAATTCCGACCGTTCCACCAATGCCGCGTTCAAATTTGATTGTAAAACATCCACTCCAGACGACAGTTCCAAACGATCCACTTCTTGCGCCAACAGGCGCTCTTGCATCGCGGCGATTTCGGCCAAAGCGGCCTCATAACTTGCCATGACGGCACTGGCGGTTTTCACGCTGGCATCCCGTTCGGACGCCATAATTTGTAATCGCTGTTGATAGGTTTCTTGGTCGCGGATTGCCTGTTCACGGAAATTTCCCGCACCGATGCTGTCGATCAACAGGATTGAGGTCGCCACAATCGACCACGCAATAATCAGGGCGACGCCCCCAAACACGCCCGCTTGGGTCGAAGGGCGCAGGCGAATGAAGCGTGTGTCATCATCTGATTTTAGGAATACTCGACGTTCGGGAAATAATCCCGAAAACACACGATCAATGCGTTGGAGCAGTCCAAGTTTCATGAAAGGGTCCCAAGCCTTTTTCCCAGATGCCAATTTGGTAACGTCCATTTTGGGTGCTGGCAATCATCTTTTTGGACGCTGCGCGAATTATTGCGCCTCGTGTTATTTTGATCCTTCAAGGCGCAAATCGACGCCCATCTGATCCGCCAATGGCCAATAAAAATCAGGGGGAAGGCCCGCATCGGCACGTTTTTCTTCGTTAAAGGGGGCCTTTAACGCACCCTTGAAATATTTGCGCACCAAAGTGTGAAACACGTCCTTTGGATCCAGATTGTCGCGTCCACACATGAAGTTGAACCATTTGGAACCATAGGCGACATGAGCAACCTCTTCTGAATAGATTACCTTGAGGGCGTCGACCGCTTGGGTTGCATTCGCTTTGGCGAAAATGTCGATCATCCCGGGGGTCACGTCCAAACCACGCGCCTCTAGCACCATGGGAACCACGGCCAAACGGCCGAGCAGATCATCTTTGGTATCTTCGGCTGCTCGCCACATGCCTGCATGCGCGGGCAGGGCACCGTAATAGGACCCAATCGCCTCTAGGCAATCACAGACCAGATTGAAATGTTTGCTTTCCTCCGCTGCCGATTTGACCCAATCATCATAAAACCCGATTGGCATTTTAATATGCCCAAAACGCGCGATGATGTCCCAATGCAGATCAACGGCGTTCAATTCAATGTGCGCCACCGCATGCAGCAATGCGATGCGCCCTGCCTCTGATCCGGGTTTGCGTTTTGGCACATCGCGGGGCGACAGCAATTCGGGTTTTTCAGGGCGCGCAGGATGCAGCGGTGGGTTAGCCGTGCTAATTTTAATTGTGTCGCCCGCCGCTCGTGCAGTAAACCACATTTCGGCATAGGATTTTGAAAGGGCGGTTTTTTCCCGCCCATCTGCTGTTTGCAAAACCTCGGTTGCCATTTGTGTTAACGTTTTGCTCACAGCTCTTTAATTGCCTCTAAAACTGCCTCGACGTGTCCGGGCACCTTGACCTTGCGCCATTCGCGCACAACCTGACCGTCGCCATTGATCAAAAAGGTTGAACGTTCGATGCCCATGTAGGTCTTGCCATACATCGACTTTTCTTTCCAGACCCCAAAATCCTCGGAAACAGTGCCGTTTTCATCGGACAACAGCGGCACAGTCAGGGATTGTTTTTCAACAAATTTGTCCTGCGCTTTCACAGGGTCCTTGGAAATGCCCACGATGTCATATCCAAGCGCCTTAAACTCTGCCTGCGCTTCGCTAAATCCAATTGATTCTTTGGTGCAGCCTGGCGTATTTGCCTTGGGGTAGAAAAACAGGACAACGCCATTGGGGCGAAAATCAGCAAGGTTCAGCATTTCACCGCCGTCGCGGGGTAAATTTACCTCTGGTGCTGGATAAGGTGTGTCGGACATATTATGCTCCTTCTTAAGTCGAATGGTTTAGGGCGGATCTAGGCCGTATCTAGCGCGAAAAAAGGGCGGAGTTCAATTTGTCATCTGTTGGTACAGGTCTATCACACTGGCTGCGGACGCATCCTGCCACGCGGATGGTTTTGGCGTTGATCATCACGTTGATTGCAACGTCTGTGGTGTTGATGATTGCGGCCGTTCTGACGCTAAAACAACGTGATGTTGATTTGCCCGATCATTTGCGCACGCGATTGTTGGCCGATGTGAATGCGATGACTGCGCCGTTGCAAATCACGACGGATCGGGTGTCGTTGACCCTTTCTGATGAGTATCAACCTGTGCTGACCCTGCAATCTGTAAAGGTGGCGGATCAAAATGCAACGCAGATCGTTGCCGTTGACTATGCAGTGACAGAGGCATCACTGGCCGCACTGTTTCTAGGGGAGCTGAAATTACAACGTCTGTCGGTTGAAGGGGTGCAAGTTCCGATTTCACGATCCGAAACGGGGCAGGTGGGACTGGTCCTTCAGCCTGATGTTGGGACTGATGCAGAAACAGCGGGCGCCTTTGATGTTGCCAAAACGTTGGAAACGGTTCTCACCCTGCCTGAGTTAGATGAATTCAAAACGCTTGAAATTTTTGGAATCACGATTGAATACGATGATGCGTTGACGAACAAAACCTACGTGGTGGATGGGGCGCGTGCCACATTGGATCGAACTGGTGATGCACTAAAGGTATTTTCAGATTTTGCATTGATCACGGGTGGGGCAAATGTTGCCACAGTCGAAATGACATATGCAACAACACTGGGTCAGGCCGCAGGGGATTATGGCGTTAGCATTGATCAACTGCCCGCCCAAGTCGTGGCGGGGCAGGCCCCGTTTTTGTCCTGGCTTGCCGCCCTTGATGCACCGATTTCGGGATCAATCCGTGGCGGTTGGGATGACAATTTTGCAATTACACCCACCAGCGCGACATTGGAAATTGGCAGTGGACGCGTAAAACCGACCGAGGGCACACGTCCAGTCGTGTTTGATGGGGCCAAGGCCTATCTAACCTATGATCCAGCAACGCAAATGATGGTACTGGATCAAGTGCGTGTTGACAGCCGCGACTTGCAACTCTCTGCCTCTGGATACCTCAAGGCAACGATTAGCGAGGGTGTTGCAGAAGATTTTGAAGGCCATATCGACATTGTCGATCTGGCGGCAAATCCATTGGGTTCCTTGATTGAACCGTTCAAAAGCCAAAACGGACATGTGGATTTTCGCCTATCCCTTGATCCGTTCCAAATTGAAGTGGCTGAAGCCTATATTCGCGAATTGGACGAGGGGTCTGATGGATATGCAAACGGTATCATCACCGCGCGGCCAGAGGGGTGGGAATTGCGCGTCAATGCCTTTACCCCGCGCGTGGGGCTGCGCAAGGCGCTTTCTGCATGGCCCATTGATTTTAAGGCCAAGCCGCGCAAATGGATCGACGATCATATTTCGGCAGGTGCGCTGGTGGATTATGAATTTTCACTGCATCGCCTGCCAAATGAATTGCCAGTGATCCACTATTCCATGGGGTTTGAGGATTTGGTCATGGCCCCCTTTGCCGACGCGCCACCCATTCAGGGGCTGTCGGGGCATTTGTCGAGCCATGATTTCGTTTTGTCATTGGAAACCGATGCAGGATATATTGAAACGCCCACAGGGCGCGTTGATGTTTCGGGATCGCGCTATACCATCCCGAATGGTCGGATAAAACCATCGCTTGCCGAAGTGTCATTGCAAATTGATGGCGCATACGAAGATGTGCTTTGGGTGCTTAATCATCCACCTGTATCCCTGTCAAAACGGGTGCCTGCCAACCTAGATTTAACAACGGGCCGTGTGATTGGCACGATCGATATGTCGTTCTTGCTGTCCAAAACCGAGGCTGCGAAATCGTTGAAATATTCCGCAGCTGGTCGGATGTATAATGCGCGATCCAAATTTGACGTGTTGTCCACTCAGATCATGTCAGATGCATTGGACATCTCGATAGATGATCTGATGTTCACGCTAAGTGGTCCTGCCGAACTTGGTGGCATTCAGTCCGAGATGTGGTTTGTCTCCTCGCTCGATCCAAAACGTGATATGCGACCACAGTTAAACGCGAATTTGCGCGTGTCAGATCGGGATTTGTCCGGGTTGGGCGTTGCTTTGCCGCAGGATTTGTTGCGCGGAACGGCGGCGGCAGAGTTGGTTGTTGATTTTCCAAAAGGGGCAGCCCCACAATATCGTATCAACTCTGATATGGTGGGGTTTGGGGCGCGTATTCCCACCCTTGGTTGGCGCAAATCCACAAATGCCAAGGGGGAGTTTCGTTTGGATGGTCGGCTGGGTGATGCCCCGCAAATCGACGGTATTTCCTATTCTGGTCAGGGCCTTGAGGCCGAGGCCGATGTGATCGTATCAAATGGGGCCTATGCGGGGGTTAACCTGACCAAACTGCGTGTTGGGGATTGGTTCAACACGGGTCTGCGTGTAGCGAAAAACGGGGCGCTTACGATTACCTCAGGCACCGTCAAACTTGCTGACTTTCTTGAACGACGTCAAAGTGGATCGGGGTCGAACACGAGCACAGAAATCGCATTGGATCGCTTGATTATTGATCCCAAAAATTCCGTGTCGAATTTTCGGGCATCGCTGAACCAAAAGGGTTTGGGCCCCTTTTCGGGGGCGATCAACGGGGCACCTATTGCTGGGCGTTTATACGCCACGCCCCTTGGATCAGGGGTGGAAGTGGTCAGCACAGATGCCGCAGGGGTCTTGATGGCGACCGATGTTGTAAAACGGGCCACGGGCGGGTCGCTAAAAATGCAAATAACGCCCACGTCGCGCAAGGGCGAGTTGGATGGAACAATCGCCATTCGTGACATCCGCGTTCAAAATTCATCTGTTTTGTTAGAGATATTGAACGCAATCAGCATCGTTGGATTGTTGGATCAACTTGGAGGTGCGGGCATGTCACTGGATGAGGTTGATGTGACATTCCGCAACACACCAGAACAAGTTGTGATTGAATCGGCAACCGCCTTTGGCCCATCGGTTGGAATTTCGGTGGATGGCTATTTTTTCAAACAGCTGGGGCAGTTGGATTTACAGGGCGTCATTTCCCCGATTTATGCCCTAAATGCGGTGGGTGCGCTGTTTTCGGGCAAGGGTCAGGGGTTGATTGGATTTAACTTTACCATTCGGGGGGAAACCGATAAACCGCGCGTCGTGGTGAACCCGCTGTCGGCGTTTACGCCCTCGCTCTTTCGTGAAATATTCCGCCGTCCGGCCCCCAAGTTGGAAAAGTAATGCAGCTTTCTGATTTCGACTTTGATTTGCCCGAGGATTTGATCGCCACGCGGCCAATGACCCCGCGCAGTGCGGCCAAATTGCTGTTTGCAGAGGGCGACGCATTTCATGACAAAACTGTCGGTGATCTGCTTGATCTGTTTCAGGCGGGTGATCGTTTGGTTTTGAACAATACCCGTGTGATCCCCGCGCGCCTGAACGGTGTGCGCAAACGCCATGGTGTTCAAGGTGGAAGCGGTGAAGCCAAGATCGAGGTCACCCTGCTGGACCCAGATGCAGACGGGTGTTGGAGTGTGCTGATCAAACCCCTGCGCAAGGTTGATGTGGGCGAGGTGATTACATTCAGTGACCAGTTTCATGCTGAACTTTGTGAAAAACGCGATGGTCAGGCCATATTGCGTTTTAACCTGACTGGGGATGCCTTTGATGCCGCATTGGAAGAGGCGGGTGCCATGCCCTTGCCCCCCTATATCGCTTCAAAGCGCGCGGCAGATGAACAGGATAAAGAGGATTATCAAACCGTTTTTGCAAAACACCGCGGTTCTGTGGCTGCGCCGACAGCGTCGCTTCATTTCGATGAAGGTTTGCTGGACGCGCTGATCGCTAATGGCGTTGATATCACCTATGTCACGCTGCATGTGGGGGCAGGCACATTTTTGCCGGTCAAAGTTGATGATGTCACAACTCATAAAATGCACAAAGAACGGGGCGAAGTTACCCCCGAGGCTGCCGCAGAAATCTTGGCCACGAAATCTGCAGGGGGCCGTGTGATCCCCGTGGGTACAACGGCACTACGTTTGGTGGAAACGGCGGCGCGTGACACGGGTCAGATTGCCCCGTGGAAGGGCGCGACCGATATTTTCATTTATCCAGGGTTTGAATTTCATGTGGCCGATGCCTTGATGACAAATTTCCATCTGCCCAAATCCACATTGATTATGTTGGTCTCTGCCTTTATCGGAGCGGAGCGGACGAAAAAGCTTTATACGCACGCGGTCAGTCAGCGCTACAGGTTCTTTTCATATGGTGATGCGTCGCTTTTGATCCCGTAATCTGATATTATTTTACGTATGCCATGGCAAAAATAAGGATGTGGCGATGTTACAAGTTCTGTCAAATACATGGGCGTTATTGCTTGGCATGTTCCTTTTGATGATCGGAAACGGTTTGCAGGGGACATTGTTGGGTGTGCGTGGCGAAATCGAAGGATTTTCCAATTTGGAAATGTCGATTGTTATGTCAGCCTATTTCGTTGGGTTTTTGGGCGCCAGCCGCGTTGTGCCTGAAATGATCCGTCGCGTTGGACATGTGCGTGTGTTTGCTGCACTTGGGTCCTTTGTTTCCGCGGTTCTTATCCTTTATCCCGCGATCCCGCATCCCGTTGCATGGGCAATTGGGCGGGCGATTATCGGGTTTTCGTTTTGTGGGGTTTATGTCACCGCGGAAAGTTGGCTGAACAATGGGGCCAGTAACGAAAATCGGGGGCAGGCGCTGTCCCTATATATGGTTGTGCAGATGATTGGGATTGTATCGGCCCAAGGTATGCTTTTGTTGGCCGATCCATCGGGTTACATTCTGTTTGTGGTGATCTCTGTTTTGGTTTCGATTTCCTTTGCGCCGATCCTGCTGTCCATTTCACCGACACCTGCGTTTGAGGCGACCAAACCGATGCGATTGATGGAATTGATCCGCGTCTCACCCTTGGGGTCAGTTGGCATGTTCCTGCTGGGCGGGATTTTTGCCGCCCAGTTTGGCATGGCCGCGATCTATGGATCACAAATTGGCCTGAGCCTGAGCGAGATTTCGGCATTTGTTGCCTCGTTTTATGTTGGGGCCATGTTGCTGCAATATCCCATTGGGTGGGTTTCGGATCGCATGGATCGACGGTTCTTGATCGTGATTTGCGCGGCGATTGGGGGGGCTGCATCGCTTTTGGCGATCCTAACGGGTGGCAACTATTATGCACTTTTGGTTGCGGCGTTCTTTGTTGGGGGCATGTCCAATCCGCTGTATTCCTTGTTGATTGCGCATACCAACGACTTTTTGGAATATGAGGATATGGCCGCCGCATCCGCGGGTCTTTTGTTCCTAAACGGGATTGGCGCGATTGCGGGTCCTCTGATCATTGGTTTCATGATGGAAACCATCGGTCCCGTTGGATTTTTCTTATTTATCGCCGTTTTATTGGGGATTATGGGCCTTTATGGCGCCTACCGTATGACACAGCGTCCTGCCATCGCCGCGGACGACACGTCAAGCTATACACCCGTTGCGCCAACGGCTTCGCCCGTCTTGGTTGAAATTGCCCAAGAATACGACATCGAAGTCGCCATTGAAGAGGAAACAACCCAAGAACAACCCTAATCACGCGGTTTGTCGCTTTGTCGTAAAACGTGACTTTGTTTTGCGAAATATTTGTGTCACTCTTTTCCCGAGGACAGGGCATGAGGAGCGTGGTGACAATGAGTGTCGATGCGGTTTTGAAATTTTGGCTGGATGCGGTTGATCAATCCAGCTGGTACAACAGTTCAGAGGCATTGGATCAGGAAATCCGAGATCGGTTTTTAGAAACCTGGCATCAGATTATGGAAGGCGGTCACAGTATGTGGTTGACCTATCCATCTGGTGCCTTGGCTTATATTTTGGTCACGGATCAATTTTCGCGCAATATGTTTCGCGGATCAGGGCAGGCCTTTGCCTCAGATCGGCTTGCATTGACGGTGGCAAAACAATGCGTGACGCAGAAATGGGATCTCTCTATTGATGCACCTGCGCGACAGTTCTTTTATCTGCCACTGATGCATTCTGAAAACCTGTGCGATCAGGACAGATGCATCAGGTTGATGAAGGAACGGATGCCTCAGACAGGTGAAAATAACCTGCTGCATGCACAGGTTCACCGCGAAGTTATTCGTCAATTTGGCCGCTTTCCCTATCGCAACGATGCGCTTGGGCGCAACTATACTGCGTTGGAACGGGAATATTTGGACAATGGCGGCTATGGTATGACATTACGGCAACTTGATAAGGCGTCCTAAGCATAGCTCATCTGTTGATGTGAAATTAAAAATAGTTTAACGTTAAACGGAATTTAAAATTCCGGAGTTAAACATGTCGTCTCATTCCTTTGATGTTGTTGTTATTGGTGCTGGTCCTGGGGGTTATGTTGCTGCAATTCGTGCGGCGCAATTGGGTTTAAAAACCGCAATCATCGAACGTGAGCATATGGGCGGCATCTGCCTGAACTGGGGCTGTATTCCAACGAAGGCGCTGTTGCGATCCTCTGAGGTCTTTCATCTGATGCATCGGGCCAAGGAATTTGGCCTGTCTGCCTCGGGCATTTCGTATGATTTGGATGCGGTGGTGAAACGGTCCCGCGCGGTGTCAAAACAGTTGAACCAAGGCGTCACGCATTTGTTGAAAAAGAACAAAGTGACCGCATTCATGGGGGCTGCCACGCTGAAGGGTAAGGGACAGGTTGAGGTTAAGACCGATAAAGGCGTTGAAACCCTCAGCGGTAAGAACATTATCTTGGCCACAGGCGCACGTGCGCGCGAACTTCCGGGACTTGAGGCCGATGGCGATTTGGTTTGGACATACAAACACGCGCTGACACCAAAACGCATGCCCAAAAAATTGCTGGTCATCGGATCAGGCGCGATTGGGATTGAATTTGCGTCCTTCTACAACACCTTGGGGGCGGATACGACCGTGGTCGAAGTGATGGATCGTGTCCTGCCTGTCGAAGACGAAGAAATTTCAAAATTCGCGAAAAAGCAGTTTGAAAAGCAGGGGATGAAAATCCGCGAAAAAGCGATGGTCAAAAAACTGGACCGTGGCAATGGCAAGGTGACCGCCCATATCGAACAAGACGGTAAAACCACGACCGAGGAATTTGACACGGTGATTTCCGCAGTTGGCATTGTCGGCAATGTTGAGGATTTGGGGCTAGAGGCGCTTGGTGTTACCGTTGATCGCACCCATGTTGTGACGGACGAATATTGCCGCACAGGCGTTGATGGATTGTTTGCAATCGGCGATGTTGCGGGTGCCCCTTGGTTGGCCCACAAAGCCAGTCACGAAGGTGTCATGGTCGCCGATCTGATCGCAGGGGAAAAGGTGCATCCGATCAAACCCAACTCCATTGCGGGCTGCACCTATTGCCATCCCCAAGTCGCCAGTGTCGGTTTGACCGAAGCCAAGGCGAAAGAAGCAGGTTACAAAGTAAAAGTGGGTCGTTTCCCATTCATCGGCAATGGTAAGGCGATCGCATTGGGCGAACCAGAGGGCATGGTGAAAACCATTTTTGACGAAAAAACGGGTGAACTGTTGGGCGCACATATGGTGGGTGCAGAAGTAACCGAAATGATCCAAGGCTATGTCATAGGTCAGCAGTTGGAAACCACAGAAGAAGACCTCATGCACACTGTTTTCCCACATCCAACACTGTCCGAAATGATGCATGAATCTGTACTGGATGCTTATGGTCGTGTGATTCATGTGTGAGAGAGCAGGGGATATGCAAGTGCCTCAGAAGTTGTGCATTTTTAGGATATTAAAAAAGTGCGGACTATGAAATTGTCGCAATTGTTGTGTTGGCTATTTGTGGTGCTTTTTTTTCAGCTTGTGTCAAAATTCCAGATGATGACGCTGCTTTCTTAACGAAATTTATTCCCGTTGGATTGGGTCACGAAAAGGCAACAGGGTTTATTTCCAAACGAGGGTTTACAGAAAAACAATTAAGGTATAATCCCGCGTATTTTTTCGATCAAACAACTAAATCGTTCGTCGCAGGCCAGTTTGAGTATCACAGATATATCGCACAGAACATAGGGTTCGTAAAGGTTGTTGGAAAACCTGAGGGTCGTCTATTTTGTTTCAAGAAATCATATACGTATTTAGTTGCGTCAGGAATTCGTATTATCTGTTGGACAGTTGATAACCAAAACATGATTACATGGCGGCAAGCTGGTTGGAATGGTGCGGGTTTGTAAATTCCAAATCGCTATAAAATGTGAAAGCCACAGATCGACGTGTTTTGATTTTATAGTGCTATAAACCATCTTGCTCGGGGTGAAATCGTAGCTGTTAAATTATAAAAGGCGCAGAAACCTGCGCCTTTTCCATGTCGTTTATTTGGTGTGACTACCCGCGACGGCGTCCGCCGCGGCGGCCACCACGGCCCCCTGCGGCGGCGTCCCCTGATCCTGCGGGTTTGTTAAACGCAATCCATGCGCCACCATGGGCGTCATTGTTTGTCAACAGGTTGGCCGCGCGGATGGCTTCCATCTCTTTGCCTGGGCGTGGTTTGGTTGAACCAAGTCCGAACATCTGAACAAACGCCTCATCATCCATATCCGCAGGAAGGATGATGCCAACGGCTTCAACCTCGGCCTTTTTCTCGGCGATCTTTTTCTGTGTAACGGGCAGCGCGACTGGGTTCATAATCGCTGATGTCATGCCCGCACCCATTGCCATGGGCAGGAATGCGTTGTTGATGCCGTGACGGTTTGGTAGGCCAAAGGAAACGTTCGACGCGCCACATGTTGTGTTTACGCCCAATTCCTCGCGCAGTTTACGCACCAATGCAAACACCTGATTGCCCGCTGTCGCCATCGCACCGATTGGCATCACCAATGGGTCAACCACGATGTCATGCGCGGGGATGCCGAAATCCGCCGCACGTTCCACGATTTTCTTAGCGACGGCGAAACGCACCTCTGGGTCTTCGGAAATGCCTGTGTCATCGTTTGAGATCGCAACAACAGGAACATTGTATTTTTTGACCAAGGGAAGAACGAATTCCAAACGCTCTTCCTCACCTGTGACAGAGTTCAACAATGGACGGCCCTCGGCCGCTTGCAAACCTGCTTCCAATGCTTCTGGAACCGAACTGTCGATGCACAGGGGCACGTCTGTCAAACCCTGAACCAGATTGATCAAGGCTGTCATCAAGGGGGGTTCAGTTTCGTTTGGGTTGGGGTTTGAATTATAAACAACGCCTGCGTTGATATCCAAAATATTTGCACCCGCCATCACCTGCGCCAAGGCGTCTTTTTCAACGGTGGAATAATCCCCCGCTTCTAATTCCGCAGCCAGCTTTTTGCGCCCTGTGGGGTTGATACGCTCACCAATCACACAAAACGGTTGGTCAAATCCCAAGACGGCCGTTTTTGTTTTTGATTCAACGACAGTTTTTACCATGTCTTTTCTTCCTTAAGATGCGTTTGCAGGGATGGCCGAGCTGCCACCATTGTTATGTGTCCAAACCGCGTTGGTTTTGATCCCACCCAAGGGGAAGAAATGGACATGTGTGATATTGAAATCAGGGTTCGCCGCCTTGTGTGCAGCAAGCTCTGAGAGAACCTGAGTGGGTTCATACGGCAAAAGCAGTTTTGAAACGTCCATTGCGCGTTTTTGCAAAACTTTCAGGGAGGGACCAACGCCACAGGCGATCGCAAATTTGATCAATGTCTGTAGTTTTGCAGGACCCGCGATGCCGATGTGGATCGGTAATGTGATGCCTGCCGCCTTCAGGTCGTTTGCCCATTGAATGATGGGGCCTGCATCAAAGGCGAACTGGGTCGCAAGCGCCATTTCAGCGTCTGTTGTTTCGCTGAATTTATGCTTCCATTGTAGGGCTGCATCCACGTTCTTCATGGATCCATCTGGATCAATATCTTTGTTTCCCTCTGGGTGGCCCGCAACGTGCAACCGTTTAAAGCCTGCTTTGTCAAACAGTCCTGTTTCCAACAACTGCATCGAACTGTCAAAATCCCCATGTGGGTTTGTCACGCCACCTGCCAACAAAAGCGCTTGTTCAACACCCGCTTCGCCCTGATATTGCGCGATCCAGTTTTCCAATGTCGCGGCATCCTTGATAATACGCGCAGGGAAGTGAGGCATCACGTCATAACCTTCGTTCGCAATGCGCTTTGCTGTTGCGACCATATCCTCAATTGGTGTGCCCTCGATGTGGGCTATGTAAACGCGTGTGCCCTTGGGCAATAGCGCGCGAAAATCTTCTACCTTTTCCGCGGTGCGTGGCATCACCTCGATTGAATATCCTTTAAGAAAGGATTCCATTTCTGGTGAAACGGGTGTTTCTTCTTCTGATTTCTTTGCGAAATTAAAAAGCGCCATGGACTACGCCTCCCATCCATTGTTGTCGATCAGCGCCTTGATACGCTCTTGATCGTACTCTGCCTCAATCCGAAGGGCGGTTGTTTCTGCCGCTTCTTCTGGTGTTCCTTCGACTTGAATGGGATCGGCCTTGCGCCATTCGGACAGATATTCATCTGTTCCTGCCATACCGCTTTTCATGGCGGCGCGGTCAATCGCCTGCTCAAAACGTTCGGGCAGAGGGCGTTTGACCCCACGGCGGCCTTTTCCAACAATCACTTGTGCCGGCATGTCGCGCCAATAGACGATGGTTACGTCGGTCATGTTCGAATCCTTATTCAAGTTGCCCATAGATAAGTCTGCATTTTGAAATTTCGACGTCGGTTTTCGACAACTATCGGACATTCCGCGACGTGGGTGCGCCTGATCTGGGTATAATCAGCAATCTGATCGGATCACCAATGCAAGTTTTTCATGATGAAAATGAATGCGCGCCTTACCCCTGCGACAATTTTGCGTTTGTCCCCTTGCGGCAGGGACAAAGCATGCGTATCTTGAAATTAACTTAAGTCTATCGGAGGGCGTGTAATATGGCGCCCAAGCGTCCATCAGGTGCGGGCGCATTTCCCAAACCGGTAGAGAGCCCCGCGCCAAAGAAGCGACCCAATCCAACGGATCTTTATGCCGCCTTGGATTTGGGAACAAATAGTTGTCGCATGCTGATTGCCCAACCCAAGGGCAATCAATTTCATGTGGTCGACAGTTTTTCCAAATCGGTGCAATTGGGCGCCGGTTTGGAACGTACAGGTCGGTTAAACCGTGGCTCGATGCAGCGCACGGTACAGGCACTGCGTGTATGCCAACAGAAACTGAAATCCCATCGTGTCAAACACATGCGATTGGTCGCAACCGAGGCCTGTCGGCGCGCGGAAAATTCACGTCAATTTCTGAACCAAGTACGGCGGGAAACAGGGATCAAACTTGAGATCATCAAACCAGAGGAAGAGGCCCGTTTGGCCGTAATTTCCTGTGCGCCTTTGGTGTCCACCAATACAGAACAGCTGTTGGTCGTGGATATTGGCGGGGGATCGACAGAATTGGTGTGGATTGATTTATCCGCCGTCCCGAAATGGGAACGCCCAAGATCGATCATGCGCCTGCATGCAGGGTTTCACACCCCCGATAGCCCATTTCCTGCGGCCAAGGTGGTGGATTGGATTTCCATTCCGCTGGGGGTTGCCACCCTGCGCGATAATTTCAGTGATGTCGAAGATGACGCCGCGCGCTATGCATTGATGAGTTGCCATTTTGAGGAACGCTTGGCCGATTTCGCCCCTTATGCCGATCAACAAACCCGTGAAGGGTTCCAAATCATCGGTACCTCGGGCACGGTAACAACGGTGGCGGCGTCGCATCTGGGCCTGAAACGATATGATCGCACCAAGGTGGATGGCCTGCGCATGACATCGGATCAGATTGATCATGTGATTGATGGGTATTTACAATTGGGTCCTGATGGGCGCCGTTCTGATCCGAGGATCGGATCGGATCGTCAGGCCTTGATCATGTCGGGCGCTGCGATTTTGCAGGCGCTGTTGCGGTCTTGGCCAACCGATCGTCTGTCGGTGGCTGATCGCGGTCTGCGCGAAGGGTTACTTTATGCGCAGATGTGTGCAAATGGCGTCTTGGAAGACGGGCCATACTGATCTAAGACGAGGCTGATCTGGGGCGCCCAAATCAATCAGGGTGCGTCGTCAAAGGGCAATAAGAATGGCAAAGCAGACAAAAAATTCATCTGGACGCGGTCAACGTGATTTGAAGGTCAAGGTCAAATCCGCGCGTGGACGCACGGTGTCCCAAGTGAAATGGCTGCAGCGTCAGTTGAATGACCCTTATGTCAAACGCGCCAAGGCCGAGGGATACCGTGGCCGTGCTGCGTTTAAGATTCTGGAATTAGACGAAAAATTCCGCTTTTTGGTGCCAGGCGCACGTGTGGTTGATCTGGGCTGTGCGCCGGGCGGGTGGTGTCAGGTTGCGGTGAAACGCGTCAATGCCCTAGGCGAGCGGCGTGATAAAGCGGTTGGAACCGTACTGGGTGTTGATCTGCAAGAGGTGGAGCCCATTGCGGGGGCCGAAATTCATCAGTTGGATTTCCTAAGCGATGATGCAGATCTAAAAGTCAAGGAATGGTTGGGTGGCCCTGCGCATGTTGTGATGTCGGATATGGCGGCATCCAGTTCGGGTCACAAACAAACCGATCACCTACGCATCGTTGCCCTGTGCGAGGCCGCGGCCTATTTCGCCTTTGATGTTCTGGAACCTGATGGAACCTTTGTGGCCAAGGTTTTGGCAGGGGGCGCAGAAGGTGAATTGCAAAAACTGCTGAAACAGCGGTTTAAAAAGGTGATGAACATCAAACCCCCTAGCAGTCGGGCCGATAGTTCAGAAAAATTTGTGGTCGCTACCGGTTATCGTGGATCAACCAATGATGATCCGCTTGGTGCATGACCAAAGCGTTTTTTAAATGCGCGGGTTAAGGCGGCAGGGCTTTCATACCCTGTTCTAACGGCGATTTCTGTGATTTGTAGGCTGCTGCTTTCCACCAAATGACGCGCGGCACTTAGGCGGATGTGGCGATACACTTGCCCCGGTGTTGCCCCCAATGCGGATTGAAATCGGCGTGACAATGTTTTGGGTGGGCAGGCAACTTGACGCGAAATCTCATCCAATATCATGGGTGTTTCGATATTACGATGCATTAGGTCGATGGCCCGTTGCACAGGGCCGCTGGGTCCGCTGCCAATATGGCGCGGGCGCAGATCATCGCGCCGCATGAACAGGGCATCAACATCCAGCGCAATCCCATGTCCAATATGATCACAGATTAATTCGCGTGTCAGATCATAAGCCGATGTTGCCCCTGCACATGTCACACGGTTGTTATCGCGTACCACACGTTCACGCAAGGGTTCAACATGCAGAAAACGTTCAGAAAAACTGTCCAGAATGTCCCAGTGTACCGTTGCACGTTTGTGTTCCAACAACCCTGCAGACGCCATCAACCATGCGCCCGTATCCAACCCGATCATAACCTTGCATGACTTGGCAACTTTCGCCAATGCCCGACGTGTGGCGGGCGTATCATGCGCGTCGTAATCATAACTGGCGATCACAAACAAATAGTCGAACTGCGGCGCATCCGCGATTGCGTAATCGGTCAGAACACTCAGCTCTGACGATGATGTCACAACCCCTTGGTTTAATCCGACAAAAGCCCAATCATAAACCTGTCGATCCCCCAAAGTATTGGCCGCGCGCATGGGTTCCACACAATTGGCCAAACACATGTTTGAAAAGCGTTCAAACAAGAGAAAGCCAACCGAAACAGGCGCGTGAGATTGAATTGACCATTTTTGCATTAATTATGACCATTACTGCAAATCGTGATGCAGATACAAGCGCGATCATATCGCATCACACGTGCAAGACGAGGATTCTTATGCCCCTAACAATGAATAAAGAGGTGTTTATCACCTGTGCGGTTACTGGTTCTGGTGGAACCCAAGACAGAAGCCCCCATGTGCCCCGCAGCCCAAAACAAATCGCCGACAGCGCGATTGCCGCGGCCAAGGCGGGTGCAGCGGTTGTTCATTGCCACGTGCGTGACCCCGAAACAGGCGCGCCCAGCCGCAAATTGGAGTATTACCGCGAGGTGACAGATCGCATTCGCGATGCGGATGTGGATGTTGTGCTGAACCTGACCGCAGGTATGGGTGGTGATATGGTGTTTGGCGGATCCAATAACCCATTGCCCCTAAGTGAGGCAGGCACCGATATGATCGGCGCGGAAGAGCGCGTGGCCCATGTTGCGGAATGTTTGCCAGAAATCTGTACGCTGGATTGTGGCACCATGAACTTTGCCGAGGCGGATTATGTCATGACCAATACGCCAGGTATGTTGCAGACCATGGGGAAAATGATGACCGATTTGGGCGTAAAACCCGAGATCGAGGCCTTTGACACAGGGCATCTGTGGTATGCGAAACAATTGGTGGCTGACGGTATTTTGGAACCCGATGCCTTGGTGCAGCTGTGCATGGGGGTCCCATGGGGCGCACCCGATGATTTGAACACATTCATGGCGATGGTGAATAATGTGCCGCCCGAATGGACGTTTAGTGCATTCGCCTTGGGACGCAATCAAATGGCCTATGTGGCGGCGGCTGTGCTGGCGGGGGGCAATGTGCGCGTCGGATTAGAAGATAACCTATGGCTGGATAAGGGCGTGTTGGCGACCAACGAACAATTGGTGGCCCGCGCCAAAGGTATCATCGAAGGCATGGGGGCGCGCGTGATCGGCCCTGCCGAAGTGCGTGAAAAACTGCGCCTAACAAAACGTGCGCCGCGTGGGTGATTCAATGATGCGGTGTCTGACATGTTTCGCGATGCTATTGGTACTTGGGGCCTGCCAAGAAGAGCGGGCCCCAAACCCCGAACCTGCGCTGCCGCCAGAATTGGTCGCGCAGGAAAAGGCAAACCATGACTGTGTGAAGGCGCGTGGAACGCCCGTGATCAACGGGTTTGGCATTTCGGTCTGTCAGATGAAAACACAGGACAGTGGTAAATCCTGTTCCTCCTCGGATGACTGTGAAGGGTTCTGTTTGGCCGAGGGTCAAATATGCACATCCCATAGCCCCCATTTCGGGTGCTTTGAAACTTATGAACATGGGCAACGCCCAACACTATGCGTGGATTAAAATGACAAAAACAGTTGCAATTATTGGTGGTGGTGTAATCGGGGGCGGTTGGCTTGCTCGGTTTCTGCTAAATGGCTGGAATATCAACTTGTTCGACCCCGATCCTGAGGCCGAACGCAAGGTGAATGAGGTGCTGGTAAACGCGCGTCACGCGCTGCCGATGCTCTATGATGTGGCGCTACCTGCAGAAGGGGCGTTAAACATCTGTGATACGGTTCAAGAGGCCGTTCAAAACGCCGACTGGATCCAAGAAAGCGTGCCAGAACGTTTGGATATCAAACATAAAGTCATGGCCGAAATTCAGGTACATTGCCGTGCAGATGCCATCATCGGTTCCTCAACTTCTGGGTTTAAACCATCGGAATTGCAGGAAAAATCAGATAATAAGGGGCAGATTTTTGTCACACACCCTTTTAATCCTGTTTACCTGCTGCCACTGATCGAATTGGTGCCATCCCCCGAAAACGCGCCTGCGGATATTGAACGGGCCAAGGACCTGTTAACCTCGGTCGGTCTGTACCCATTGCACGTGCGCAAAGAAATTGACGCGCATATCGCTGATCGTTTCCTAGAGGCGGTTTGGCGCGAAGGGTTGTGGTTGATCAAAGATGGTATTGCCACGACCGAAGAAATTGATAATGCGATCCGCTATGGCTTTGGCCTGCGTTGGGCACAAATGGGGTTGTTTGAAACCTACCGCATCGCGGGGGGTGAGGCAGGGATGGCCCACTTCATCGCACAATTTGGCCCCTGTTTAGAATGGCCATGGACCAAACTGATGGATGTGCCCGAACTAACAGATGATTTGGTGCAGTTAATCGCCGATCAATCAGATGAACAATCAGGTGCGCATAGCATTCGTGAATTGGAACGCATCCGCGACAATAACCTGATTTCCATGATGCGAGCCCTGAAACAACAGGGGCAGGCCGCAGGTGCATTGATCCAGGCGCATGAAGCAAACATGCAAACCGTCCCCGCACAGGCCCCAAGTATGGAAACCGTGCGCCGTGTCGTCCCCGTGGATTGGACCGATTACAACGGTCACATGAATGAGGGCCGCTATGGTCAGGTGTTCAGCGATGCCGCCGATGGGTTCATGTTGGCCATCGGCGCAGATCAAGAATACGTGGCAGGCGGGCACAGTTTCTTTACCGTGGAAACAACCATCAAATACCTGCTGGAAACCCATGCGGGTGAGGATGTTGTTGTTGATACGCGCGTGCTGTTGGCCGATGGGAAAAAGGTGAAATTGGCCCATGATATGCGCCGCGCATCCGATGGTACCGCCCTGGCCAGTTGTGAACAATTCCTGCTGCACGTGTCACTGGACACACGCAAATCCTGTCCCCCCGTTGGGGCCGTGGCAGAGGCGCTTTCAACCCTTTCAACAGGAGCATAATCAAATGCACTTTGGACTGACTGATGAACAACAGATGATCGTGGATACGGTGCGCAGTTTCGTTGAAAACGAAATTTATCCGCATGAAGATTTGGTGGAACGCACGGGCGAAGTGCCCGAGGAGATTGCCCAAGACATCAAGCAAAAAACCATCGATTTGGGGTTTTATGCCTGTAATTTCCCTGAATCTGTGGGTTGTGCGGGCCTTAGCCATTTGGAATTCGCGCTTGTTGAACGTGAATTGGGCCGCGGGTCCATGGCGCTGAACCATTTTTTCGGGCGTCCTCAAAATATTTTGATGGCCTGCGAAGGGGAACAGGTGGATCGGTATCTGATGCCTGCTGTGCGTGGGGAACGTATGGATGCACTTGCCATGACCGAACCCGGGGCCGGATCGGATGTTCGGGGCATGAAATGTTTTGCGCTTCGGGATGGTGATGATTGGATCGTGAATGGAACCAAACACTTTATCAGTGGCGCGGAACACGCTGATTTCATTATCTGTTTCATTGCAACGGGTGAAGATCAAACACCCAAAGGTCCGAAAAAACGCATCACCGCATTTTTGGTGGATCGCGGTACACCTGGGTTTACTATCCGCGATGGATATAAATCCGTGTCACACCGTGGATACAAAAACATGGTGCTGGAATTTGATGATTGCCGCCTGCCAGATTCCCAAGTTTTAGGCGAGGTTGACGGCGGGTTTGAGGTGATGAACACATGGCTTTACGCCACACGTATCACCGTTGCCGCCATGTCTGTTGGACGCGCGCGTAGATGTTTCGATTATGCGCTGAATTATGCGGCGGAACGGGAACAATTTGGCCAACCTATCGGCAAATTTCAGGGGGTCAGTTTCCAGATCGCCGATATGATCACCGAAATTGATGCAGCCGACCATCTGACATTGGCTTCTGCGTGGCGGTTGGATGAAAATCTACCTGCCAACCGTGAAATTGCCTCGGCCAAACTTTACGCCACAGAGATGTTGGCACGCATCACGGATCAAACCTTGCAGATTTTTGGGGGCATGGGCTTGATGGATGATTTCCCAATCGAACGGTTCTGGCGCGATGCGCGGGTTGAACGGATTTGGGATGGCACATCAGAAATCCAACGCCACATCATCAGCCGTGATTTGCTGCGTCCATTGGGGGCCTAACCATATGGCAGGGCTTGACCGTCTCTTTCGCCCGAAATCCGTGGCCGTAATTGGGGGCGGGTATTGGGCACGTTCCATCATTGAACAATGCCGCAAAATCGGATTTCAGGGTGCGATTTATCCGATCCACCCAAAGGCCACGGATGTGGATGGCATTCCCGTTTATCGTACATTGGCTGATTTGCCCGAAACCCCAGATGCGGCGTTCATCTGTGTCAATCGCAATGCGACGATTGATGTGGTGCGGGAATTGTCACAGATGGGGGCGGGTGGTGCCGTATGCTTTGCCTCTGGCTTTTTGGAAAGTCAGGCAGAAACCCAAGATGGCGCATCCCTACAGGCGGAATTGGTATCAGCCGCGGGGGATATGCCGATTGTGGGGCCCAATTGTTATGGGTTTGTCAATTACTTGGATCAGGCCTGTTTGTGGCCCGATCAACATGGCGGCATTCCTGTGGACAGTGGCGTTGCCATCATCACGCAAAGTTCGAATATCGCTATTAACCTAAGCATGCACACACGCGCCTTGCCGATTGCCTATTTGATGACGGCGGGCAATCAGGCCAAGGTCAGCATGGCGGATTTGGCGCGCTTTGTTTTGGCCGATCCACGCGTGACAGCACTTGGTCTGCATATCGAAGGGTTGGGGGATCCAAACGAATTCCTGCAATTGGCCCAAG